>LSRR01000424.1_pt1 | contig 11529 bp, 22 predicted proteins | sample 1162981 | NCBI WGS metagenome assembly LSRR01 (sample SAMN03256433, study PRJNA305521) | marine metagenome | biome: Estuarine; feature: Estuary; material: Brackish water; isolation source: iron chloride precipitation of viral particles from surface water samples | place: USA: Chesapeake Bay ... | reverse complement strand
TGGCATCTGTTTGTTCGTAAATAAGAACACGATCAGCAACATTTAGAGTGACACCATCAATCACTAAGGCAGCCTGAGTACCTGAGTTTGTAAGCGTTGCGCCCACACCGGATGTGCCGTTGTTGTATGTTGCAGTTAATGCGACAGGAGACTCTACACGAACAGGGTCATGATAATGCAAAGAAGCAGATGCAATAGTGTCTACATATTCTTTAGTGGCTGCATGAAAAGCATTTGTAGGATCTGCATGCAGGGTTAAGAACCCTGTCATAGTATCCCCAGCCTTGGCAACTTTTGCATTTAGTTGAGTCTGAATTGCGGAAGTAACGCCATCAACGTAGTTTAATTCTGTCGCCGTTGCAGTGACAGATGTCCCATCGATAACAAGCTGATCTGAGGCGTCTAAATAGACTGCTTTCTCAGCAGGTTGCGTACAAATTACGTTCTTTTGCCCAACGCCAAAGTTAACGGGGGAGTCAGAGTTTGACGACTCTAGTATGGTGTCGCGCGAGAGCGTGTCTGGAGTACCTGACGTAACGGTACCAATACCGACTTCAAATTCTCCCGTATCAATGTCTAAAATGGCATAATACGTCGTATTGCCGTTACCTACCCCAGCAACAAATGTCTGGAACCCGGATGCTGCCCCATTTAAGGACAAAACCCCGGTGCCCGTGGACGTGCTCGTCTCTTGGACGCGATCCGCTACTATGAGGGCCATAAATGACCCCCTTATGCAATACGGATGATAGCGTTTGAAGCATCAGCAGTTGGAAACTGAATTGTAAAATCTCCAGCAGTTGACGTTTTATCTCCACCAAAAGCAAGAACTGCAACAGCATCCGTAGTGCTTGATGAACCACCAGTTGTGGTGTTGTAAATCAAGGCGCCATTGGCTGTGACAGTAACGTTTGAAAACGTCAAATCTGCAAAATCAGTGAACGCAGTCGTCCCAGACGATGTAGGGCTGACATTGGTCAACGCACTTCCGCCAGCAGTGTAGTTTGTACCACTTGCTTCGTTAGTGACGCTGTAGTCAGTAGTCGAAGCATCCAGATTTGCAGAGCTTGTGAACAACGCCAGCTTGAACGTATGACCTGTGCTTGCGGTGAAATCGTGCTTTGCTTCAAGTAACTCTTGCTTGAAGCTTGTACACATTGCTTGTGAAATTGCCATTATTAAAGCCTCCTTATGGCTTCTGCAAGTTTAGGATGACCGGCATCCTTAACTGCATTATAAACAGTTGTTCGATCAGAGCGAATAGCTTCTTTCATGTAAAAAGAAAGCAGCTTCACTATTTGTCTGCGAAACGCGTGCGCCTGGTCCCGAAGGACAGGATCTGCGCTATCGGAAATTGAAATTAACTTATCCGCACAACGTTCGGCAACCTCTTCAGGAGTAAATCCACGGCCGGTTGTTGTGAGCACAGAGACGATTGGCGTCTCCGGCAATTCAAATTTTAACCCAAACATTATGAGCGTTGTCTCCTCAATGTTCCATCCCTATATTGGTCTGTTTCTTGTACTGCTTCACCCAAATTCTTTAATCGAACAACCGCTTCCGCAAACTGTGTGTTGTATGCCTGAAGAACATCTGGCTCCCCTTTCATAAACGTATACGCTTCAATTAAGGAACCATACAGCATGGCTTGAGGAGCATTTGTACTGAGCCACGTTGTGCCACCTTCCGCACCCGCAGTCAAACTGGCAGGGCGATAGTAGTACTGAAGTTCTACCGCATAGTTATCGTCTGAGGTGGGAGCAACGATAAAATTATTTACGTCGTAGTACGCATAATACTTTGGAGCTGCGGTATTGCTCGGATTCAACGCGTATTCTTGAACAAAAGACACGTCTTTCTGAAGCAAGAAGTTTACTTTCCCGTTACCGTCAGTGTACGCCAAAGAAAATGGAGCAAGGAAGTCTGTTGGCACAGCAAGGTACTTATTGCTAGTCGCTAAAACTCCACCAGCGTTCTTTTTAAACAGGGTTAAGTCCACAGTTTTGAAAATACGCTCTTCAGCACTCTTGATAAAATTGTTCAAGTTGTTGACGAACGTAGTCTCTTGGTTCTCTGTGTAGTCCTTGATTGCCTGCTTTAGCGTAGCTAACGTGTAACTCATGTTATCGATACCGTTACCGTTCCAACTCGACCCACGGCCCTGGGTCCTTCAATAGGTAATCCAACCAAATCAGTGTATAGGAAAACTTTTAATGTTTCAGCCCTGTCTGGACGAGGATTCCGCAATGCCTGTGGATCTGAAGTTACCTTAGGCGGATCTAACTGTGGGTGCTTTGGCTCGAACTCATCAGGACCTACAACCAATCCGTTCCACTCTTTTCGCATTTCTCTTAAACGATAGCGAAAACCGGACCTGTCAGAGATTCCCCAAGCGTTCTTTCCAGACGCAAACCGAGCCATCTTAGAACCTTATGTAACGAATATCTGGCTGTAGCTTTAAAGCTACACGGTCTTCATCTTCGTCAGAGGCCCGTTGAAATTCTTCCTCATATACGGCCTTCAGAAGTTGAATCCGATCTGGAGCTTTTTTCATCGCCAAATAGTATGCCAGCCCCGCGATCATGCACGGGATAAAGCGATACGGGACATCCGTTGTATTCTGCAACGTGTCCGCGTCTTCAATACGAGTGATGTAGTAATACACCAGCTGGTCCGTGCTGTTTTCAGGCACAGGCCAAACGGACAGCTCTGGGCTGGTCTGACGGTTAAAGTAGACCTGCGAAGGCCGACCAGAAGTAGACTTATTAGGGATGTCCAAATAATCCCCACGGCTGATGCGATCGATCGAATAATCCACGCTATTACGCCGCAGCGCCACTTCAAGAATATCGTTCATGGGGCTGGCTAAACCAGTTGCCGAGGAGTACGTAGACGTACCCGCACTCAGCGTCAACGTTGCCTGCTTGACCGTCCACAAATTAATCCCACGATTCGCCCACTCGGAAAACATGATGTTCATAGAGCGTCGCGCGGTACTTGCGTCATAACCAGTGCGGACCTCTAGACCACACCGCTCATACGCTTCTTCGATTACTTCTGCGACATCTAAGTCGAAATCACGGGATCCTGAAGTTGCCACTTATACCATCCGTTCCTTACGCATCATCGGACGCATGCCACCAGAAGACATAGGCTGATTACGCATTCCAGCCATTTTGGCTGCCAAATCACGGCCCATGGTCATAGCTTGTTGAGGAGTCATGCTGTCCACCATGCCACCCTTCTGGTAGCCCTTCTTCTTGCCTACCATGCCGCCGTCCATATAACCCATGGCCATTGCCTTACGAGGACTGACCATACCGCCATCCATGTAGCCTGTCTTTTTACCACCACAACCTGCCATCATTTTTTCCTCTTTAAGGATTTAACACGTTTTGGTTTGCCAGCTGGCTGGCCTAACCGTTTCTTCTCACTGATTCTACTCCGCTTCTCAGCTGCCGTCATTTCTGACGTTGTTTTCGGAGTTTTGCTAGATACTCTTTTACTTGGCCGACAATATGGCGTACCACGTCGCTCACCTTCTTGTCGTCCGCAAGCTTTGCCGGTGCGTACATCTTTCCAGTCCTCTTTGAACCATCGTTTAAGGGCCGCGCCCTTTTCCGTCTTACGAACAGCCATCAGTATGACTTCGCTTTCTTACCAGTGCCCCAATTCTTAGCACCGACCTTACGACACTTAGCAATCGCGCCACTCGCATAGGCGCTCGGAAAAACTTTGTATCTGGCTTTTACTTTTTGATAACACGCATCTTTGGCCACGTTCTTGCTCCCCGGTGCCTTCGTTACCTGCTTTGCTGTCTGGGCTCGACTAATTGCCATTACATAAACCGCTCTGCAATTGCAAGACCAACAATCAATCCTACCAATCCCCACAACCGAATATCCAATCGGTCTAGTGTTTTTCTTTGGTCATCCAGACGCTCTTCTATACGCTGGTACCGTAAATCACACTTCTCTTCATGATGCGCTAACTTCGCTAAAACATCTTCCGGCTTCACGTTAACACCTCCATCGTTTCCGAGCCTGGCAGATTCTTTTGTCTGGGGTCTTGCTGCAGTCAATGTTATGCATTTTCTTTTGACCTTCGGACCGGGCGCAAAATGACTTCCGTCGTTTTGCACGAGATTTCGATGGACTCTTCTCCGTAACGGCTGTTTGGAGGTTGCTCCCCGGATTTTTTCTACGATATGCACGGACACCTGCCTCCGTCATTCCAGCACCAGATTTAGTCGAACGAAAATTCTTTTTGTTGCGCGCTGGCATCTCTGCTTTTTTCTTTTCAGCCATTACAACGGTCCTGTCTCTTTCACTAAAATTACATCAAACGCGGCAGTAACCCGAGCGTTATTTGTTCGAACACTTGCTCTTACATCTATGTCTGTCTTTTCTGGGAGACGGATCGGGACAGAGAATGAGTACGAATATTCTCCGTTTGCGACTTCAAATGAATGCCCAATCCGAAAAGCCGTTTGCCCACCATAACGAAAAAACATATCTCCTGTGCAGTCTCCCCCTTGCTCAACCGTCATTACGCCCTGCGTCAAATAACCAGAGTACCCGGCGGGCACCGTATACACGGCCATTAATGATTGTCCTTTCTCCGCGGTAATACGAAGAACTGTGGTTGCTCCTTTTAGAACATCGATGTGTCCGACATTGGTTGCCGATCCATTGAACATAAAGGCACGATAAATCCGGACAAAAGATTGAGTGGTTGCGTTTCCAGAGACGTTTGTCAACGTAACATTTTCTGTTATCTCGTTATAGTTCGCATCTAATCCAACAATAGTAATTATTTTATTTGCATCACTCGCGCTTGCCCTAGAAACCGTTAACGTTCCCGCAGAGCTAAACGAAGACCAAGGATACAACGTGTCGTTAACATCCCAGACAGTGCCTGTCGTATTAACAGACATCGCGGGAACTGCACCAAATTTATGATTAAAAGAATGGCCCGGGATTTGACCCCGGGCCACTTGAAGTTCAAACGGCTCCGATGTTCCTACCTGAGAAATTGAGCGGATGACCGTCGTCATAATTCACCTACGAGTGGAAAAGCGTGACGGCTGAGACATTGGTTGCTAAAGAAATAAACGGATCAACTGTGCAAAGCACCCCATTATCAGGGATGTTTACAGAGTGTGTGTCCGACTGAGCAAAATCCAAATCCAGCACTGTTGCGCCGCCATCACCATCTGTAATCGTCAAACGACCTGTTCCTGCGCCAACAAGAACCTGAAGCTGACGAATACGAGAGCGTCCTATAGCGCACGCGCCTGTTCCGGTGAGACGTTTAGTCTTAATATCGGAAAGAGGCATCTCTTACTCCTTACCCTGCAGAAACGGCAAGAGTTCCGGCGTTGTTCCAAATCGCCCCAGCAACACCAGGATCTGAAGTAGGAATTACGATGACATTTGCTGCGCTAGACAAAGTTGCCGCACCAGTCACAGTCAAAGTACCGCCTACAGAAGCGTTAGTCCCGTAAGTAGAGTTTGTGGTAACTGCGCCAGTTGTCGCGTTTTTAGTGATTGATTGAAAGCCGTCTTGTGAACGCACTGGTCCAGTGAAGGTTGAATTCGCCATGATAATCTCCTGTCGTGGCTAGTGTCGAATACAGTATGTATTCGTCAGAAGTTTGTATGAGTATACAGATAAAAAAGAGGGGCGCATAGCGCCCCTTTCAATAGGAGTGGTCGAGTGAGGGATTCTCGACCCGCTAATCAAACCACAATAAAAAAGGGGGCACAAGGCCCCCTTTCCAGTAGTTTTTAAGCTACTTATGCTGCGCCGGGAGATCCGAACACACAGCGTGGATCCGAGAATCCGAAGCTGTAACGCTCACGAGCTTTGAAACGCATGTTGCCTGTGTCGAAGTCCGCTTCCATGTTAGTAGACAACGGAGTCCGCTCAAAGTGGACGAATCCACGAGGAGCATCTGTCAACACGAAGAACGCGTCAGGGTCTGTCAAGAAGTCGTTGACAGCATAGCCGTCAGGCAACATACCCATTGAACGGATCGCGTTGATGTCGTTGTCCGCTGTACCGACGCGGAGGTTAGAGACCAACAGACGCTCTGCAACGAACTGAAGCTGACGTGGAACGATCAGCTTAGTGCCGCGCAAAGCAACCTTTAAACCACGCTCGTCAACGAAACCAGCAATACTGATTAACGCATCTTCGAGTGAAGTCTCATTCAGGTCAGCAGCAGTTGTTGGCTCGTTCTGGAAAGCTCCACCATTTGTTAATGGATGGTCTGTCGCACAAAGTGCTTTTCCGTCACCGCCAGCAAACTGTCCAGCCGTAAACGCATTGTTTAGGATGGATGCAGCTTTAACCTGCTTGGTGTGTGCCATTGAACGGGCAAGAGCACGAGTGTAGCGAGATCCAAGACGATCATAAAGATTGTCTTCGATTGCTTCTTCAGTGATCGAGAATGCCAATGCAACGGTCTCGTGGTTGTAACGTGCTGTGTATGCTTCTTGTGCATCGTCAAAGCTGATGGCAGAACCTTCAGACTTAGTCGGTGCAGCACCGAAGCCAGATAACATTACTTCTTCTTCAAACGCACGGTCTGAAGATTCAGTAGTGAAGATCTCAGCGTGTTGATTTTCGTACCGAGAGTACTCCATGCCGAAGAGGGCATTGAGTCCCGGCTCCAACTCTTTCGCTAATTGAGCGCGAGAAATAGCCATTTTTCAGCCCCCTTATACACCAGTAGTACTAACAGTGCCCTGAACGATAGAACCGTTTGGAGCATTGAAGTGGTTGTTGATACGCACGATCAACGGAATTCCAGCTACGGTGAAATCTGAGTTTTCTGGATCGTCCAAAATACCGATGATACGCAGAGCATGAGCTGCTGTCGTAGCTACGGTGTTCAGATCTGCTGTTGCAGAAGAAATGCCGGTTGAATCTGTACCAGAGTTTCCGGTCGCCAACTGAATGTTTGAGAATACCGCAGTGCGGACCTCTGCTTCAGTATCAAACCCTGCTACTACGTTAGACGTAGCAATAGTAAACAACTGGTTAGGATTGTCGTACACGAAAGCTTTGACGGGGAAATTAGAATCCGCGCCAGAGCCAGGCCAATAGTTTGAGAAAACTATTTCACCATTGGTTGAACTGACATATTCGCATCCGTTAAACACACCCAAGATAGAAACGGTACCACCCGCGGCTGCCTGAAGGTCGTCGATAACGCCATCAGAAGTCGGGATAACTGCCATACCCTTGTAAATCTTGTTGGTGTTTGAAGCGGAAATACGATACTCAGTCACACCAGTGGAGTTGGTTGCTGAACCCAGCACGCCATACGGACGAAGTCCGAACGCTCCATTTGTGTTTGCCATGAGTCTTTACCTCTTAAAACTACTCAACGTCGCCTTTGCGACCACCAAAACTAACCCGACTTTGCCGACTACTATGCATTGGCATTGAAGGGTGTTGTTCTTTCATCATGTCTTGGTCAACAGCAGTCATTTGCTCGCGGGTCCGGCCCCCGTAATACACGGATCTTTCTTGTGCTGTTTCTGCAGGAATCCGGCAGAGCATTAAGCCCCCCTGACCAATTACACCTGCATGTTTGCCCTCGTCAATAATCGGGTACTGGTATTCCGGATACTCATCAGCTCGGACAGGTTCCCATCCTTCCCGTAAACGGGTATGGACGTTCATCTTGTCATCCTCGCCTCGGATCATAGTCCGGATCCAACGATGTACGTAACCTGCGGGGGCAGGTGGAGATTCCAACCGATTCGGTGGAGCCCACGGTTTTCTGCGCGATTCAGTCTCGCGAGTCTTCATAGCGCGCGGTGCGCGTGTGTTTTCTTCAGTCATATCAGTTCTCCTCAATCCTTCACGTATTTCGCGTATTCTTCAAGCGGAACATTAAGCTTTCTCGCCATTGCCACTTGAGACGGACTGAGCTTGACTGTTCTGCGCCCTGTTGTTTTCTTGCGGGAAGCCGAAGTATCAGCAGAGGCGACCTGACTACTTCTCCCATTTTTTTGACCAGCGAACTTGTGCGGAAACTCCGAAACCATTCGACGGTCAATTTCATTGTAGTACTCGTCAGAGTTTGGATCAAACCCTTCTTCTTCAACAAGTCTACGATGAATTCCAAATGCTGCATAGGTCATGACATCATCTTGACCAAACCACTCGTGTTTACTCGCCCAAGCTTCAGCTTTAGGATCTGGTTTAGGCGATGCGGCACGTGGTTGAGGAGCCTGTTGCGTTTGTTGCGTTTGTTGCTCCGGAGCACGTTGTACCGCTAATTTCTCCTGCTGCGCCTTCGCTAGTCTATAACGCTCTTGTTCAATCGCGATCTTCGAAAGAGCTTGCTGCGCATCAAACATCTTATCCACGTCACCGCGATCATGCGCGTCACGATAAGCTTGCTTGGCAAGGTTTAACTGGTTTTCTAACCGAGACCCATACTCATTCAAGTACCCCTGCTGAGAAGACTGCATTTGAGTCTTCAGGGTTTGATTCTCTTCATGGAGCTGTTGCGCTAGTCGAACAGCTTCCTCCCGGTCGCGTTCTTCCTGGCGATACTTCTCTGTAAGCTTTTTAATGCGTTTTTGTACATTTTTGCTGTAGCTTTCCAGCTCGTCTCCATCATTTCCGGAGTCGTCAGATAGGTTCGCCTTAGTAAGTCTATCCTCACCTGAATTCGATCGGACGCTTCCCGCGCTATCGTCGGAAGAGGACGTTTCTTCAAGGTCAATTTCTACCTCGTCAACTTCTGGATTCATTTTTTCGTCAGACATTCATCACATCCTCTGGTTCTAAAATAGTGGCAATAATCTCGTCGTCGTTAATAATTCGAATCTCGCCGCCCTCAATGCGGAAACGAGAACCGGCATATCGACCAATACAAACCCACTGCCCTTCCTGGCACCACGGCTCACAGTTTTCACCGAATTTAGCGGCGTCTTTGTAAGCAAGGGGGCCCATTTTCAAGACATAAGCAACAACCGTTGCAATTTGCTCGCGACGAACAACTTCGTCAGGAAGCACAATGCCGCCTTCGGTTGTATTTCGGCCTTGATAAGGCATGACAAGAATCCGCCAACCAGTTGGTTCTGGTAGACGCTCTTTCAGGCTTTTACTGATTAACGAAGGATCAAGAACGCGTTTAGTCTCAGGGACGTAAGCTTCTTCCAACGAGGGTTTTGTAGGCTTTGCTTTCGCAGCATCTTCTTTTGCTAAACTAGCTGCGACGTGCTCCGGCACGAGCAATGAGGTCTTCGACATCGTCTTCACTTTTCTCCAGCAGGGCTCTTATCTCTTCCATGGCAAAGGCGACACCCTGAAGCTCCCCTACCATACTGCGATACTGCTCATAGTTCTGAGCCGCACCGTTTGCCAATTGATCGCATAAATCGTTTTCGCGATCACGTAGCACTTTATACAATGCTTGTACGAATTGAACAACATCCATTACAAAATATCTTGTTTGTTATAGACAATATCATCGTCTTTAATAGGGCCGCCCTCTTCCCATGAGTCACAGGTATTTTCAGACCGGCAAACAAACTTCCAGATCTGGCAGTACCCGACATCAGAATCTTCTTCTGTGTCAATACAGTCCATCATGGCCGAGGTTTGATTGTAATACTCACAGTTGCCGCATATCTCAGTTAAGCGAAATGCCGAGCCCTCATTAGGACCACGATAGTTCGCCTGATCTTCGGCCTTCATTTTGTTGATATCGTTGACTTCAGGATCCTGAGTCGCGATGGGGCAAGTCTTGCCCTCACCGTTTTTTTCCATTTTGTCAACTTCCATCCCACCAAGGGAAATGATGAGGTTAATCATTAAAACGTACCTTTAAAGCCTTTGCCGCTCATTTGAACTGACTTGCAGCCACGGACCATGCCGCCGTCGCGGAAAGTCTTCACGGCACGATCATCTCCGCGACGCTTTACGCGGTCCCCGGCCATCTTGCCTTCAATCTCATTGGCAGTCGTGTAAACGCTTTTTTTACGCTCTTCCTCGATCTTGATCATGGTTTCTTCATCAGGTTCCATCGGAACTGGCAAATACTCCACGTCTCCGCCTTTTTCGTACTTTTTCATACCCATAACCATTCCGCCATCTTTCTTGCGTTCAACACCTTCGATGATGCCCTTGTTTTTGGATGCATAAAACACGGCTTCACCACGATCTGGTCCATACTGCTCTTTCATGGACCCCATAATCTTACGCCCTTTCTTCGTTAACGGCATTATTTTGTCAACCCTTTTGTTTTTTCAAAGGTCCGCAGACCGCCAAGGCCAAGCATACCCATTAACACAGTCATTAACGACCCCATGTCGAACTCAGGGAGCGCAGGTATTTGATGACCAGAGATCGATACTCCAAATAGAATAAGTGGAGCAAGGATAAAGTGGTACGCAAGCGCGAACCCACACGTCCAACCCACGAAGGGACGCCACCCGCTAACGAAGATGGATCGGTGTTGGGCTTCGGCTTTGTTAACCTCAACCTGGGCCATCGCAGCTTCGTGCGCCTGTTTTTCGGCCATGGTTGCGATTTCGTGAGCCAAGGCATTTTTCTGGTCCTTATCTTCAATAAACTTATCAAGGAGCCCAGTCACTGGGCCGATCAGAGCTTGTAACATCTTTATTTTCCTTTAACGTATGCTTCCTTACCGTAGTAAGCTGCAACCAAAGCAGCCACAGAAACGAAATAAGTAGGAGCCATATCTCCAAGTATACTAGAAGCTTGATCCAACCCAAGGAGGTCAGCCAGTACGACAGCGAATGGATACAGAAGCATCCCAAACAAAGCAAACCAAGCCATACCCCGTTGGGCATCCTCTTTCTTGTCTTCGTTTTCAATCCTGAGGAACCGTTCATGCTTATTCAGCTCTTCTTCGGTAACAATGCCATCGCCGTCAAGATCTGCTGCTTCGAGCGAACAACCGTTTTCTAATTGCTTCATTATGCGTACCTAACCAATAGACCTGAGATGTATGCGCTTAATTCATTCTCCTGGGACGATGACTTGGCTTCAAGCATGAAGTCATAACCGCCATCAATCCTGAATGGCTGGCGGAGGTCATAAGACAATTCTGATGTCACAAATGTTGTCTCAAAGAAGTGTGTTTCCAGGCTATTAGGGCCTCGTAGGCAAGCTCTCGCAAACATGTACTTGTTCTCGTTCAATGTGCCAGATGTGAACGACACCTGGTTGAGCAGTAGAAAGTGCTTCCGTGGGACAGAATAAATTGAAGCCTGGTGGACCCCATAGGTTGCCTGAATATAAGCATAGGTTGTCCCGCCATTTGAAATGGTGATATTGCCTACGTTATTCCCAGAGGTGATCCGTGCATCGTTGATGCGGAGGAATGACCCTGTAGTGGTTACCGCAGACGTTCCGGTCAGCGTGACTGCCTCGACTAGGATGTCTTGATTTGCATCAAGCCCAGTGATTTGCACGTCCATGGTATCTGACGCACTTGATGAGACAACACTCATTTGCACTGCTGACCCTGGGAAT
>LSRR01000144.1_pt1 | contig 11562 bp, 21 predicted proteins | sample 1162981 | NCBI WGS metagenome assembly LSRR01 (sample SAMN03256433, study PRJNA305521) | marine metagenome | biome: Estuarine; feature: Estuary; material: Brackish water; isolation source: iron chloride precipitation of viral particles from surface water samples | place: USA: Chesapeake Bay ... | reverse complement strand
TGTATTTTATACAGCAGATTATTAAAGAGTGCAAGCTATCCTTATGAGTGGAAGCCACTTTTATAGAAAAAATATCCTAATTAGCCAGCGTAAAGATGAACTTCGCCATCTCTGACATTCCTAGGATTCTCTTGGTTCTTCAAGATAGATCTAATTACAGTTTTAATCTCATCTCCAAGAACTGACATTTCTGGTGTTACCAGTCCGCCATTTTCAAGAAACATCTCGTTCCATCTAGACTCGAGCTTCAGTTTCTTCGCGAACAACACCATGTTGTCTTGAGCCATTGTTAACCTCCTCATAGGTTATATAGAACTTGCTGTTACCATTATATCTCAGCTTGTTCGGACTCCATTTTATATCATTTTTTCCTAGATAGTCAATGATTTCTTTATGAACCTGGCGTACAGTCAACATAGAACTGTCTGTCTCTAATGTAAATTTTGTCTGCCATTCTTTCGTAAAAATTTGAATTAAGTATTCTGTCATGGTTCGTCCTTTCTATCAAAAAAGAAAGGGCCCGTAAAGGGCCCTTTCAAATTAAAAATACTATAATATCAGTTAGATATTAAGCACCTTCAACACCAAAGATACCTCTAAAGTCAGATACACCAAAAGAGTATCTTTCTCTAGCTTTGTATCTAACGTTGCCAGTATCGAAATCACCTTCCATCTTAGTAGAGATAGGAGCTCTTTCGAAATACTTCATTCCGTTAGGCACATCAGTTGTAATGTAGAATGCATCAGTGTCAGTTAAGAAGTTATTCACTACATAACCTTGAGGAATCATCCCCATGTTTCTGATTGCATTGATATCATTATCAGCTGTACCAACTCTGTTTTGAGATTTCATTAATCTCTCCGCAGTAAATTGAAGCTCAGAAGGAATAATTAATTTTATTCCTCTTGCTGCAATTTTTAAACCTCTTTCGTCAGTCATAGCCGCAATATCAATTAACGACTGCTCTAACGAAGTTTCGTTTAAGTCAGCTTGAGTAGTTAAAGTGTTTTTAACTGTACCTGAGATTGTTGGGTGCGCAGTGTTGAATAAAGAAACACCGTCACCTGAATCAAAGTTATCAGTTGAAGGTAAACCTTGAATTAAAGGATTTACCGCTTTAACTTGTTTTGTTTGTGCCATTGAACGTGCTAACGCTTTTGTATATCTAGACGCGAGTCTGTCATACAAGTTATCTTCAATAGCTTCTTCAGTGATTGAGAATGCAAGAGCGATAGTCTCGTGAGTGTATCTTGCAGTGTAAGTCTCTTGAGCATTGTCAAAAGCAACACCAGAACCCTCAGCTTTAACTTGCGCTTGAGCAAATCCTGATAACATTACTTCCTCTTCGAAAGCTCTGTCAGAAGTTTCCTTCACATAGATTTGTTCGTGCTGATTCTCATACTGTTTGTATTCCAGGCCGAATAGTGCATTCAAACCTGGCTCTAGTTCTTTAACTAGTTGTCCTCTAGAAATGGCCATAGTTCATATCCTCCTATTATATGCCTGCTATTTGTTTAATGAAGTGCTCATTGATCGTTACAACCCAGTTAACATTTGCTGCTGTTAAGTCTGAATTGTCTGGATCTTTAGAAACACCCAAGATTTTTAACTGCCAGTAGATGTACCTAATGAAGCGTCATCAAGTTCTACTTTTGATACATAGTTAGGTGTTGCACCTGCTGTGTATGCAATATCAGCTAAATTTCCAACATCCGTTTGTGCAGAAGCACCAGCGTTGTTAGATTGTACTTCAAACCTTTGGTAAGGGTCATCAGCTACGAAACCGACAATGTCAGTCGCAGTATTTGCAGCCTCCAAATGGTTTGCCCATGTTGGTTTGCTTGTAGAAGCATCAGTATAGAAGACACCATTAAGTGATCCTAATAATACATCGCCTGCTGCTGCAACTGTAATTGTACCAGTAGCAGCCATTTCGACTGGGTCCCACTGGTAAATTGCGTCTGCAGAAGCTGCAATGCTATATTCGGATAAACCTTGAGCGTCTCTATTCTGACCAACTTTTCCGATTGCTTTCAATCCGAAAGCAGCGTCTTTGTTTGCCATAGTTTTTTACTCCTCAGTAAAGTTTAGTTTATCCGGAGGTTTTGGAATCGTTAAAAAATTAACTTTTCTTCGAACCACCGAAGGTTACACGAGTCTGCCTGTCAACATTGATAGGCATACTTGGATGCTGTTCCTTCATAAGATCGTTATCAACTGCTTTGTCTTGCTCTATGCCTTGTTCAGCATAATACTGAGCTCTAGACTTTGCGATCTCTTCCGGTACCCTTGTCAGCACAAGGCCCCCAACTCCGATCACTCCTGCGTACTTACCATCTTCGATAATTGGATAATCTGAATCCGGGTATTCATCAGCACGAACAAGTTCGTATCCTGATCTTATTCTTCCAGCGATATTTTTAGTATCCTGAAAGCCCATTGATTCTACTCTTACCCATCTATGACGAAAACCTGTTGGCGCAGGTGGTGCATCTAAAGATGACGGTGGAGTCCAAACTTTTTTTCGAGTTTCTTTTTCTCTAGTTTGGCTCGCACGAGAAGTTCTTTTGTCTTCTGTTTTTTCCATATGCATTTACTCCTTCGTGATTAATTGTTTCGCATATTCTTCAAGCGGCACACCTAATTTTTTAGCAATTGCCATTTGAGACGGCGTGAGTCTCACAACTTTGCGGCCTGTTCTACTTGTTCTAGAAGCCGAAGCTACTGTCTGAGTAGGTTTTTCAGTCGTTGGAGTTTCTACCTTACCAAATTTATGCGGGAATTCAAGCTTTAATCTTTTATCAATCTCATTATAATATTCATCAGATTGAGCATCATAGCCCTCTTCCTCTGTTAGTTTTTTATGTAAAGCAAAGGCTGTATAAGTCATTGCTTCATCCTTACCGAACCATTCATTTTTAGAAGCCCACGCCTGAGCTTTTGGATCAGGATTAATAGGCGCTTCTTGTTTTGTTGGGTTCTTTTCTGGTTGATATGTTGCAGTAGGTTCTTCTTTTTCAGTTCCTCTAGCTTTCATATCAAGCAGTTTTGCTTCTTCATAACCGAGTCTTGATATCTCAGTTTGAGCTGTAACTTCATCTTGCAAATTACCATCTTCTCTGGCTTTTTGTAATTTTGAAACTGCAGCTTCCATAGAAGCTTTTAGTCTATTTTCCATTTCAGACACATAACTTGTGTCTAATTTAGAAATTTTTCCCTCAAGAAGTTTTTGCTTTTCTAACACAGATTTTGCGTAAGCTGTTGCGGCTTCTTCTCTTCGTTCCGCCTCACGCATTTTTCTAGTTAGTTTTGCAATTCTTCTTTTAACTCCTTCTGAGTATTCTTCTAATTCTTTCTTTTTTTCTTTATCATCTGGTTCAGCTTGAACATCAAGCTGCTCATCAGATTTCTCAGCTGAGTCATTGGACTCAGTATTGTTGTCTTCAGTTTTTTCATGGGATACCTCTATTTCTGTTTCGGGTGTTTTTTCTTCTGGTATTTCTACCTCGGCACCTGGACCAGATGTATCTATGTCAACTGTCTTTTCTTGTTCTTGCATAGTGTTCTCCTATGTTAATACTGATGAAGTATATCTTCTGGGTTTTCAATGGTAGCAAGCACTTCATCATCGTTAAGTATTCTTACTTCGCCGCCATCGATTTGTATCCTGGAGCCTGCATAACGTGCAAAGATGACCCAATCACCGACCTTGCACCAAGGGCCCTCAGGAAACTTTTCTTTATCATAACAATGTGGTCCTTGCGCTAATACTAATCCGCAAGTAGAAGCCACTTGTTGTTTTTCTAAAGTCTCTTGTCCAAAGTATAAACCACCTTTTGATTTCTCTGGCATCTTGAATGGTAATACAATCATTCTCCAACCAGTTGGTTTAGGAAGTTTATCTTCTTCTTTTGTTTTTAAACGTTCATACGCTTCGTCTTTGTCTTCATCTAGCTTGTTGTACTTTTCTTCCAACGCAAGCTTAGTCTTCGGAATTTCTTCCGAATTTGACGATGTTATTGTTTTGTCCGTCATCTTTCTCCTCTTCTTTTTTTGGGTTTAAAATATCTGTTAAGGCTTGATCTATTTGTTGGTAAGCTTGTGCTTGACCTAATAGATATTTATAGTTTTCATAATTTGTTGCACCACCTGCAATCATAGAATCACCAATAGACTGGTAATTTTCTCTAAGTTCTTTTCTAAGTTTTGATACGAGTTGTTCTAAAGTTAACATTTCCACCTTCTACGTGCCTGACGGATACGAGAATTTGGATCGTTTTGAGTTTTTGCAGATGACCTTTTTAATTGTCCTAGTGATCTAGCGCAGTATGATTTTCTGCGATTTGCAGCTTTTGATCCAGGCTTCACTTTTCCTGTCACGGCTGTTTTTAGTTTTGAGCCTGGATTTGCACGTCTATAGGCAGCGACACCAGCTCGCGTCATGCCAGCGCCCGACTTTGTCGAACGATAATTCTTTTTTGTTCTTGGTATTGGATTGTCTCTTCTAGCCATTATGATTTTTTACTTCTTTTTGAAAATGTTGCAACGTTTTTTGGTTTAGGGCCAGTGTTGGACGCTGCACGTTTTCGTCTTACGGCAGACGCCTTCTGGGCTGCACTCATGCTTTGGGCTTTTGCAAGCGGGACACATTTCGGATATTTTCTTTTCGAGTTCTTTGATCTCCCGCATGGTTGATATTGCCCATTCTTTTTCGGAGCGCCAATATCGACCCATTTTTCTGCTACCCATTTTCTCAGACCGCCTTGTGCCATATTAATATTTTTTTGTAACTTTTCTTCTGTTGGACATTACTTTGCCACATCCTTTTGCAATTCCACCTTTGGCTTTTTTCTCTCTTTTCTTACCACCTGGTGTAACTTTACCAGAGCATACCGCACTAGCATACATGTTAGCATAAGCTGAAGGATAAACCTTAAACTTTCTTTTTGCCGCCGCTTTTCCTCTTGGACATAGCTTTGCCATTCTTAGCTCCTTTTTTCTTAATTACACCTCTTGCAATTAAAATATCTTTTTTAGTTATTTTACCATCTCCTGACATATCTGGAAATTTTTTAGCCATTATTTTTTCTCCTTCTTACAGTTACATTCATGGTTACACAAACATTGTGTAATACCAAAAATTTTACAAACAACTTCACATAGTTTTTGTTTTATTTTTTTTAACATTATTTCCATCCCTTCTTTGCTATTTTTGGCTTGCCTGATCTTACCAGGCCACCGTTTTTTTCATACCTTCTTAATACTTCTTCCATCCTTGGGTCAAGATCAAAAACGTCTTCTTCATCATAATCTTTTTCTTCTTTCATTTTTTTATATAACGCTTTAAATTCTTTTCCAGAGGCTCCTCGTTTACCTAATTCTCTAAATTTTTTTGTAAATTCACCTGGCATTATTTTTTACCTGCACCATTACGGAAGATTTGTGTACCCTTAATGCCATAAATGCTCGCAACGACGAGAATCCACAAATTTGTAAACCATGACGGGAGCTGCGAGAACATCTCGAAGAAAAGTTTTACCTTATCCATCGCTGCTGGGTCCTCACTTACGACTGCCCAAGCCAAAATAGCTACGGGCAAACTTAAAATTATTAAAACTGCTTCGTCCTTCCAGTCCGATTGTCTTGCTTCCAACAATTGACCTTGATAATCAGCCTCACCTCTTGCCATTTTTTCAGCATGACGCATTTGTGCATCCGCCATGAGCATTTTAGTCTCTTGACGTTTTTTAAAAATGTGTGAGCCAGCTTGAAAAGCTAGTTTAGCTGCCTGTAACCACATGTTAGTACCAGGTAGCTGTTTGTTTTTTTAAAGTTTTGGTGCCTTTAACAGTTACTGTTGGGTTTTCACCTGCTTTTGGTGTAGGAATTTCCTTTCCACCATTAGGATAACCAACTTCTGTCTTAGCTTTTTTGTTTTTTTCCATTTTTTCTCCTAGTCTTAGACAATCCCGCCTCTGAAAGCGCAATTGCAATTGCTTGTTTCCTATTTGTAACCTTTTTTTTCGATTTTCCAATAGGAAGTTTACCTTTTTTAAACTCTCTCATCACTTTTTCGACTTTTTTCTGACCTCTAGCCATTAGTTTTGTCTTCTTTTAGCAAGTTCTGTCTTTGCAATCGATGTTGCAGCTCTAAGTTCAGCTAAATCTTCGTTTTGTTCAAGCTTTTCTTCCTGATTCATCTGGTTCATCATCGCTCTCATCTTATCAAGATTGAGTCTCTCTTCGTTTTGTTGTGCTTTGACTGCATCATCTTTAGCTCTGATGTCTAATTCTCTTGCTCTTAGCTTCGCAATCGGATCATTACCAAAATCACCATTAATTTTCTTTTCTTCTTTTTGAAAATCTTCCATCATATCTGCAATGAGTTCTGCTTTTCTTGCTTCAATTTTATTATTTAAAGCTTGCATCTGTTGTTGCATCATTGGATTCATCATGGCTTGTGGGTTTTGTTGCATTTGTTGCATCATTTGAATTTCTTTCATGAATTCAATTTCAACTTGCTCTAGTGCCATAAGAGAAATGTGTTCAAAAATATTTTTTTCTAATGCTGCATTAATGACAGGATTATTTTTTGCCATATTTGTTCCCATAAAGTTTAAATGTGCAGTGATATGGGCTCTATGATCTTGGCCTTTAAAAGCTTGAAACTGTTGTGCGCCCAATGCTCTAATATGTTCTTGTGCAGGATCAATCGGTGCAACAGGTACAGGTGGTTTTAAAATAGAATCTACATCTTTAACACCTAAAGCTTCGTACATATTTCTGTACGCTTTATACATATCATGTATTTGTGGATTTGATTGTGCAAGTTGTAACTCGGTTTGTGCTAAAGATATTCTTTGCGTTTGTGAAAAAATATTTGGATCTGCAACAGGTAATACATCCACCTTATCATCAAAGTCTGTTTGTTTAATTTGTTTTTCTCCACCTATTACTTCGTAAGGATATTCAGCCGGTAAATAAAGTTTAAATACTCTTGCTAATAATTTAAATTCTTGTTTGAGCGCCGCGTATAATCTTTTGTGGATAGCAGACATTGTTCTGCTACCACGTTCGAGCAATGCAACTGTCGTTCCCACTGCAGCTCTAGAATCTCCCGCTCCTACCTGCATGTCAGCAATAGATGCAAAGCGCTGACCGGCTTGTACAACGACACCCATAAGTTGAAGCAATGTTGCACTTGGCTCTTTGAATGGAAGCGTCATGAATGAATCTTTAATGTTTCCACCAGGAGCATCGACATCTCTGAATTCACCAGGTTGTATCGATTGTGCATCATCCCTAATTCGTATACCTCTCATTTTAAATCCAGCTGGTAAGTTGGATAAAGTTCCAGCATCAAGTAAACTTCTTAGAGCTGCGGTTGCTGTGCGTGACAGTCCGCCAATCATATGAATTAAACCAAAACCATAAAAACCAAGACCTGGTAAAAATTTGAAATGTGTAAAATAGTTAATTCTTTTTTTCTGAGGATCTTGTATTTCATAGTTCCTTCTAATAGATAATATCGAACGAGAGTTTTCTTCGATCGTTACAATGTAAGGTAATTTAATACCAGTAGGTTCCCCAGTGGGTCTGCGATCTTCAAAACCCTCAAGGTCTAGATTGACATGACATTCAAGAATTGTAAAGACATCTTGTTGTCTTCCAGATTGTCTTGTTCCTTCTAATTCGTGTTCTTTTTTATCTAAATCTGATTCATTGTCATAACCAGGAGTAAGGTCAATATCTCTATAAAAACCACCGACCTGTTGTTTTCTTAAATCGTTTTCAGAAATTTTGATGCGGTGTATAATTGCTTCTGCGTCATCCAGTGATGTTGCCGTGTAAGGTACGATTAAATCATCTGCAGGTACAAACTTTGAAACCGCTCTTTCCATCGTTGCTTCATAGTAGACTTTTTTAAATGCAGAACCTTGTAATGGTAGATAAAATAACATTTGATCAAATTCAGACTCGTACTCACTCATCACATCCATAATCTGATAATTCATAAATTCTTTGACACGTTGAGATTGTTGTTCTTTTGCAGGATCTGGTTTTCCAACAATCGCCGTTCTTACAGGTCCGTCTGCTGGTAACAATTCTTTATAAGCCAAAGATTGAAACTGAGTCACCGCTTCTGCAAGCACAGGATGCGTTGCACCACTTGCTCCTTGAAAGGGTTCTGTTTTTTGTTCGTATTTAAATCCTAATAAATCTAAACCTTGGGTAATCGCTCTTTCCCAATCTTGTCTTGAAGATTTATAGTCCATGTAGTTTGAATATAACTCTGATCCAAGCGGCATTAGTATTTCCTCGGGCAGTAGTTCCGCTAGGTTGTCAAAATGATTTTGACTTTGAGCCTGGCTAAATGCACCTGGATCAAAGTTAATTTCTACTCCTCCATCTGATAAAGGGGTAATCTCTGTGTCTTCAACATTAGGTACGTCTTCTTGTACCTCTACAACTTTTTCATTAAGTTCTTCAGGTGACTCTAATTCAATTGATTGTTTAACTTCGTTTGGAAGTCCTTTGTCTACTGCCATTTAATTTTTTCTCCGATCTTACATTCTTAACAGTATTATAGTCAACATTCAAGCCTTTGGAACTTGGTCCTTGTTTCGGGGGCACTGTTGTTGTAAGCTTTTTCACCATTACCAATAGTAACTTTTCTTCCTCTGAGTTTGAGGTTCATCTATATAATCTTCTGGGTGATCAATCAAGCCTCCTTGCCTAAAGCGCATCAATGCTTGGGTGGTAGAGTCAACAAAGTCATCGTGATCTCCATATGGAAAAGATGCACATTCTTCAACAACCTCTTGAGCAAAAGTCTTGGACAAAGGAGCCCAGACCATGCCTGATTCAAACATTGGAGATATTGCATTAACTCTTGTATGTTTATCGTTTCCTTTTGAAGGTGTGAAGTTAACCACTGGAATACCCATTTGCCTAAGTTCGTGGGTCAGGGGCAGTCCAGAAGCTTTCGCTTCAACAATGACCGTTTCTGGTTTCCAATAGTTATATTGTTCAAGAGCCATTCTTCGGAGCTCAGGGAACTCGTACCTACCTTTAATGGCATCAACTAAAATTAAATGTGCTGGACTATCCGGATCAGGATAAAAAATCCCCCAAGTTGTAATTGCAGAATAGTCAGAAGATTCTTTTTTTGTAAAAGCCGTATCATAACTTTGAATAACATGTTGCAAAGGTGGAATATAATCTTCTTCCCAGTTCTTCCACCAATCTCTTTTTAAAAGAGCGCCTTCTTCTGCAGTTGGATTTTGCATGTACTGTGCATTCCATTTTGCAATACCCGCAGAAGCTTTTACTGCTTCTAAATCTTCTAACTTCCAATATTCTGGCCATACAGGTTCTCCTGATGGCATGATAGCAGGAAACTCTACAACTTCCCACTTATCTGCTTTTTCATCTTGTTGAGCTTTTAGTAACTGAGCGGTCAAGTCTTTTGTGGACCACCGGGTCATAACTAAAACAATTCTTCCACCAGGTTGTAGACGCTGACGTGGACCTGACGTATACCATTCGTATGCTTTGTCAAAAGCTGTAGGAGAGTTTACATCTTGCTCGGAATGTGGATCATCGATGATTAAAAGATCTGCACCTCTTCCGGTCACAGCTCCTTCCACACCCACAGCAAAATATTCACCGCCTTTATCGGTTTCCCATCGTCCTGCAGCTTTTGAGTCTTCTCTTAACCTTGTGGTAAAAACTTCTTGGTACTCGGCTGAGTCAATTAATGTTTTTGCTTTACGTCCAAATCTTACAGCAAGTTCTGCTGTGTGAGTCGCTTGAATGATTTTTAATTTGGGATCATTTCCAATCATCCAGGCTGGCAAAAAGTAAGATGCGAATTCTGATTTTGTATGCCTGGGTGGCATATTAATAATTAATCTTTTTAATTCTCCTGTTTGTAATCTATTAAATTTATCTGAAATAATTTTATGATGGGAACCCTCAATAAAATCTGGCCAAATGTGTTTTACAAAAGTCAAAAAATCAGTTTGGATCTGAGACTCCTTTTGCTTTTTTATTTTTGTAAGAAAATCTAACTTGACCTGTTTTCTGACTTTAGGGTCTTTAATTCTATTAAGATTTTTTATTTTATTAATATCAAGCATATTTAAGGTTTTATGGAACCATAAACTATTTATGGTGTATGAATATATAAATCAAGCAATAAAGGGGTAGGTGTTAGGATCCCTTTTTGTAAATGGGTCATCGACATATATAAAAATTCAAAAAACCAAAACCACCTGGTACCTCTATTCATGGGTGGGTCCCGCCCACATGCACTTAACAGGTGTTGCTTTTATGCAACACCTGTTGCTTGTTTGCTACAGTTCTTGTGCTTGGACCTTGATGCTGTATCCTAGAGCCTTGATGCGTTTACACTCCAACTCGGTTAAACATTTCTTAGCCTGGGGATATGCAGCTTGGACCAAGGCCAAGAAACCCTTGGCTAATTCATTCATGGGGTAAATTCTCTTAACCCCATAAATTTCTCTGATTTCAACTAATAGTTCTTTATCCATAGTATTCTTCCTCCATTTCGTTTATTTTTTGTAAAAGGTTTGCACTGTCCTCTGCAACGCCTTCCACTGGTGGCTCCTCCATGTTTGATTGAAGCCACTGTTTAACATACTCAACGATATCAACACCTTCTGTTCTAAGATCTAATTGTAATTGTACCCAGTTCATTTTCTATTCCTTTCGTTGAACTCAAATCTTGCTCGTTTGTTTTGTTCATCAATCTCTTCCAAAGTAGAGATACACCCTATTATTCCAATTAAGCAAATTGCTAAAATGCATAATGTGAATACTATTAGTTCTATACTCATTTCTTTCTCCTTTGTTAATTTATATTTGTTATAGGATAATATATGATTAATGTCAAATAAAAAATTTGTTTTTTTTTTTTTTTCTGGGTGGGTCCCGCCCACATGCACTCCTCATGCAACTATAAAGGGAAAATTATTTTTAATTAAGTGTTGACATAGGATTTTAAATGATTATATTGTAATTAATCTTTTATTAACCTTGTAATGTAGATAAAAGATTACCCGACTTGAGGTACCTAAGGGATCCGAGGTCGCGATACGATGTACGGCGCTGACTCTCTCAAGTCTCAGGGATGAGATAACTCTGGGATCGTTGGTCCATCCAGACCGAGGTACCCCAGAGCCAACGGGGTCCAAGGTCCAGGAAAAGCCTTGATATAGAGTGTGCTACCTGGACCAGTTGGATGCAGTGGCTTGGTTAGTATAATGCTTAAAGTGTCGACCATCAGACCAAGCCTCTGGATCCAGGTGGATGCTGGGTACAGCTGAGCGCTGAGTCAATATTGTTTGGCAATATTAGAAACTTAAGAAGCTGTACCCAGGATCCAGTCCAGTAAGGCAAAAAGTACGAGATGCCTGTCATGGTGGTACTCTGGGTCCTTTTCATCACTAACTCCTAGTCTTACCAGGTCACAAGCCTGGTAAGGCACAAGCTCACAAGCATAAGTTGTGGGGGGGGCGGCGAGCTCGCTCGAGTCC
>LSRR01000084.1_pt1 | contig 11606 bp, 19 predicted proteins | sample 1162981 | NCBI WGS metagenome assembly LSRR01 (sample SAMN03256433, study PRJNA305521) | marine metagenome | biome: Estuarine; feature: Estuary; material: Brackish water; isolation source: iron chloride precipitation of viral particles from surface water samples | place: USA: Chesapeake Bay ... | reverse complement strand
CGCTCAACGGGTAGGCTCCGATGAGTGGGAGGTGATTGAATTCCCAGCAATCATGCCATCAGGTAAACCCCTGTGGCCTGAGTTCTGGAGCCAAACAGAGCTAGAGGCTCTGCGTAGCGAACTGCCGTCCTCCAAATGGAATGCGCAATACCAGCAAAACCCGACCGCCGAAGAAGGCGCACTGATCAAACGCGAGTGGTGGAAAAGGTGGGAGCAAGACCGTCCGCCGCACTGCGAGTTCGTGATTCAGTCATGGGACACGGCGTTTCTTAAAACTCAACGAGCCGACTACTCGGCCTGCACAACGTGGGGCGTGTTTTATCACCCCGACGACGACGGCGTTACACAGCCGAACATCATCCTATTGGATGCCTACAAGGAGCGTCTTGAGTTCCCTGAGCTGAAGAAAACGGCTTTTGAGATGTGGACTGAGATGCAACCCGACGCCTTCATAGTTGAGGGCAAGGCGGCAGGTATGCCCCTTATTTTTGAATTACGCGCTATGGGTATCCCAGTATCGGAATACACGCCATCGCGCGGAAATGACAAGATAGCTCGCGTCAACGCTGTAGCTGACTTGTTTGCATCTGGCGTGGTATGGGCGCCAGAGACCCGATTCGCCGAAGAAGTCATTGAAGAGTTCGCCGCATTCCCTGCTGGGGAGCATGACGACCTTGTTGACTCCTCGACGCAGGCTCTTCTCCGTTACCGGCAAGGCGGCTTTGTCGCACTCCGGACGGACGAGGAGGACGATTTCGATCCTTATTCAAAGGTCGCTAACTACTACTGAGGAGCTTATGGCTTTTCTGCAAAGCAATATCCCGCACTTCAAGTGCTGGGTTAGGCGTGAATACACGCACAATCATAGTAAATACCACGGAGAGTTCTTGCATGCGATGGCAATCGCTGTGACAACTATGCCGTGTAGGTGCTTGAGTTTTCAGATAATTTTTACTGGCGCCGAAACCTACGACACCGACGAGCCAAATGTTCACGGTGGCGCAATGTGGGCAAGAATGCCGATTACCGCACTGGTCGGAGACACCCCCTTTGAGGAGTGGCCCGAGCCGATGCCGGTCTATGCGGCACAGCCTTGGGACTGTTCGTCCAGAGAGCACAGTGTGTATGTGCTGGATAGAGCGACCCCATGCCCTTGGATTGCCAAGATAGACGGAAACTTCTATCCAGCCAAGTATATGTTCACGGTCGATTACACCGACAACGAAATCGCAGATGACCCTGCCCAGCACAAGCAGAGCCATGTGATGGAGTTATTAGATGCAGGCCCGTGGACGGGAAACATAGTGGCTTTGCCAAATAACCGCGTCAGGGTGACACACCCCGCGTGGTTCTCGACGGGCGAGGGCGCACCAGATTTTAGGCCGTCTCAGCATATCCACTATTCCAAGTCGGATTTGGACTACACGCTGGACGTAAACAGAGTATTTGACAACTTATATGCAGGTGATCGCGATGATGCGTAAGCAGTCCAAAATGTATGCCGCTGGCGGCAAGACCAAAACAAAAACTCATCCAGATGGCTACAAGTACAAAAAGGGTGGAAAGCTGGAGATGGTCGAGAAGGACGGCAAGATGGTGCCATTCTTTGCCGCTGACGGCGAAGGCAAGATGATGAAAGGGGGCAAAATTCCCGGCACCAAGGGCTACTTTAAGGGTGGCAAGGTGATGAGCAAAATGAACACCAAAGGTGGCAAGCGAGGCGGAAGAGGCTAAGTGGCTATCGACCGGCTTGCCCAGCCCTTTGATGCGTCAGAGGGCGAAGAACTAGAGATTGTGATCGAAAACCCCGAGTCTGTCAGCGTGATGGACGAGGACGGCGGCATGGTCATTGATTTTGACCCTAACGCCTCTGAGCTGATGGGGGTCAGTCACGACTCCAATTTGGCTGAGTTCATGAGCGATGGCGATCTCGACGCTCTGGCAAGCGAGCTTGTGGCTCAATTTGAGTCAGATCGCAACAGTCGATCAGACTGGGAAGACGCCTATATCCGTGGTCTTGACTTGTTAGGATTAAAGTTTGAGGACCGGTCAACCCCGTGGGAGGGCGCTTGCGGTGTATTTCACCCGATGCTGTCCGAAGCGGTTATCCGATTCCAAGCCCAGACCATACAGGAGATTTATCCTGCCAGCGGGCCGGTAAAGACCTCTATTGTCGGCAAGATCACCGACGACAAGACCAAGCAGGCGCACAGGGTTGAGAACTACCTCAACTACCTGATTACACAGCGCATGACAGAGTATCGGACGGAAACGGAAAAACTGTTGTTTTCCCTGCCAATTGCCGGCTCTGCGTTCCGCAAGGTGTATTTTGATCCGAACATGGACCGCCCTTGCGCGATGTTTGTTCCGGCAGAAGATTTTGTTGTGAGCTATGGCGCGTCAGACTTAACGACGTGTGAGCGTGCCACGCACATAATGAAGAAAACTTCCAACGAAATCAGGAAGTTACAGTTTGCTGGGTTTTATAGTGATATTGAGTTACCCCCTCCTGCTCCAGACATTTCAGAGATACAGCAGAAGTACAACCGGCTGACAGGTGACTCGGAAAACTACGAGTTTGACAACCGGCACACCCTGCTGGAAATGCACGTTGATATTGACCTAATTGGCTTTGAAGACACTGACCGCGGCATGCCCACAGGGATTGCACTGCCGTATGTGGTTACTATTGACAAGTCATCCAGATCGATACTGGCCATACGGCGTAACTGGTATGAGGACGACCCGAAAAAACTAAAGCGGGACCACTACGTCCACTACCAGTATCTGCCCGGATTGGGCTTCTATGGCTTTGGTCTGGTGCATATGATCGGCGGGCTGTCCAAATCAGCCACATCACTGCTGAGACAGTTGGTGGACGCCGGAACACTTGCCAACCTACCGGGGGGATTGAAATCTCGGGGACTCAGAATTAAGGGCGATGATACTCCCATCATGCCCGGAGAGTTCCGAGACGTAGACGTTCCGGGTGGTGCAATCCGCGACAACATCTCGTTCCTTCCTTACAAAGAACCCAGCAACGTCCTATATCAGTTGCTTGGGGATATCGTGCAAGAAGGCCGTAGATTCGCATCAGCGGCGGATGTAAAAGCCTCGGATATCAATGGCGAAGCGCCGGTTGGCACCACGCTTGCTGTGCTTGAGCGGGAGATGAAGGTCATGAGCGCGGTCCAAGCCCGCGTTCACGCCGCTGTCTCGCGCGAGCTAAAAATCCTGTCAGAGATTGTCAAGGACTATGGGCCGGGAGTGTACCCGTATGACCTAGAAAACGGGCAGGTCATGACAGAAGATTTTGATGATCGGGTGGATATTATTCCGGTCAGCGACCCCAATGCCGGCACAATGGCCCAGAGAATTATGCAGTACCAAGCGGCATTGCAACTTGCCGCGCAAGCTCCGCAGATGTACGACATGCCGCTTCTGCACAGGCAGATGCTGGACGTACTGGGCATTCAGGACGCGGACAAAATCGTTCCGACAGAGGACGACATCAAGCCGACAGATCCTGTTACTGAAAATATGAACATCTTGAACGGCGACCCCGTCAAGGCGTTTATTTATCAGGACCATGAAGCACACATTCAAGTGCATATGGCGGCAACAGAAAATCCAGAAATGCAACAACTTATTGCCAAAGCGCCAAATGCCAAGGCCATGCAGGCGGCAATGTCTGCCCATATCGCGGAGCATGTTGCATTTGCGTACCGCGCCAAGATCGAACAACAACTGGGCGTGGAGCTTCCCGGCCCAGATGAGAAGCTACCGGAGGACATTGAACTCCGCATTTCCAGACTGGTTGCCCCAGCGGCAGAGCAGATTACCGGCAAGGCCCAGATGATGGCTCAAGCCGAGCAAAACGCCAAGCAACAGCAAGACCCGATTGTTCAGATGCAACAGAAAGAGTTGGCCATCAAAGAACAGCAGGCTATGGCTAAGGCGCAGGCCGACATGGCCAAGATACAGGTTGACCTTGAAAAGTCCCGCAACAAATCAATGGTCGACATGCAAAAGATCGAACAGCAGGGGCGCATAGAGAGCGCCAAGGCAATGACCGATCTCCAGAAGATGGAGCAACAAGAGCGCATAGAAAGCGCACGACTCGCCTCAAAGATGGCTACCCAGCAAAGCAGGGATGAGTCGCAAAAAGAAATCGAGGGCTTCAAAGCCGGTTTCAACGTAGTCAGGGACTTAATTGATGACTAAAAAAGCAAGCAACAACATGTTGCAGGCGCTTCAAAACGAATATCGCGACCACATGAACGAGATCACCGACCACATAGCGGTTGGGGGATGCAAGGACATGGAGGAGTACTCGCGCTGTGTAGGGATTATTCAAGGATTGGCCTACGCCGAACGCGCACTTCTTGATCTAAACGACAGGATAGAGCGCGACTAATTCGCTACGCGGTGTAGCGCATGGTGACGCCAGACGCCTAACTCTGGTGCAGGAAAAGGAATCATGACTGAAGAGCAAAAGACTGCTAGTCAATTACCCGATCCCAAAGGGTACAAACTGCTTATAGCCCTGCCTGAGCCAGATGAGGCGACAGAGGGCGGCATACTCAAGGCAAAACAGACACTTGACCTAGAAGAAATTGGGTCTATTTGTGGTTTTGTGTTGAAGATGGGCGCGGACGCTTACAAAGACGAATCGCGTTTTCCGAACGGCCCATATTGCAATGAAGGCGACTGGGTACTGATGCGCTCCTATAGCGGGACGCGCTTCAAAATACACGGTAAAGAGTTCCGCCTTATCAATGACGATAGTGTCGAAGCAGTTGTACAAGACCCGAGGGGGATTGAAAAGGTATGAGTGAAGAGCAAACTGAACAGCAGGGGCATTCTGCTGAGGATAAGTTTTTTGGTGTTAAAACAGTAATCACCAAAAACCCGAAAGAGCTTGGTCCGGTTCCTGATATAGATGTGGAGGTAGTGGATGACCGCCCACCGGAAGACCGTCGCCCGCCTGCAAAAGAGACTAAGGCGCCGCCTAAGTCGGAGCAGTCAGACGACGAACTGGAGGGTTACTCCGAGAAGGTTAAAAGACGTATCAATAAGCTCCGCTATCAACAGCATGAGGAGCGCCGTCAACGCGAAGAGGCAGAGCGCCTCCGTGAAGAGGCTATCCGAGTTGCTCAACAGTATGCGGAGCAAAGCCGGCAGTATCAAAAAGTCATTCAAGAGGGCGAGCAGTATCTGGTTCATCAGATACGAGAGCGAGCTTCTATGGCTGTCGATCAAGCTAAAAATAGCTACCGGCAGGCTTATGAAGAGGGTAACACGGACAAAATACTAGAAGCTCAAGAGGCGATGATTAACGCGCAGTCAGAGCTAAAGTCCGCTGATTATCAGCTTAATGAGATCAAGAATAGGCCCAAACCACAGCAGTCGCAACCGCAACCGCAACCGCGACCGCAACCGCAACAGCAACAGGTAAAGCCCCCACAGCCGTCTCCAAAGGCGGTGATGTGGTCAGAGCAAAATCCTTGGTTTGGGAAAGAAAAGGATATGACCGCGCTGGCTTACGGCGTGCATGAAAAGCTCGTTCGGGACGAGGGATATGACCCTAACTCAAACGAGTACTTTGATGCTATTGATCGCGCTATGCGGTCAAGGTTTCCAGACTACTTCGGTGAAGGAGATAGTGGCTCGGACCAGCCGTCTCAGGGCGCAAGGTCTTCCTCGACTTCCCGAAGCCCCTCCGTGGTGGTGGCCCCTTCCTCTAGGAATAACGGCGCCAAACCACGCAAAGTGAGGTTGAGCCGCACCCAACTCGCTCTCGCAAAGCGACTAGGGTTAACCGCAGAACAGTATGCCAACCAGCTCATTAAGGAGTCATAAAATGGCAGAACAGCGCAAGAAAAGGGACGCAGAGTCCAGAGAAGTTGAACAACGACCATCCGATTCGTGGATGCCGGCCTCCGTATTACCAACGCCTGACCCGCAAGACGGGTGGGTATTTCGTTGGGTACGCACCAGCACACTAGGCAAAGCGGACAACACGAATGTCTCTCAGAAATTCAGAGAGGGATGGGTTCCAGTAAAATCTGAAGATCATCCAGAGCTGGAAGTCATGTCAGATATCGGCTCCCGATTTGAAGGGAATATCGAGATCGGCGGCTTGTTACTTTGCAAAGCCCCAGAGGGCAAAGTAAAGCAACGAGAGGAGTACTTCCAGAATATGGCTGAGAGCCAGATGGAGTCTGTGGACAACAACTTCCTCAAGCAAAACGACCCCCGAATGCCCGTTCTGAATCCTGAGCGGTCAACTCGGACTACCTTTGGTCGGAGCTGACTTCGGTAAAACGGAGAGCGCCGGCCTTTAACTCTCGTAATGGAGAACAAAGATGGCTACATCAGCTACTCCGATGGGTGCAGAACCCGTAGGCACTTTAAGTGCCTCTGGTTCCTTCACCGGAAAAGTACGCCATATTAAGATTGCCAACGCCTATGGCACTAGCATCTTTTATGGCGATTTCGTCAAGCTGGTCGCGGCTGGTACGGTAGAAAAGGCGGCAGTTACGACTGCGGCTGTTGCAGGCACTGTCGGCATTTTTGTCGGCTGTTCCTATACCGATCCCGGCACCGGCCAATTGACTTTCAACCAGTACTTCCCCGCATCAACTGCGGCGGACGACATCATGGCTTACGTCGTTGATGATCCGAAGCTGTTGTTCCAGATGCAGGGTGATGGCTCTATTGCTCAGACTGGTCTGGGTAATAACGTACAGGCTATCAGCACTGCTGGTTCAACGTCTATCGGCAGGAGCAAGAACGCTCTTGACGCTAGCTCAATTGCAACAACCAACACGTTCCCGCTTCGTATCATCGACTTTGTGGACGGTCCTGAAAGTGCAGTAGGTGATTCTTTCACCGACTGCATCGTGACGTACCTGCCCTTGAGTCATGCCTACGAGACGGCACTTGGCGTTTAAGGAGAACTAGGTAATGGCTATTTCACGCGCACAAATGCTGAAAGAACTGCTCCCCGGCCTTAACGCTTTGTTTGGTCTGGAGTATGAGCGGTATGACGACGAGCACACGATGATTTATGACACTGAATCATCTGAGCGCTCATTTGAAGAAGAAGTGAAGCTGTCCGGCTTTGGTGCCGCACCAGTTAAAGCTGAAGGCGCCGCCATCAGCTATGACTCGGCGCAAGAGTCGTTCACTGCTCGCTATAACCACGAAACCATCGCCCTCGGCTTCTCCATCACTGAAGAAGCTATGGAAGATAACCTGTATGACTCCTTGTCTGCTCGTTATACCAAGGCGCTGGCTCGGGCTATGGCTCACACCAAGCAGGTTAAGGCGGCTAACCCCCTTAACAACGGCTTCACGTCTTACAACTCTGGTGACGGCGTAACGCTGTTCAGCACAGCTCACCCGCTGGTAAACGGTGGCACTAACGCTAACCGTCCTACCGTTGCGGCTGACCTGAACGAGACCTCGCTGGAAGATGCTGTGATTAACATCGCCGCATTTACCGATGAGCGTGGTCTGCTGATCGCGGCCCGACCCCGTCGTTTGATCGTTCCACCCGCGCTTCAGTTTGTAGCAACTCGTTTGCTTGAGACTGAAGGTCGAGTTGGCACGGCTGACAACGACATCAACGCCCTTCGCAACAACGGTTCGATTCCGGAAGGCTACTCTGTCAATCACTTCCTGACAGACACCAACGCCTTCTTCATCATTACCGATGTACCGAACGGCATGAAGCACTTCCAGCGCACAGCTCTGGAAACTTCAATGGACGGCGACTTTGACACCGGCAACGTCCGGTACAAGGCTCGCGAGCGATACAGCTTCGGCGTATCCGATCCTCTGGGAATCTACGGCTCGCCCGGAACTTCCTAATCCTACGGGGGCTTCGGCCCCCTTTTCTTTCCTGACTGATTGTTCCATGTGGAACATCAGACACTAGCCAAGACAGGAGAACCTCATGGCCAACACTACTTTCAACGGACCCGTCCGCTCAGAGGGCGGCTTCAAAGAAATCACCAAGAATGCCACGACTGGCGCTGTTACTGAAAACATCTCCATCACTCACGATGGAACCAACAGCGTGGTCATTATCAAAGACCTGCCCACGTCTGACCCTAGCGTTGCCGGACAGCTTTGGAGCAATTCTGGCGTAGTCACCGTATCTGCCGGTTAATAAATAGGGGGCTAGCGCCCCCGTTATCTGGAGGAGAATATGGCTGACACAGTCACAAGCCAGACTATTGAAGACGGTCCTCGCACTGCAATCCTAGCATTCACAAACGTCAGCGATGGGACCGGCGAATCCGCCGTGACCAAGATCGATGTGTCTGCTCTTTCTAACAATCCCGTTGACGATGGCGCATGTACCAGCGTAAACATTGAGCGCGTTTGGTACTCAACCATTGGCATGGGTGTTGAGATTTTGTTTGACGCAACGACTGACGTTTTGGCGTGGGAGCTTCCTGCTGACTATTCAGACTCACTGGACTTTTCCTCTTTTACGGGCATCCGCAACAATGCCGGCGCCGGCAAGACGGGGGACATCAAGTTCACCACTGTAGGTCACACGCTGGGCGACTCTTACACAATCGTCCTGCAAGTGAAAAAGAACTACGGCTAATGCGTCTTTACTACAAGAAGGGCGGCAAGACAAAAACCAAGTCAAAGTCGAAGGTGAACGAAGCTGGAAATTACACTAAACCCTCTATGCGTAAGCGTCTGTTTAACAAAATCAAAGCCGGTGGCAAAGGCGGCAAGCCCGGACAGTGGTCAGCCCGAAAGGCCCAGATGCTCGCAAAGCAGTACAAAGCGGCAGGTGGAGGCTACAAGGACTGATGGCGCTCAAAAAGTCGCAAAAGTCCCTGAAGAAGTGGACCAAGCAGAAATGGCGCACAAAGTCAGGGAAGCCCAGTACCCAAGGCTCGAAAGCGACGGGCGAAAGGTATTTGCCTGAGAAGGCGATTAAGTCGCTTTCATCAGAGGAGTATGCCGCTACTACCCGCAAAAAGCGGGCAGACAGCAAGAAGGGCAAGCAACACTCCAGTCAGCCCAAGAAGGTGGCTAAAAAGACAGCGAGGCACCGTAAGTAATGCGACTGTATTACAAGAAAGGTGGCAAGGTCGATAAGGGTTCGATGGCGTGCAACAAGCCGAAGCGGACCCCCGGTCACGCCAAGAAGTCGCACATCGTCAAGGCGTGCGAGGGCGGTAAAGAAAAGATTATTCGGTTTGGCCAGCAAGGCGTTAAAACCAACCAGACTGTTGGTCAGCGCAAGGCGTTTAAGTCGCGTCACGCAAAGAACATTAAGCGCGGCAAAATGTCTGCGGCCTACTGGGCGGATAAGGTCAAGTGGAGTCCGAGCAAGACCAAGTCGAAGTCCAAGAAATGGAAGAAGGGTAGCTAGATGGCAATTAGCAGAGCGCAGACCGCAAAGCAGGTCAAAAACGCACCCAAGTCCAAGCGAAAAAAGATGGCTGTCGGGGGCAAGATACCCAAGGCAAAATGCAGAAACGGTATTGCCATGCGCGGCAAAACCAGAGGGGTGGTTGTTTAAATGGCGACTAGCGGAACGACCAGCTTTACTCTTGACCTGTCAGACATAATGGAGGAGGCGTTTGAGCGTGCCGGCTCAGAACTCCGTAGCGGATACGACTACAAAACTGCTCGTCGGAGTCTTGATTTGCTCATGCTTGAGTGGCAAAACAGGGGTCTTAATCTCTGGACGGTACGAGACGCCACGCTGGCTCTTGTTGCAGGAACGTCGTCATACGACCTTACATCTGAAAAGTTAGACATAATCGAGGGTCTGCTACGCACAGACGCTGGCAACACGTCAAAACAGTCTGACCTGACGATGCAGAGAATATCGGTCAGCCAGTACGCGCATCAGACAAACAAGCTGACTCAGGGGCGACCGCTTCAGTATTACGTTGAGCGCAAGCCGACAGGGATTACAGTGCACTTCTGGCCTGTTCCGGACGCAACGACCAGTTACACATTTGCGTACTACTACCTCGACAGGATTGAGGATAGCGGCAAGCCGGCCTCCAACAACATGGATGTGCCTGCTCGCTACCTGCCGTGCCTTGTTGCGGGGCTGGCGTACCAGATAGCGAGCAAAAAGCCAGAGTCTATGAATATCGCGCCTGCCCTGAAGCAGGTGTATGAGGAGCAATGGAGCCTTGCGGCTGATGCCTCTCGCGAGAAGGCGGCTCTTTATATGGCGCCGGGAGGCTACAACGACCTATGAGCAGTTATGCCAAGGGTAAGCATGCTTTCGGCTTTTGTGACCGGACTGGATTCCGTTACCCATTGCGCGACCTTGTCCGTCAAATAGAGGACGGGCGCTGGAACGGCTTGCTAGTTGGCCGCGACGTAGTGGATCAGGACCAGCCTCAGCTTAAATTGGGGGATGTTAATGCGAATGATCCACAGGCTCTTAGGTTTCCTAGACCTGACAATTCACTTGACGAAAGCCGCGCTTTGTCTGCCTTTGATCCCGTTGGTGGTGGCAATACAGCTCTTGGGAGCCGCACTGTGGGCCTTGACATGGCAGGTGTGGTTGGGCGCGTAACAGTAGAGACATCCTGATGGCATTTACCTTTACCACACTAAAGCAGGCCATACAGGACTATATGGAGTCCAACGAGACCAGCTTCGTCAACAACCTGCCGACGATTATCCAGCAGGCAGAAGACAAGATTTTGAAGACGGTGCAGTTACCCGACTTCCGCAAGAATGTGGAGGGGTCCGTTGCCGCGGGCAGTCAGTACTTGGTGATGCCATCGGATTTTTTGACGCCTTATTCATTAGCGATTGATAATTCCGGATATGACTACCTAATCTTTAAGGATGTGAACTTCATCCGGCAGGCGTACCCAGTGGCCGGAACCACGGGCGCACCGAAGTATTACGGCATCTTTAGCCGCACTGCATTTATTCTCGGCCCCACCCCAGACGCCGCATATGACGCGGAACTGCACTACTTCCACAAGCCCACCTCCATCACCACCTCTACGGACGGCACTAGCTGGCTCGGCACCAATGCCGAATCCACGTTGCTTTATGGCTGTCTTGTTGAGGCGTACACCTACCTGAAGGGCGACCCCGACCTGATGCAGTTGTACACCCAGCGGTACATGGAAGCGCTGGCGAAGCTGGAGGAGCTGGGTGAAGGATACAGCACAACAGACAGCTATCGCGGCGGAGAGGTCAGGAAGCCTCGTTCATGATTGATGCCACTGTCGGTAACGTGTTTGTAGAAACAACGTCCAACAGGGGGTTTACCCCGGAGGAGGTTGCTGAGAGGTGCTTGGACAGAATTGTTTACATAGCTGAAAGCGCCGCGCCAGAGGTGCGGGCGCAGGCTGAAGCATTTAGAGCCGACATTAGGAAGCTCCTCGTCCACTACATGAAGGAAGCCATAAAAAGCGACCGAACCACTGTTTACAACGCCTTGTGTGATGCAGGGCAAAAAGACCTAGCCGAACTTATCAGGAGACTTTGACGTATGGCTTTTAGCGCGGAAAAACTACATGTGCTACCGTCGTTCAAGCAGGAATTTGCTTGTTGGCTCGCCACAACTTCACCGCCAGCACTGG
>LSRR01000396.1_pt1 | contig 11643 bp, 9 predicted proteins | sample 1162981 | NCBI WGS metagenome assembly LSRR01 (sample SAMN03256433, study PRJNA305521) | marine metagenome | biome: Estuarine; feature: Estuary; material: Brackish water; isolation source: iron chloride precipitation of viral particles from surface water samples | place: USA: Chesapeake Bay ... | reverse complement strand
ACTCACACTCTCATTCTATTTATTTACATTTATATTATCGAAGTTGTATCGTATTTACTTTGTAAGTTTGTTTAAGTCGATGTAGTTAATTAATTCTTTATTCATTGTTTGTTATTGTATAGTTATTATCTTTGTTAGTTCGTATTTACTTTGTAAAGTGCTATACATGTATTGTCTGTAGTAATATGTGAAATGTTTTATAGAATTATATTATGTGTTGTAGTTGTTGTGTAGGTAATCGTATAGGAAAACGCCATAAAATTATCTAAAACGAATATAAATAGGGTGGGACTGGTGATAAAAAATGGTTTTTACTTTTATAAGTGGCCGGCGAGGTGTATAGTAGTAACACAAAACCCCTATATATCTAACGTGCCAAAAAAGATGACATTAGCCTATAAGAGTATATAAGTAACAGCCTATTGTCACCCTTTTTAAATACTTTCACTTACATGTGATTATCCTAACATGGCAATAAAAAGAGCAGGTAACTCACAAGGCCTATCACCAGTTGCGCTACGAAATAAGCGTGCAAGGGACAAGGCAGCGGCAATGACGCCGAAGAGACGTAAGCGAAAAGCCGAGAACCAACGCTATGGCCAAAGGTCAGATTCCGACATCCACCATGAACCAAGCGGAACATTGCGTAGAACCTCTATAGCCTACAACCGAGCTACTCACACAAGGGGAGAAGTTAACAAATCCGCGTAACTAGGGTCCGTGGAACCAAATGCACCCTAGACAAACCAATCAACCTTATAAACAATGACGTATTTTTATTACAGGACCAACAACACGTGGAGTGGTCAACCACAAGTATCAGAAGACACAATTAGCTTCTGGAAGTTATTATCTGACAAATCAAACTGGAGGATAGTTCAATTACCAAATGGGTACTACCAAACAGAGTACAAGCACTTAGATGACAGCTGGTGCGATGTAACAAGACGAGAGACACTTGACGGTGCTGAAGCTGCTATTGATGGTAGCATCGAACACTACACTAAGAAGCTCGAGTATTTAAAAGGACCGAAAGTAGTTAAAACATTTGATAAGTAATTAATAACAAAACAATTTAATTTAATTTAATGGAATATAATTTACCAAGTCAGATTGTCAAGAATTTAGATTTTGGCACTGATGCAAAAACGAAAGTTATAAGTGGCGTTGAGAAACTAGCTAAGGCAGTTAAATCAACATTAGGCGCTTCAGGAAAATGTGTCATCTACGAAGATGGCATGGGAAAACCGGTGATCACAAAAGATGGTGTAACCGTTGCGGATAGCGTAGTCTTACATGACCCGGTTGAAAACATAGGCGCTACACTTATTAAGGAAGCCTCTAAAAACACAGTGAAAGAAGCAGGTGACGGTACCACCACGGCTATCGTCCTTGCTGAATCACTTATTAAAGAGGTTAATAAAGAGCAATACAAATCATGTTCGGTGCGAGAGATTAAAAATGGCATCGATACAGGCCTTGCTCAAGCTACAGCAATATTAGAAAACATGAGTGTTAAGGTTAAAAACTCTACACTAGATCACGTTAGTTCTATTAGCTGTAACAATGACAACCAACTTGGCAGCATAATAGCCAAGGCTTATAAAAAAGTTGGCAAAAATGGTGTGGTTTTGATGGAAGAGTCACAAACAGATGAAACATACGTTGACGTGGTTAACGGTGTACAAATAGAATCTGGGCTTACATCACCATATTTTGCTACTAATACAGAGAAAAACAGGTGTGAACTTGAAAATCCGGTTATATTGATCGTTTCAAGCAAAATACCTAACCTTAGAAAGATACAAAGTGTACTTGAGTACGTTATAAAAAACAAAAAACCACTACTTTTAGTAGCTGAAGTTGAACAACAAGTCAAATCAGCACTTTTAATGAACAAAGTTAAGGGTAATATTAACGTAAATATCATAGATCCTCCAGGTTTTGGCCCAACGCGCAAAGAAACCATAGATGATCTAGCTATTTTAACAGGTGCAGAGGTTATAAATGAAGAATTAGGCGATGATTTAGACCTAATACAGCCAGATTCGCTTGGTAAAGCTAAATTTGTGGTCACAGACAGCAAAAATACTGTTATAACTACACTACCTATTGACGAAAGCTTAGCCGGTAGAATAAAAGAGGTTAAAGATCAGATCAAAGCTGAGAAAAATGGCTACATAAAGCGCAAGTTAGAGCAAAGGTTAGCTATGCTATCAGGTTCTGTTGGCGTTGTGCGCGTAGGAGCAAACTCAAAAGTTGAGTTGAAAGAGAAAAAAGACAGGGTGGAGGATGCGATATATGCAGTCAAGGCGGCTCTGCAAGAAGGTATAGTACCTGGTGGAGGTGTAGCTCTGATGGACACGGCTTCTGAGCTTGAAAATATTCATTCAAAGTTAGAAATGAGTGATAACGCAGGTTTAGAAATATTTTGCAACGCAATAAGAGCACCATATAAAACTATATTAGATAACGCTGGTATAGCTTATGAAGAAAAAGGTGATAAAGGTGTTGGTTGCAACGTAATAACCGGCGAAAATGTTAATATGATTGATAACGGCATCGTAGATCCTCTATTAGTCACTAAGACAGCACTTAAAAATGCAGTGAGTGTTGTTTCTACTATAATTTCTGCAGATTGTGTAATATCTAATATAAGAATACCAAATGCGAGCAGTTAGTTATTACATGATAGTTAAAACTATCAAAGAGCAAAAGAAGATAGCTGGGCTAGATATTACAGATAGCATCGATAGTGAAAATAGGTACTTAAAGGGAGAGATCATTAGCAATGGTGATCTAGTACCTGACACGCTAAGCGAAGGAGATATAGTATATTATGATAGGCACGCTGGGCACAGTATAACTAAGAACGATACTATATATCAAGTTATTCAGGTCAAAGATGTAGTAATCGTAGAATAATGAGGATTACTGCATCTGACTTAAAACAAATGCAATTATTCAAGTATTACAGGCTCGTTAGAAAATGGGCCTGTAAGACTTATAATCTAACTGATGCGGAACTAGAATTATTAATAGCTTTAGATTGCATAGGTAGATTTACTAGACAAGAATTTATAGAAGGGACATACACTATGTCTTGGAATAAACAACGGTGGGATAAGCTTAGGCAAGAAGGGTGGATAGAGACATGGAGACACCGTAACCGCACTACAATCAAATACAGCATTTTTAAGACATCATTTAAATGCCAACAGTTAATAAGCAGAATATATAGAATATTGCTGGCTGAAGAAGACTTACCTACTTCTGAACGTAGTGTTTTTTTTAAAAACAAATCTTACACAGACAAGGTATTCAACTCAGCCATTGACAGAATGATCAGAGACAAAACACGATAATGGCAAAACCAATCACAAATAAAGTAAAAAACAGCAAAACACCTGTAATTAGAAAAGATCTAGAGGGTGGTGTAATTGCTGAGGCAAATAACGATGGATCTATATACGTTGATAAAAGCGTTAAAAAAGGTTCACCTCTTGAAAAAGAAGCTATTGCACACGAGAAAGTTCATTTAAACCAAATGAATCGTGGCGATTTAAACTATGACGATAATAACGTTTACTGGAAAGGTAAAGCATATCCTAGATCATCTATGAACGAAGGCGCTAAAAACTTACCTTGGGAGAAGGAAGCGTATGATAAAACTAAGCATATGAAAAATAAAAAGAAAAGTGCACCGACTAAAATGTCAGACGCAGATCTAGTTGCAGGCAATAAGCAAACCCATAAAAAATTTACAAATTATGGTAAGGCTTATGAAGAAGGATTTAATAAGTCTAAGAAAAAAAGTAAATCAGCGCCTGCACCATCAGTCAATACAGAAGATGTTGAAACCGACAATAGCTCTGTAGAAAATAATTCTACTTTCGATCACATGAAGTACAATACTGGCAAAGGTAGTTTTTCCGGAGGACTTACTAAAAGCTATAACTACAAGTTTGGTGGTGACGCTATTGACTCGGCGTTTCCTATGAAAGCAAACCCTATAACAGCTAAGACTAGAAGCACTTCATCTCCATTACATAAAAATGGTGGTGGCTTGCAGTCAAAATCTAAAGAAGAATTTGAAGGAAACATTGAACGTGGGGGTAGTGGTAAATTTACAGTAGTAACTACATCAGACGTTGCTAAAGGTTTTAGTAGAGGAGTAAGCATACCTACTGCTAAAGAAGGGTATAGATTAGCTACAGATCCTGATGCTTATATGGCAGGCATTAGAAAAAGATTCCCTTACACAACAGCAGCTGATCTTGCAGCAAAAAATTATATATCTAAAGCTAGAGTGAGTGACATGGAAGCCAAGTACCCTGCGTCTGCTCAGCCAGGTGGTGAAGGTTCTACCGGCGAAAGCAGAGAGGTTACTTTTGAACCAGACAAAGTAACAACACCTGGAAAGCCAGCTGAGCCAGGAACTTACAACATGCCTTTATACGAAGCTAGGAATTTAAGGTTATCTTCTACTCAAAAAAGAAAAGGTTTAAAACAAAACATTAGAAGAGCAACTAGAGATTATTATAAAATACGAAAAAAGTTAGGCGAAAAAACTCCTAGAAGCGAAAGAAAAACTATAGACCCAGAAACTGGTCAACCGTTCACTAAAAAGGGTTTCATGGAATATATGAAAAAAGCTAAATCAAGCTATGTAGATCCAGCTAAAAAAAGATTTGATGCAAAACCTGCAACCATGCCTAAAACTAGCATAGCGGGTGTTGACAAAAACTTACCAACCTACGACAAGGACGGCAAACTAATAACAAATAGCTCTAAAGCTAGACTTGAAAAAATAAAAAATTTCAAATATAATGGTATGCCAATGAATTCAAACAAAAACAAAGCCCCTTTTAAAATGAAAGGTTACGGCAAAAATAAATAAAACAATGAAAGCAACAAACATTTATCAAACGTTAAAAACTAAAGGATACGGTACTGATGGTACTAAACCTCAACTACCAGGCGTAGGATCTCCTTTAAAAAAATCTCCTTACAAATTTAACGCAGGTTTAAAGAAAGCTGCAGCTGAAGGTAAGCTAGACAGCAACCCTAAGTTCAAAGATGCAGTAGAGTCTTCACCAGCTAAATTGGCTCCAGTTGTAGCAGCTGTAGGTAAAAAACTATTAGTAGGCGCAGCTAAGAAAATGATAGCAAAGAAAGCAGCTGAGAAATTACAGCAAAAGCAAGGTTCTCCAGCTATGATGTATAAAAAAGCTTCTCCAGCTAAAAAATATAAAAGCGATGCCCAAAGAAAAGCTGTTCACGCTAGCAAGGCAGAAAAGAATAGCCCAGCTAAAAAGAAAATAGATGGTAAACCTAAAAAAGAGGTTAAAGCTCAAAGCATAACTTACGATCCAGCTAGTGGAACAACTACTAGAACTTTTTCTGATGCTGACGTTAAAAAATATAACGTTAAAAAGCAGATAGTAACTAAAGCAAAGCCAAAGTCTCCAGCTAAAAAGAAAAGCTGTGGATCTCCAGTTAAAATGGTAGAAACTAATCCTAATCGCCAGATTAGAAAAGCTAAAAGACAAGCTAAGAAGCAACAAAGAAAAAGATCTGGACAGTCTTGTTTGTCTGCTCGATACAGAAAATAATTATGAGTAATAAAAAGAAATTTAAAGACACAAAGGTCGGTAAGTTTCTATCTCAAAAAGGACCTAGTATAGTAGAAGCAGTAGGCGACGTGCTACCTGACGCTGGTGTACTAGGTTTAGTTAAAAAGCTAATAGAAAAAGAAGATCCAGTAGTTTTACCACCTCAAGACAAAGAGACTGCGTTAAAGCTGCTAGAGCAAGATATGGTTGAAATGCAAGAAGTATCTAAGCGTTGGGTTAGTGATATGCAATCAGATTCGTGGTTGTCTAAGAACACTAGACCTATGACTTTAATATTCCTAACTATATCTATGATAATATTAATACTTCTAGATAGCTTTGAAATAAATTTCTCAGTGGATAAAGGCTGGGTTGATCTTTTAAAGTCTCTTCTTATAACCGTGTATGTTGCTTACTTCGGTTCTAGAGGAGCAGAAAAATATAAAGCAATAAATAAGAATGGCTAGAATAAATACGTACTCTACAGATACTACTGTACAGAAAGACGATAAACTGCTGGGCTCTAACGCTAACGGAGCTACAAGAAACTTTAGTATAGAGGATATAAGTACGTTTCAAGCCAATACAAATGCTACAGGTATAGCTGGCCAAATACCGTATGTATACCACAATAACAGCTTTGGTGGCGCTGTGTCTAGGCAATCTGGATCAGTAACTATTAACACAAGCGATGCGTCTACTAGTTTTAGCGCTATAACTACAGTCAAAGTCAGTAAGTTTCCTTATGGTAGTACTTCTGAAGTAGTTTCAGTAATTGATAGCTTTATAGATAAAGGTATTATAATAGCACGTAATGATGAACCTAATGAATTTGGTGTTTATACATGTACGGCTGTTACTCAAGATTCTGTAGAAACAGATTTTTACGACCTAACATTAACATATAAAAGTGGCAACGGTAGTATACAAGCAAACGAATTTTATTCAATATTATTATATTCAGGAGCTCAAGATAAGGATTTTAAACATAATCAGACATCGGCAAGTTCTACTTGGGTGATAACCCACAATTTAAACAAATACCCTAACGTAGTGGTGTTTGACTCGGCAGATAACCAAGCGTTTGGTGCTGTAGAGTTTAATAGCAAAAATCAATTAACAATAACATTTTCTGCTTCATTTAGTGGAGTAGCACATTTAAACTAAAAAAATATATAAACTATGTCTCTAGAATATTACGCTAGTATTGATCTTAATAAGAACGAACTACAAAACGCAGTAATCCACCCATTAGGCTCAGCGCCATCAACGCCCGCAGAAGGGCAAATTTATTATGACAGCACGGCTGGTGATAAACAAATATACCTATACAACGGCAGTAGCTGGATAGCTTTAGGTGGTGATAAGTTTAATACGATAGCTGTATCAGGCCAAAGTAATATAGTCGCAGATAGCGGTAGTGACACATTAACATTTGCCGCTGGATCTAACGTAACTATAACTACTAATGCTAGTACAGATACATTAACTATAGCTGCTACTAATACAACACTTACTCAAGAGCAAGTTGAAGATTACGTAGGTGCAATGCTAGTTGGTACTGAAACAGGTATAACAGTTAGTTATGATGATACTAATGGTCAAATAGATTTTGTAGTTAGTGATACTACTGTAGCCGGTGACACAGGTTCTACAGGCATTACGCCAGGAGATACTCTAACTATAGCAGGTGGAGAAGGAGTAAACACAGCAATGTCAGGCGATACTTTAACTGTATCTGGTGAGGATGCTACAGCGTCTAACAAAGGTATTGCATCATTTAGCTCAGCTGACTTCTCTGTATCATCTGGAGCCGTTTCTATTAAGTCTGGTGGAGTTTCTAACGGTCAACTAGTTAATAGTAGTTTAACCATAGGAGATAGTACGATATCACTTGGTGGTACAGATACGACATTAACTGGTTTAACAGATATAGATTTAACTGCTGGTGATAAAACAATATTTGATGGCGTTGGAGCTAATACATTAACAATTGGTGCTTCTAGTACTAATATAGTAATACCTGGAGATCTTCAAGTTACAGGCACAGTAACTACAAACAATGTAGAAACTATATCTACATCTAATGGTGTTGTATTTGAAGGCGATGTAGCTGATGCCAACGAGTTAACATTGCTAGCTGGAACACTAACAGGTGATAGAACAGCTACGTTAGTAGATTTGACAGGTTATGTAGCTATATTTGATGCAGTACCTACTACAACAATAACTGCTACTGCAACTGAACTTAACTATGTTGATGGTGTAACTTCAAACATACAAACACAATTAAACAGTAAAGTAGAAACATTATCAGATTTAAGTATAACAGCAACAGCTGCTGAGTTAAATACTTTAGATGGTATAACAGCTAGTACAACTGAATTAAACTTACTTGATGGTATAACAACATTAAGTGGATCTAACACTGGTGATGAACCAGATGCAAGTACTACGACTAAAGGTATTATAGAGATAGCCACGTCTACAGAAGTTAGAACTGGTACTGATACTGCTAGAGCTATAACAGCTAGTGGACTTGCAGCAAAATCTGTGACTGCTCAAATTGACGTAAGTCAAGCAAACTTTATTTCAAATAAATATGCTGAGATAACTCACAACTTAGGTACAGAAGATGTACTAGTGCAGTTGTTCGATGCAACAACAAAACAAACAGTATATGCGGATGTAGCAAGAACAGATAAAGCTGATGCAGCTTCTACTAGTAAAGTAAAAATATCATTTGGTGTTGTTCCAGGTAACGACGTTGATGTTATTATTACTTCAGTAAAAGGAGCTTCTGCTGGATCTGTAGCATACGCATAAGATTTAAATACAATTAATGGGAGATATTAAATTTTACTCACCGGTAGATTTCGACGACACTTCGTCAGGCGTAACAATAGAAGGCGATCTTATAGCTAATGCTAACGTCGGGATTGGAACAACTAGTCCATCACAAGCATTACACATTAACAAGGAAAACCCTTACATACGGATTCAAGATTCTTCTGCTCTCACTAGAAGTGCTATGACTGCAGGAATTACAATGAATGATTCTACAGGTGCACAGTCATTTCAAATAACTCACTCTAATTCTGCTGATGTATTAATAAGAGCAAATGCTGGAGACTTATCCCTTGGCACTTTTGCGGGCGAAATACTAAGGATAGACGGAAGTAATGTAGGAATTGGTACTACTAGTCCTTCTTCTATACTGCATATTAATACAGGTACAGGAACGAATGATGCTAATACTGTTTTTATTGATAGACCTGCTTCTAGTGATTATTCAGCCCTTTCATTTGCAACTGCAGGAACTGTAGATTGGTCGGTTGGGCAAAATTCAGCTAATAATTTTGAAATATATGAAGATGGTCTAGATGCTAAAACTAGACTAACTGTAGCAGTAGGAGGTAACGTTGGTATTGGTACTGCTAGTCCTAGCGAGAAGCTAGGAGTTATAAGTGGTGATAATATAGGTACTACAAAAATTATAAGCGCATACTCTTTAAGTCAAAGTCAAAGTACTTCACTTGGATACAATAGTATAATGGGAAGCTACTCTTTAAATGTAGCGACCCTAACTACACAGCCCATAACATTTTCACCTAACAGTAGTGAAAAAATGCGTATTACCTCTACAGGCAACGTGGGTATCGGTACAACTAGTCCTTCACAGCTCTTACATCTTTCGGATAGCCAAGGTCACACGCAAAGAATTCAGTTTGGATTAGACTCAATTTATAACTATATTGGAGTAACAGCTTACGATGTATTTGAATTATCTGTTGATGAGAATAATGCAAATGGTAATTCCTCAATGGCATTTAGACTTGACGGTTCTGAAAAAATGCGTATTAGTACCAGTGGTAACGTCGGGATTGGGACTACTAGTCCAGGTCAAAAGCTACATATCGAAGCTTCAGATCCTAGAATAAAAATAGTAGACACAGACGGTACTAATTGGGAAAGTGAAGTTTTCACCCAAGGAGGAGCATTGAAGCTGCAGGCTAGAAATGGAACTAATTTTGGTAACATATCTTTTCAAGGAGACAATGGTACAACTCAGTCTGAATATGCTAGGTTTAATTCTTCTGGTAATTTTGGTATTGGTACTACTAGTCCTTCTCAGAAACTTCACGTAGCAGGTAGCGCAAGAGTAACAGGTGCGTACTACGATTCAAATAATTCACCAGGTACAGCAGACCAAGTATTAGTATCTACAGTTACAGGTACAGATTGGCAAGATTTATCAGATATTTCAGGAGTAGATGGAACTGGTACATTGAACACAATTCCTTTATGGACACCAGATGGTAATACATTAGGTGATAGTCATATAACACAAAATACTAATGACATTTTTATACCTAGATATTTAGGTCACACTGGTGACGGCAATAACTTTATAGGTTTTCCTGCTAATGATGTTTTTAACATAACAACAGCCGGTGTTCAAAGATTTAGAGTTAACGCAGATGGCAACATAGGTATAGGTACAACTAGTCCAAGTAGAAAATTATCTGTTTACCAAAGCTCATCAAGTATGGTGGCTGATTTTAGAAGTGCGTCTGGCAATGATTCGTTTGTTTCATTTTCAAATAACGCATCTACAGCTGACCAAGTTCGATTAGGATCTAGTAGCGGTAATTTAATATTAAGCACTAACTACGTTGAGCGCTTACGCATAGCTAACACTGGCAACGTTGGTGTTGGGACAAGTAGTCCAAGTCATAAGTTGGATATTTATTCTAATGAAAATGTTCCTTTAAGAATACATAGACCTAGTAACGCCAATTTAAATTCAGATGGAGCTTGGGGTATAGGATTCTCTACTAGATCAGACGCTAATACCAGTACAAGTGATACAAGAGCAGGTGTATTTAGCTACTATAACGGAAACTTATTTCTTGCTGCGGCTAATACAAGCATTGTTGCAGACCCTATAGATTATGCAAGACTAACGGTGCTTAACACAGGTAACGTAGGTATAGGAACATCTTCTCCAAGTCAGAAGCTACACGTTCAAACCACTAGCGGCGTAACTGCTAGATTTGCATACGACAGCAACAACTATCAAGATTTAAACTGGGAAGGTAGTAATATCGTAGGTGGCTCTCACGTTTTTAAAATAGGTGGCACAGAAAGAATGCGCATCACCTCAGGAGGTAACGTTGGTGTAGGTACTACTAGTCCTGCTCATAAATTAACTATAAACGCTTCTAACAATACTACAGCTTTAGGAATAGACTTTCCTTCAGCGCATTTTGACTTTTCAGCTAATAGTACGAGTGGGTATACTACCTCTTTCCATATGGACGATACAGCCACGACTATCGGTAGCAATAGTGCAGGTAGAGCTTTAATATTCCAAACAAACAATACAGATAGATTATATATAAACGGAAACACAGGTAACGTAGGTATAGGCACTACTTCACCATCAGCAAAATTAGATGTAGCAGGAAATACCGATACTAATGTGTTTTTAGGTAGGGCAAAAATTGGTTCATATGTTACAGATTATATGTACCTATCTCACTACGACTACGGTACTTCATCTAACTACGCATTAAAACAAGCACCCACAGGCAGTACAAACGTAAACGCGCCGACCGGTCAAAGTGTTGGATTGGGCATCAATAATAGCACAAAACTTTTAGTTAACTCTTCAGGCGACGTTGGTATCGGGACGAATAGTCCAAGTGAAAAATTACACGTTTTTGGAGGTGCTGCAGCTATTGAAATAGATTCTACAACTAATGAAGCTTCTTTAAAATACGACAATTCAACTACAACAGCTACTATAAAGTTAGCTAACAATGATTTAGTAACCGTTTTAGGTGGGTCTGAAAGAATGCGTATTGACTCGGCAGGCAATGTAGGTATAGGAACAATAAGTCCTACGGCTCCGCTATCTATATCTAACTCATCTTCTGAGACTTTAGAATTTAACAGCAGTATTAGTTCGCAAAGTAGAATTTTATCATACAACAGGTCTAATAACTCTTATAGAGATTTAGTA
>LSRR01000369.1_pt1 | contig 11645 bp, 24 predicted proteins | sample 1162981 | NCBI WGS metagenome assembly LSRR01 (sample SAMN03256433, study PRJNA305521) | marine metagenome | biome: Estuarine; feature: Estuary; material: Brackish water; isolation source: iron chloride precipitation of viral particles from surface water samples | place: USA: Chesapeake Bay ... | reverse complement strand
CGGAACGTGAGACAATGCGCGCACAGATGCAGATGGCGACTTCGCAGATGCGTGTCCCTAACAGGAGTCCGGCGCGATGAAGGTGAAATACATGGGTGGACCGCCGTCCGCGGCTCCTAAAGCGGTAAACAAGGCGGTGATTGAGGGTCAGGGCAGCGTTCCGTTTGCGGCGCTGAAGGCGATGGCGACGCCGAGCACGGAACGCGGATCGCGGACCACGGGCCAGAAGCGTGGCATGGGCGCAGCGGAGCGCAGCGGCCGGTACACGAGTGTCTGACCATGGCGCGGGGCAAGGATAAAGTCGCCAAGGTCATGGGCGAGTTTAAGCGCGGCACGCTTCACGCGGGCCGCGACCCGGCTGGTCCGAAGAAGGCGCCGAAGGTGAAGAGTCGGAAGCAGGCGATTGCGATAGCTTTGTCTGAGGCTGGGATGTCTCGGAAGCCGGAGAAGCGTGCCAAGGGCGGTGCCATGTGCGCGGCCAAGGGCGGCGCTGTGAAGAAGTTTAGCCCTATCTCGCGGGCGCAGCGCTTTGAGGGAATGAAGTGACGGAAGATCGCCTGACTCGGATTGAGGGGAAGCTGGACAAACTCGCGGACGCGATGACGACGCTTGTTCGCGTCGAGGAGCGCATGGGGGCCTTCAACGACCGGCTTGGGGTTATTGATGCGCGGCTCGCGAAGCACAGTGACCGGTTGGATCTCGTCGAGAAGTTGGCGGATCGGAGCAGGCAGACTATCGGGTTTGGCGAGCGTTTTTTCTGGGTCATCGCGACGGTTGGCGCGGGGGTCGCGGGGAAGATGCTTTTTGGAGGGTAATCAGTGATTTATGTGCACTGGAAGGACTATCCGAAAGATCACTGGCGTTGGCCCAGCTTCAGCCCTCGTGAGATGGCGTCGAAGCGCGAAGGCGAGTTGATGGTTGACAACGAGGCGATGGACAAGCTCCAAGCGCTTCGCAACAAGCTCGGTCGACCGATCCTGATTACGTCGGCATACCGCAGCAAGGCGCACAATGCGGCTGTTGGCGGCGCGCAGGAAAGCCTGCACATGCAGGGCAAGGCTTTCGACGTTCGGATGGACAACCACGAGCCCGGGGAGTTCGAGATAGCGGCTAGAGCGGTGGGTTTCACCGGCTTTGGTTACTATCCGAAACAGGGGTTCATGCACATTGACACCGGAAGACCGCGCATTTGGGGCACGCCTTTTGCGAAGACTGAGACACAGTTGCCGGTTGAGCAGCCTGTGGGCAAGGAACGCGAGGTGGTGGCATCTAGCAAAACGGTGCAAGCGTCGGCGGTGACGATGGCGTCTGGTGCGGGTACTGCTGTCGCGAGTGTGAGCGCTCTGGACGGCAATGCGCAACTGATTGTGGTTGCACTGGCGGCCATCATTATCTTGGCTGGTGCGTTCATCATGCGGGAGAGGATCCGGGCGTGGGCGGCTGGCTGGCGTTGATCCCGTTCAAAGTGAAGGTCGCCCTCCTCGTGGGGGCGGCCTTTGTCATTGGTCTGCTTCGCTGGAGGTCCGCGGCGATTGAGAAGGCATTGCAGGACCTGCGTGACAAGCAGGACTTGCAAAGGGCAGAGAACATTCTCGCTGCGGGAGAAACCAGACATGAGATTGAGACGCTTGACGACGTTGGCCTTGCTGCCCGTGCTTCTCAGTGGCTGCGCAAGGATTGAGTGGTCGGACACCTACTGCGACATTGCGACGCCTCACCTGTTTTCGAGCGAGGAAACGATCAACTGGCTGGTCCGGAACGACCGTGATTTCCTCGTTTCCGTGGTCGTGCACAACGAAACTGTTTCTCGGTTGTGCGATAATTCCAGACGTGCTAGATAAATATACGCACAGCATGAGATCTGATGCGGGTATCTGCGAATGGAACTGATTCATCTCGTCCAGCACCTCCAAAAAGTCCTTCGGCTCCGAAAAGAGCACGTTCTTGACGTGCTTGGGTCGAACGGACTGACCGGAATGGAGCACTATCGGTATTTGATGGGGGAGTTGGACGCTCTGAACTACCTTACGCAGGAACTGAAGGACTTTTTGGACAAGCGGGAGCGCGTGAATGACTAAACTAGCTAAAACTGACTTGGAGGAGGTGGCGAAGGGTCTTGCCGACCTGTACGTTGCCCCAGAAGAGCGCGTTTTAGACCCTACCAAGCTCGATGCTTCTCTTTTGGAGCGGATGCCGACGCCCACGGGCTGGCGCATCATGGTTTTGCCCTACCGCGGCAAGAACAAGACGTCGGGAGGCGTTCTTCTGCCCGATCAGTTCGTTGACAACAGCCAACTTGCGACGGTTGTTGGCTATGTGTTGAAGGTTGGACCTTTGTGCTTTCAGGATAAGACGAAGTTCCCGAATGGCCCGTGGTGCAAGGAAGGCGATTGGGTGATTTTCCCTCGTTATGGTGGCTCGCGCTTCCGCATTGACGGTGGCGAGGTCCGCATCATGAACGACGATGAGATCCTCGCCACTATCCTTGATCCCGATGACATCATGAGCATGTGAGGCAGAGATGAGCGAACAGAAGGTTTACGAAGCCGATACTGGCGAAATTGACCTCGACATCGGGGATGCGCAGGCCGTTGAGGTAGAAATTGAGCAGCCTCCTGAGCCGGAAGCTGCCGCAGAAGCCCCGACTTCCGAGCAGGAGCGCGTTTCGGACTCGGCTCAGAAGCGCATCAACAGCCTGACCAAGAAGATGCGCGACGCGGAGCGCCGTGAGCAGGAGGCTCTGGCCTATGCGAAGAAGGTTCAGGCTGAGGCCGAGCAGCTTCGCACCCGCATGACGCAGGTCGATCAGGGCTATCTGAACGAGTATGGCAGCCGCCTTGCCACAGAAACCCAGATCGCCGAAGCGGAGATGAAGCGGGCGGTCGAGGTTGGGGATTCGGCGAAGGTTGTCGAGGCGCAGCGCCGTCTTGCCCAGCTTTACTCTGCCGCGGAGAAGTACAGCACCGCGAAACAGCAGCAGGAAGACTACGCCAAGCAGGTTGCCGCGGCGCAAAGTGCTCCGCAGGTCCCTCAACAGGCGGCTCCTGCGCAGGTCGTCCGGGCGGATCCGAAGGCCGAAGAGTGGGCCGAGCGCAACACTTGGTTTGGCAAAGACGAAGTCATGACCTTCGCTGCCTTTGGCCTCCACAAAAAACTCGTCCAAGACGAGGGGTTTGACCCGAACACGGATGAGTATTATACTGAGCTGGATCGGAGGCTTCGTGAGGAGTTTCCGCAAAAGCTAAACGGGTCCAGCAAGCGTGCCGTGCAGACGGTTGTTGGAGTATCCCGCGCCAATTCGGCTACCACGCCTGCACGCAGTACGAAGGTTCGACTCACCCCGACCCAAGTGGCAGTAGCCAGAAAATTGGGTGTGCCGCTGGAACTTTACGCAAAGTATGTGAAATAGGAGCAAGTCGATGGCCGAAGCAGAAACCAGCTTTCAGGGCATTGACCGTGCCCCGCGTTCCAGCAAAACCCGCGAAAAGACGGCGCAGCGCCGTCCGTGGGCTCCTCCGTCTAGCCTAGATGCTCCCCCCGCACCGGAAGGGTTCAAGCATCGCTGGATCAGGGCAGAAGTGCGCGGTTTTGACGACCGCAAGAACATTTCTTCCCGGCTTCGAGAAGGGTACGAGCTTGTTCGCAAGGACGAGTATCCCGATTTTGAGGCGCCAGTGATCGACTCGGGGAAATATGAGGGCGTCTTTGGTGTTGGCGGCCTGCTTCTTGCGCGGATTCCCGTCGAAACGGTTCGTGAGCGTAACCAACACTACGCCGCGAAAAATGTGGCCCAGCTACAAGCCGTGGACAACGATCTGATGCGCGAGAACGCACACAATAGCATGACGATCACCAACCCTGATCGTCAATCTCGTGTAACCTTTGGGGGATCGCGTCGAGGGTGACGCCCCTCATGACGACGGAGAATGGAAATGGCTAACGCCGAAACTTCCTTCGGTCTTCGTCCGGTCGGACTTGCGGGCAGCGCTACCAACAGCACTGGCCTGACCACCTATGAGATCGCTTCGAACAACACCAATGCTATCTACCAGTTTGGTCTTGTGACGCCGACGGCTAACGGCGTCATCGACTACGCGGGTGCGACGAGCGGTGGTACGACGGCGGCTCTGGGTGTCCTGATCGGCGTCGAATACGTTGACAACGTCACGAACAAGCCGGTTTGGAAAAACTACTGGCCCGGTTCTGGCAGCGTCAGCGTCAACACCAACTACCCCATCAAAGCCATGGTCGCGGACAACCCCGACCAGCTTTTCGTGGTTGCCGCGGACGCTACGCTGACCAACCGCGCAACTGCACTGACTGCCGTGTTTGCTAACGCATCGCTCGGCACGTCTGCGCGTTCTGGATCTACGGCCACGGGTCGTTCGACGGCGCAACTCAGCGTCTCGTCGATTGATACGACTGCCACGCTCCCGCTGCGCATCGTCGGTCTGGTGGACGACGACGCGAACAACGACTATGCCGCTGCTGGCGCGCATCTTCTCGTTCGCATCAACGCCCACTTCAATGCAGCCACCCGCTCGTTCGATTCGCAGACCACTGCGGATTCGACGGGTATCTAAGGAAGGGATCTGAAAAATGCCCATTTCGCGCGCACAACTAGCGAAAGAGCTGGAACCCGGCCTTAACGCGCTGTTTGGTCTGGAGTACGACCGTTACGACAACGAACATGCCGAAATCTTCGAGCAGGAGTCCTCGGACCGTGCATTCGAAGAAGAGGTCATGCTCGGGGGTTTTGGAACGGCTCCGGTCAAGAACGAAGGTCAAGCGATCTCGTTCGACGACGCGCAAGAGACCTACACGGCTCGCTACACGCACGAGACAATCGCCCTCGCCTTCTCGATCACCGAGGAAGCCATCGAGGACAACCTCTACGACCGTCTCGCTGCGCGTTACACCCGTGCTCTTGCCCGCTCCATGTCGCAGACCAAGCAGATCAAGGCGGCCGCTATCCTCAACAACGCTTTCACCGCTGGCGCCTCGGCCATCGGCGACGGCGCGGCTCTTTGCTCGGCTTCGCACCCGACTCTGACTGGCAACAAGAGCAACGTCCTCGGCACCCCCGCGGACCTCAACGAGACGTCGCTTGAGCAAATGCTCATCGACATCGCTGGGTTCACGGACGAGCGCGGGCTCAAGATCGCCGTTCGCGGCATGAAGCTCCTCATCCCGAAAGAGCTTCAGTTCATCGCCGAGCGCGTCATTAACTCGAACCTCCGTCCGGGGACCGCGGATAATGACATCAACGCGATGAAGTCGATGGGGATGCTCCCGGACGGGGCGGTGGTCAACCACTTCCTCACCGACCCGGATGCGTTCTTCATCAAGACCGACGCGCCCAACGGGTTCAAGTACTTCCAGCGCACGCCCATCCGGACGGGCATGGAAGGTGACTTCGACACCGGCAACATGCGCTTCAAGGCTCGCGAGCGCTATTCGTTCGGCGTGAGCGACTGGCGTTGCGTCTTCGGGACCGAGGGCGCGGCCTGATATACCGCGTGCATCGCTTCGGGGATGCACCTGAAAGGGCCCTTCGGGGCCCTTTCTTTTTCTGTGGGACGTGATACTCTTTTCTCACATCCTCCCTGTCGAACAAACTGGGCCACCGTGCAGGTGGCCCTTTCTTTTTACTTTGTGGCGTTGTATGCTTGGGCATCCCTGACGGCATTCCGCCGACACTAGCCACGACAGGAGATCTACATGGCTAACACGACCTTCTCTGGTCCGGTACGTTCTCAGAACGGCTTCCAGACCATCTCCACCAATGCCACGACCGGCGCCGTTACTGTCCTCGGAAAGAGCGCCGCTGCGATTGCCAATCCGGCTGCTACGGGCGCTGGGATTGAGGGCACGGCGGCGGTGTATGAGACTTCGGTGAAAACCGAGAACGGCATCGTCACCACCTCGATCATGATCGACCTGACCGGCCTTCAGTCGGGCGGCACGGCTGGCGACATCATCGGCAAGAACGGCTCGGGCGTTGCCTACATCGCGCGCATCACCGCTGCGGACAACGGCACGGTGTTTGGCGTGAAGATGACCTGCTTTGAGGCACCGGCTGGCGGCGATGACGACATTGATCTGTATTCGGCGACCGAGGGCACAGGCGTTGAGGACGTTGCGATCTCGACGCTGACCGAGACCCAGATCATCAACTCGGGCACACTTGCGCTCGGCACGACGGCCTTCGGCACGGACATCGCGGCGGACCAGTACCTCTATCTGGTTGGCCAAGGCACTGCGAACGCGGCGTACACCGCGGGCCGCCTTCTGATCGAGATCTACGGCTACGCCTGATAGGAGGGCCAGATGGCCAACTCTGATATCCGGTCAAAGTATTTTGCTGCCGATGCGACGGCGGCTGACGCTGACGGGGTCTGCCAATCGCAGACCCCGGCTGCGGGCGGCGTGCAGAACTTGACCATCAACGGCGCTTTGTCTTCGGGCGGGGTAGCGACTTTCGTTGCCGCGAGGCTGATTACGATCACTTCGGCGGGTGCGGACAGTGGACGGACGTTCACCGTGACGGGAACGGACGTCAACGGTTTCGCGCAGACAGAGGCCATCACCGGGCCTGCTACTACGACCGTGACCGGAACGAAATACTTCCGCACAGTCACGCAGGTTAGCGTTGATGCGAACACTGCCGGGGCAATCACCGTCGGCATGTCGAACTCCTCAGTGGACGTTATCTTTGCCGGTCGGATGCGTCTTCGCGGGCTCTACATCGTAAACTCCGCTTCGGCGGGGACGGTGGCTGTTCGCAACGGCGGCGCGGCTGGCGCGATTGGTGTCCAACTCGGCACTGTGGCGGATGACAAGGCTATCTCTGACGTTGAGATGCGCGAGCAGGGGATCTTGTTCGCGGATGGTGGCTATGTTGCCTATGCGGCCAACGCTCCGGCCTTTGCGAGTATCACGGCCTTCTACTCATAAGGGAGACCGACATGGCGCGGGAACTTTCGTCCATCAGTCGAATCGGGCGAACCGAGCCGTTTGAGTTGCAGGTGGCCCGTGGGCAGATCACTGGCCACAGGTCTGTTGTTGTCTTTGGCTACAACCCAGACGTAGATCAAACCCGTGTCACTGTGTGGCCGCACACGGGGATCATACCGTTTCCTGCTGCGGCCCTCCAGATGAAGGTCAGTTCTTCCAGCACAGACGATACTGCTGCGGGCACCGGGGCGAGGACTGTTTATGTGGAGGGGCTTGATGCGAACCACAGAGAGATTTCGGAAACGGTTACCCTGAATGGTCAGACAGAGGTTCTGACGTCAAAATCCTACTTGCACATCAACAACGCATATGTGGCCACGGCGGGCTCCGGGCTTTCCGCTGCCGGGGACATTTACTTCGGCGATGGCGTAGTGACTGCGGGCGTGCCGGCTACAGTATATGACATCATCAAGTTCGACTACAACAGTCGTATTACAGGTAGCTACACAATCCCGGCTGGGTACATTGGGTATGTATCTCAGGGGCTGTTTTCGGCTGGTCAGCCGGGCGGTTCTGCACAAGTCCGAGGTAGGCTTCTAACGATAGGTACTGATGGGATACGCAGGACTATTGCCATCACAACTGTAAACAATGGCACCGCTGACTATACGTTTGAGTACCCTGTAGCTGTTCCAGAGAAGACAACGCTTGAGGCTACCGCGCAGGGAAGTTCAAACAACAACGAGGCGTCGTCTCTTTTCATTCTTGTTCTGGTTCAAAATGCGGATGCCTACTGATGTCAAAAGGTGAGATGCCGCCTCGGAACAAGAAGAACTTCCGCCCGACAAAGGCGGGGGCTGGGATGACCGCGGCTGGCGTCAAGGCGTATCGCCGCAAGAACCCCGGCAGCAAGTTGCAGACGGCCGTGACGGAAGACAACCCGACTGGAAAGCGCGCTGCGCGGCGGAAAAGCTACTGCGCGCGGTCCGCGGGGCAGATGAAGGACTTTCCGGAGGCGGCGAAGGATCCGAACAGCAGGCTTCGGCAGGCCCGTCGGAGATGGAAATGCTGACGCGCACGCTGGAGCCCTTTTATCTTGACGAGGAGCGCAAGATTTGCGCCGAGATCCGCGCATGGTCTGCCTATGCTCTTGAGAAGCCGAACCCGTACTTTGCGGGGCTTCCCGCGTGCCCGTATGCGAAGACGGCTTGGCAGAACGACCGAGTGGCGATTGTTTTCAAGTACGGCGGCAATCAGGCGTTGTATTCGATCCTGTCGTCGTTTGATGACAGTTTCGACCTGATTATTGTCGTCAACCATCATGAGCGTCAGTCTCCTGACGCCTACCACGAGTATCTGGACCAGTTGAATGTTGCGATCTCGGAGGGGATCTTTGTTCAGCGCGATCTGTGGGTCATGGGTTTTCACCCGGACGACGGTCAGAACGAGTTTGTGGATGACGGGACTTTTGTTCCCGTCACGGGAACCGTGTACTCGATGATCTTTGTTCAGCGCCTGTCGAAGATACAAGAAGCGGCAGACAAGCTGAAGGAACTCGGGTATTATGACCAGTACCTCGAAGAGTATGACGCCGCGGAACTCTTCGAAAAGCGAGCGGCATTTTACAGGAGACTGAAAAATGGCGATGAGCCCTCGTAAAAAGATGGCCATGGGCGGCGAGATGGGCAAAAAGAAGCCCGTCAAGATGCGCGGTGGTGGCATGGCGATGAAGATGCGCGGTGGTGGCATGGTCAAGAAGATGCGCGGTGGTGGCATGGCGAAGAAGGACAAGATGTGATGAAGACCAAGCAATCCAAACAATCCAAGAACAAGCCGCGCGTGAACGCAATTTCGCGTGGCCGTGCGGCTGCCGGGTCCCGTGAACTGCGCGAGATGCGCAATGTTCGCGAGAGCGCGGAGCAGGCGGAGCGTTTTCAGGGCGAGGATCTTGAGGCGGCGCGTCAGCTCCGCAAGTCTCCGGCTCCGCTCCGCAAGTCTGTTCTCGTTCCGCCGATGCGGCCGCCGGGTCTGAAAGGCAAGTCCGTTCTCATTCCTCCGATGCGCCCGAAAGATCTGGCCAAGGGCGGTCCGGCGAAGAAGGGGAAGAAGTGATGGCGAAGCCCGGTCTCTACGCAAATATCCACGCCAAGCGCAAGCGCATTGCTGCGGGAAGCAAAGAGAAGATGCGCAAGCCGGGATCGAAAGGTGCACCGACTGCCGAAGCATTTCGGCAGTCGGCCAAAACCGCGAAGAAAGCCGAAGGCGGCGCGGTCAGTTCTGGCGTTCGGCGGCTGAAAATGTCCGAAGAGGTTAAGCGCAAATGACCGTGTCCGGTACGAAAACCTTCGAACTCGACGTCACCGAGTACATCGAAGAAGCCTACGAGCGTTGCGGCTTGGAGGCGCGTACCGGCTATGACCTGCGGACCGCGAAGCGTTCGCTGAATTTGATGCTGGCCGAGTGGGCTAACCGCGGCATCAACCGCTGGACGATTGCCCAGACCACGCAGACAGTGACTGTTGGAACGGCGTCGTACAGCCTTGGCGCGGAGACGATTGACATCCTGTCGGCTGTTGTTCGCAGAGATGGTACGGATTACTCGCTTGATCGGATCAGTCGGGACGACTTTTTGACCATCCCTGACAAGTCGATGCAGGCCCGCGTCATGCAGTTCTACGTTGACCGTCAGATCACGCCTACGCTGAAGGTGTGGCCGACGCCGGACAACAGCACGGACATAATCATCTTCGACCGGCTGGTTCGGATGGACGACGCTGCGACGCAGGCGAACACGCTGCAAGTCCCGTTTAGGTTCTACCCCGCTCTGGCGGCGGGGCTGGCCTATTACATCTCGCTCAAGAAGTCTCCCGCGCGCACGGAGGTCCTGAAGATCCTTTACGAGGAAGAGATGGCTCGTGCGATGGAAGAGGACCGCGACCGCGCGTCGTTCATCATCCAGCCCAGTGTGGCTTATAGCTGGGGGATGTGATGGGCAAGTTTGCGTCTGGCAAATACGCTTACGGCATCTCCGACCGCTCCGGTTTCCGCTATCGGCTGAACCGGATGAAGAAAGAGTGGACGGGCTTTCTTGTGGGCCCGGACGAGTACGAGCCGAAGCACCCGCAGCTTGAGCCGCGGCGCAGGGTTTCTGACCCGCAGGCACTGAAGGACGCGCGGCCGGATCAGCCTGAGCCTCTGTTTGTTTTCGTCGGCGTGCCGCTGGTTGAGGATCCGACTCTTGGGCCCGTGTGGGGCGTTGGCCAAGTTGGCTCTGTTACGGTGAGGACGACATGAGCTTTACATACGCCCAACTGAAGCAGGCCATTCAGGACTACACGCAGAACACGGAGACGAGCTTCGTGAACAATCTGCCTGTGTTCATCCGCATCGCGGAGGAGCGCATCCTGAAGAGCGTCCAATTAAGCCTGTTTCAGAAGAACGTGACGGCCAATGCGACGACTTCGAACAAGTATCTGGCGTGCCCTCCGGACTTTCTAGCGCCCTACGCGCTGAGTTACGAGGTGTCGGGGTCGAAGACGTTTGTCGAGTTCAAGGACGCCAACTTCGTCCAAAGCTACAACCCTGACGGCTCGGTGACGGGGCAACCCAAATACTATGCCCAGTTCGATGTGGACAACTTCATCTTGGCGCCGACGCCTGCGTCGAACTATGTAATGGAGTTGCATTACCTGTATCGTCCGGCCAGCCTGACCGCGGGTGCCGAGAGCGGCACGACGTGGCTCAGTACGAATGCGGAGTTGACCCTTCTGTATGGTTCGCTTGTCGAGGCTTACATTTACATGAAGGGCGAGCAGGACATCATGGCGATGTACAATCAGCGGTTCCAAGAGTCGCTTATTGGCATCAAACTTCTTGGCGAGGCAAAGGAACCGACCGATCAGTATCGGACGGGCATGGTAGTGAGGCCGAAACAGTAATGCTTGGAGCATCAATGGAAGTGCCGCGCTACGCGCAGCTTGTGACGGTCAACACGACTTCTGGGCGTGGGTTCACGCCAGAGGAATTGGCTGCCAAATGTGCGGACAAGATCGTCGCTGTTTCGGCGGATGCGCCTGCGCCCATTCGGGATCAGGCGCACGCTTTCAAGCAGCGTGTGGAGCAGGTGGTTCTGGCCTACCTGAAGCAGGCGGTTCACAGTGACCGGACAACTGTGTATAATGCGTTGAACGATGCAGGTCATCCGGGGCTTGCTGATCTGGTAAGGAGGCTCTGACGTGGCATTCACCGGCAACTTCATGTGTACGTCCTTCAAGAAAGAGCTTCTTGAGGGGATCCACGATTTCCGCAACTCGGGCGGGGACGACTTCAAACTGGCGCTTTACGACAACAGCGCCTCGTTCACCGCTGCGACGACGGCCTATACCGCGACCAATGAGGTTGGCGCGTCTGGCTCGTATTCTGCGGGCGGTGGCTCGCTGACGCGGGTAGACCCGACCACGAGCGGGACGACGGCGTTCACCGACTTCGCGGACATCACCTTCACCTCGGCGACGATCACGGCCTATGGCGCGCTGATCTACAACGACACGGTGGCGGGCGACCCTGCGGTGATCGTGCTGGACTTCGGCGGCGCGAAGACCTCGACGGCTGGTGATTTTGAGGTGGTCTTCCCCACCGCTGATGCGAGCAACGCCATAATTCGCATAGCATAACCATGACAGACGTCA
>LSRR01000634.1_pt1 | contig 11657 bp, 23 predicted proteins | sample 1162981 | NCBI WGS metagenome assembly LSRR01 (sample SAMN03256433, study PRJNA305521) | marine metagenome | biome: Estuarine; feature: Estuary; material: Brackish water; isolation source: iron chloride precipitation of viral particles from surface water samples | place: USA: Chesapeake Bay ... | reverse complement strand
TTAATATTTGCTTTAGTTAATTTTTTCTCAGCACCAACAGAATCTACGACTACGAAGAAATCTCCATCACCATCTGCTGTAGAAGTTGTTAATAAGTTTAAATCTATTCTAGCAATAGGAACTGTACCACTTGCTAAATCTGATGCGTCTAAGTTTGTTAGGTTTGCACCACTGATTGCAGGTAGTGTCGCTGGAAATCTTGCATCCGGCACCGTACCTGAAGCTAAATCTGAAGCATCTAAATTTGTTAAGTTTGCACCGCTTATAGCTGGAAGTGTTGCAGGAAATCTTGCATCAGGAACCGTTCCTGAAGATAAATTTGAAGCATTTAAAGAAGATCCATCAATGAATCCGCTGTTGTTATTAAATCCTGATATATTTATATTTGCTTTTGTTAATTTCTTTTGAGCATTTGCTGAATCAACTACAACAAAAAAATCTCCGTCTGCGTCTGATGTTGAAGTTGTTAATTCTGATAAATCTACATCGATAGCGTCTGCAGTAACATCAATAAGAGCACCTGCTCCAACGTTTAATGTAACATCACCTGATGATCCACCACCTGTTAAACCATTTCCTGCTGTAACACCTGTAATATCTCCAGTAGTTGGAGTTTGATATTCTAAAGCAGTTCCAGCTCCATTAACTGCAAGAACTTGGTTTGCACTTCCAATAGTAGTTAATCCAGTACCACCTTTTGTTGTAGGAACTGTAGGTAATCTATCTGATGCTAAAGTTCCTGAAGAAATGTTAGTTGCATTTAAAGATGTTAAATTAGCTCCACTAGCTGTAGGCAGTGTTGCTGGAAATCTTGCGTCTGGGACTGTACCAGAAGATAAATTATCTGCATTTAAAGAAGATCCATCAATGAATCCACTGTCATTATTAAATCCTGATATATTAATATTACCTTTAGTTAATTTCTTTTGAGCATTAGCAGCATCTACTACTGCAAAAAAATCTCCGTCTGCATCAGACGTTGAAGTTGCAAGTTCAGATAAATCTACATCTATTGTTGGTGTTGCTCCTTCACCGCTATTGTTTTGTAAATCAATTAAATTACCTGCTGTTAAAGACTGTACATAGTCTCCAGTAGTATCTGTTGTTAATGTAACTGTATTTAACTCTGCAATGGATCCTAACCCTAGCGTTGTTCTTTGTGCTGCCGCATCTGCATCATCTAATAATGCTTTACCCGCGGCAGTTAAGTCAAACGTTCCCGCAGTACCAGAACCTGTAAATTGAATACCTTTATCTGCTGCTGAAGTTAATCCTCCAATTGCAGCAAGTTCTGCATCAAGTCTTGCATTAGCTACTGTTCCAGTTGCTAAGTTAGATGCATTTAAATTTGTTAAGTTAGATCCATTGTTTGCAACAATGTTTCCACTCGCATCAAGGATAACTGATTTAGAGCCGGTAATGTACAAAATACATTTTTAGTTCCTGCAGCAAAATCTACTGCAGCATCACTATTTGATGATGATATAATTGTATCTCTTGATAAAGTACCTGCACCAACAGTTCCAAGCCCTACTTCAAATTCACCATCAGTAGTGTTTACAATTGCATAATACGTTGTATTCGTATTTCCAATTGCAGATGAAAATGTTTCAAATCCTGTGACTGCTCCTGCAGAGTAAACGAACCTGTACCGTAGTGGTAGAGGTTTCTTTAACTCTATCATTTACGACTAACGCCATTTAGTTCTCCTTAACCAGAATTCTTAATATAGCTGCTGAAGTAGTTGCTGCTGGAAACTGTACTGTGAAAGTTCCTGATGTAGCTGTTTTATCTCCTCCAAAATCTAAAACTGCAACTGCTGCATTAGTAACTGCAGAAGATGTGTTGTAGATTAATGCACCTCTAGCTGTCAACGTTACACCTGTGAATGATAAATCTGCAAAGTCAACAATTGCAACACCTGCACCTGTTCCGGTTCCGATGTTTGTAGCTTGACCTGTCAGAGCACCACCACCAGCTGAATAACTTCCACTGTCACCAACTTCATCAGAAGCTGTATAAGCAGTAGTCGCTGAGTTTAGAGTTGCTGAAGAAGTATAAAGAGCTAGCTTAAACTTATCACCACCAGAAGCAAAATTTGCATCGCCTTCTAGTAATTGTTTCTTAAACGCATTTGCAATCGCTTGTGTTATAGCCATAATTTATCTCCTTATTTTCCTCCGACTCGAGGAACACCTGATTGATATTCATCTCGTCTTCGTCTTCCCATTTGTTCAATTGAGAAGCCTTCAATCGCTTGTTTATACTTTCCTTCATATAATTGCAAGAGATCATTTGGCCCCTTTAAGAAGCTGTACGCTTCACTAACATGCATACAAAAGTCCGTTGGGAAAATACTTACTTAGTATGTTGTTGTATTTGTACTCGATAAACCTGGATCTTTCAAGATATAATTTAATTGAATTTCATAATTTGAACTAGGTGTAGGAGCCAAAACAATAGTATCTTTGTCCCACATACCGTAGTATTTAGGCTCTCCGGTCACTCCAGTAGAGTTATATTCTGACATAAAACTGGTATCTCTATATTCTAAAAAATTCCTAGTTCCTCCTGAACCACCGTTTACAATTTGAGCAGATCTAATTATTAATAAATCAGCAGGTACATCTATAAATCTTTGTGAAGCAATCAAATTAGCAGTTGCATATCTTCTGTTATTATCAGAATCAACATCTCTATATATTCTCCATTCAGCGTTTTCAATAAAACCATCAACAATAGTTGCAGTTAAAACATTTGAATCTGTTTCTGTATAATCTCTAATTTTTTGTACTAGTTCTGCGTATGTCATTACTTAATAGCCTCCTGACATTGTAAACAACGATGTTTATATTTAGAGTGTTCATTACAATGTTGTTTTGGTGTTACATACAAAGTTAAATGTTCATCTTCTTCAGGACAAGCACATTGCTTAATATTAAATAATGAACAAATAAAATTTTTAATTTTTCTTATCATGGTGATATTGTTACAGGGCCCACGGAACATCCGTAACCCCCTCCTTTTATATTTCCACTTGTAGCAGTATCTGTATCAACTGTAAAATAGAAAAAATTAGTAGTTAAATAATCAGTTGATGCATCTCTTGCACCACTTATATACTGTCCTGTTCTAATTGTATACCCGGCAGCTTTTGCAACATTAGCTCCTGTAATACCATCAAAATCATTTGGATTTGCATAGTTCCCTGAAATTGTTGATGGTCCTCTAAAAGTATAAACTGTAGAATCTGTTAAACCATGTCCTGGTGCATAAACATTTATAATTCCTGATCCTGCTTGATAAGTTTCAAATGGATTTTCTGGTAATGAAACAGTTGTTGCTGGTTCAGTCCTTGCAGGTCTTACATTTAACAATGCAACACCGTCTGCTGAAACAGGTTTAGGTTCAAGTTGTGGTTGTTTAGGCTCATACTCTGTGTAATGAACTAAAGAACCATTCCATCTTTTACCATTTCTCTGTATGGAAATTGAGCACCTGATCTATCTGATATTGCTATTGCATGTTTACCTTTGCAAATTTTGACATTAACTCCTGGGTAATAAGCTTTAGGGGTAATGAAGTGCTTGAGCAGATCCATCTTCCTGTAAAGCTCTTTGAAATTCATCTTCGTAAATAAGTTTTAATTGTTGAGTTAATTGTGGATTATATTCATTGATAGATAATATGCTAATCCAGAAACCATACATGGAACAAATCTAAATGGTAAATCAGTTGCGTTTGTATAAGCTCCAACATCTTGTATTCTATTAATATAATACATATGCATATTATATGCAGCTGTTGTTGCGTCAGGTGTTGGGTAAATATGAACTCTTACTTTATCAATAAATCTTTCAACCCAATATTGATTAGGTGTTCCTTGTGATAATTTATTTGAAAAAGCAGCATAGGTAGATCTATCTACTTTTACCATTGGTGAATCAGACTGAGTTGTAGTATTATAGTTTTGTCTTAATTGTGCTTCTAAAATATCAGATATTCCATAAATACCATTTGTTGGAGTTGTAGTAGCACTTGTACCATCGGAACTTGCTCTAAAAAAATCATATTCAGCTTGTCCTTGAACAAGATCAATATTAGTATCTGCTATTTCCCAATAATGAATGCCTCTATTACCCCATTCTTGAAGCATTATGTTTAATGATCTTCTAGAAGTTTTTAATTGGTAACCAGTAACATTTGCTTGTCCAATTCGTTCAAAAGCTTCTTCTACTATTTCATCAATAGAAAAATTTTTGTCGAACGTAGTTGTTCCAGAGGTAGTATTAGCCATTTATCCTCCTAAGCTGATAAATTAGGACCAGAATATTTATCTGTTAATAATGTATAAGCTGCAATGTTTGTTTTAGTTTTACAATAAATTCCTTTTGGAAATAAAATTCCATCTTCTGGAAAAGATAAATTAATTACATCTCCGTTTGGAACATCACCAATAAATAATGTAGTTCCTGAATTTGAAGTAGTTGTAAGTTCTAAAACACCTGCACCAACACCATCAGAAGCAATTATAATACCTCTTAGTCTTATTGGTTGTGCAACAATTGCAGTAGCACCTGCTGCTGCAGTTGATCTTGTAGCTTGTATATCACCTTTTGATGCCATAAGTTTTTCTCCTTAAAATTTTATGTGGGCCCGAAGGCCCACAAGAATTATTTATTAGCTAGCGTCTGAAGAGCTTGCTACACCGATAAATTTCATAACGATAGTAGTATCTGCTCCTGGATCACCACCAAGTACAACTTCAACTTCATCTGGAGTTGCAGTTGCAGCAGTAGTTGCTCCACCTGACATTCCTAACACACCGTTACAAGGGAAAAATCCTTTGAAACCAGTTGAGTTAACAGCAGCAGTGATTCCATCTACGAAACCATCTGTATCTGCATCAGTTCCAATATCAACTAAGTTAACAGCATTGGATGCTGCACCAGTTACTGCAATAGTCACTCCCATTGGAATAAAGTTTGCAGGAATACCGATTGCTGCTTCTTTTCCTGTAGTTTGACCATTAGCAACAGTTACTGTTGCAGTGTACTCAGAAAAAGTCATTGAGTTAGTAATAGCTCCAGTAGTAGAACTTTTAACGATTGTAGAAAAACCGTTTTCCGATCTAACCGGACCTGTAAATGTAGTATTTGCCATAATTATATCCTCCTAGTTTTGAACATAGTCTCTAGGCCGTCGACTATACGCGTCTATGTTCTGATTTAATTTGTATAGTAATTGATTTATATATCAAATTATAGAAAAGCGCAAGATATCCCTAAGGTAAAAAGGTCGTTTCTAACGATATTTAAGCCCTAATTAACCAGCGTAAAGATGTACTTCGTAATCGTTTTCGTTGGTATGAACTTTTGCCTCTTGTTCTCTAAGAATCGATCTTATTGTTTGTTTGATCTCATCTCCTAGAACCGACATCTCAGCAGTTATTTGTCCCTTATTTTCAAGAAACAACTCGTTCCATCTAGACTCGAGTTTCAATTTCTTGGCGAACAATATCATGTTGTCCTTGAGCCATTGTTAACCTCCTCATAGGTTATATAAAAATCATTTACAGTACTTGTGTATTGTAAATCATTTTCTTCCCATTTTATATCAGATTTTCCTAGAAAGTCAATGATATGTGGATGTAGTTCTTCTACTGTATCAATGCCTTTATCACTTTCGATTTCAAACTTTGTTTGAAGATATTTTGTATATATTTGTATTAAGTATTTTCTCATGAATCTCACCAGTTATTTTGTAAATGGGGCCGTTTTAAGACGGCCCCATAAATATTATTGATTACGCACCTGCAACGCCGAAGATACCTCTAGGGTCTGATACTCCAAATGAGTATCTTTCTCTAGCTTTGTATCTAACGTTTCCAGTATCAAAGTCGCCTTCCATTGCAGTTGTCAATGGAGCTCTTTGGAACATTTTCATTCCATTTGGAATGTCTGTTAAAATGTAGAACGCATCAGAGTCAGTTAAGTAATTATTTACTCTGTAACCCTGTGGAATCATACCCATAGATACGATTGCGTTTACATCGTTGTCAGCTGTTCCAACTCTACCTTGAGACTTCATCAATCTTTCAGCTGTGAACTGTAGCTCAGAAGGAATAATCATTTTTACTCCTCTAGCAGCAATTCTTAAACCTCTTTCGTCAGTCATTGCAGCAATGTCAATTATTGATTGCTCTAATGATGTTTCGTTAAGGTCAGCTGGAGTTTGCAAAGTGTTAGAAAAAGTTCCAGCCACTGTAGGGTGTGATGTATTAAATAATGATACACCGTCACCTGAATCAAAGTTATCCGTTAATGGAAGACCTTGAATTAGAGGCTCGACAGCTTTTACTTGCTTTGCATTACTCATAGATCTAGCTAAAGCTTTTGTATATCTAGACGCAAGTCTGTCATACAAGTTATCCTCGATTGCTTCTTCAGTAATCGCGAATGCTAAAGCTACAGTCTCGTGAGTGTATCTAGCTGTGAAAGTTTCTTGTGCTTCATCGAATGATACACCTGAACCTTCACCTTTTACTTGTGCGTTTGCAAAACCACTTAACATTACTTCTTCTTCAAAAGCTCTGTCAGATGATTCTGTAGTATAAATCTCAGCATGCTGATTTTCATACCTTTTATATTCCAGGCCGAATAGTGCATTCAATCCTGGCTCTAGTTCTTTAACTAGTTGTGATCGTGATATAGCCATAATTTATCTCCTATTCTCCTATTACGATTGTAACTCAATTAGATTGATACAAACTACAACTGATCTGAAAGCAGCGTTTTCGTCGTTTTCAGGATCCTCTGCAGATCTTAATAATCTAAAAGAAGCAGCGTCAGCAGATGTGTCTCCGATATCTAGAGTAGCTGAAGACTTACCAGTAGTATCACTACCAGCAGAAGTGTTCATGTCATACGTTTCTAAATATCCAGCTTGTGCGACAGCATCATCTGTTGCTACTACATATTGTTGTTGTGGGTTATCGAATACAAAAGCGTCTATGTCTTCTGAGTTTGCTGGTGTTATCGGTTGCTTGTAGAAATTCGCAAACGTTGGCTTCAAAGTTGTAGCCGCGTTATAGAATATTCCGTTAAGCACACCTAAGATAGGTGCATCAGTAGTTTGACCATCGATAATGTAACCAGCAGACGAAGCAACAGCACCACCATTGTAGATAGTTGTAGCATAACCCGCGTCGATTTTGTATTTGCCTTGACCAGAAGTCGCTGGCGTTGATCCAAGCGTTCCTGCAGGGATTAAACCAAAACCTTGAGTGTTTCTATTTGCCATAGTTGTTTCTCCTTAATGTACCTGCCCCGAAGGGCCTCCAGTACGGTTTATTTAATTCAGTGATTGAAAAAATTATTTTTTCGTACCACCGAAGGTTACACGAGACTGTCTATCAACATTGATAGGCATCCTCTGGTCTTGCTCCTTAAGAAGATCGTTGTTTACAGCTTCGTCTCGTTCTTTATGTCTGTTCGACATATAGTCTTGACGTTGTTGCGCGATTTCTGTTGGTACCTTCGCAAGTAGAAGGCCACCGACCCCAATCACTCCCTTGTATTTACCTTCATCAAGTACAGGATAGTCAGATGCATTTTCGACTTCTTCAGCTCTTACTAACTCATAACCTTCTCTAATTCTTCCAGTTATGTTTTTAGTGTCTTGAAAGCCAACGCTCTCTGCTCTAATCCATCTATACCTGAATCCATCAGGTGCAGGGGGTGCATCTAGAGAAGATGGTGGAACCCACACTTTTGGTCTCTCAGATTTTGACCGTGTTTGGCTCGCACGAGAAGTGTTTTTATCTTTTTCCATTTTACGCTCCTTCCTTCGTGTGTTTTAATTGTTTTGCGTATTCTTCGAGTGGCACACCTAATTTTTTCGCTATTGCGACTTGAGACGATGTGAGTCTCACTTGTTTGCGACCAGGCTTTACGCTTCTTGAAGCTGAAGCCACTGTCTGAACAGGGGTGGTCGATTGCTTATTATTAGTATTACCAAATTTATGCGGAAAGTCAACTCTAATACGTTTATCAACCTCTGCATAATACTCATCAGAATTTGGATCAAATCCTTCTTTTTCCGTTAGATCCTTGTGTATTTCAAAAGCAGTATAAGTCATTGCTTTATCACTACCAAACCATGGGTTTTTATACGCCCATGCTTCTGCTCTTGGATCTGGTTCAGAAGAACTGTCCATTTGTCTTGTTGCTTGAATAGTTTGTTCAAGCGTTTGTACAGGTTTTTCTACCTGCGGTCTCTCTTCTCGTCCTTGTTTAGTTTGCTCTAGTTTTGCATTCTCGAACGCGAGTGTTGCAATTCTTTTGTTAGCTTCAACTTGAGCCTGAGCATCACCAGCTTCAATTGCTGCAGCGAGTTCTTTTTGTGCAGCCTCTAAACCTGTTTGAATACTAGTCTCAAATTTCTTAACGTATTCAGAATCCGTTTTTTCAAAACGTTGTTCTAATACCTTCCTCTTTTCTTCTACAGCTTTTGCATAATCAAGAGCGGCTTGTTCTCTTCTTTCCGCTTCTCTCATCTTACGAGTTAATTTCGCAATACGAGCTTGTACACCTTTACTGTAGTCTTCAAGATTTTCATCTTGTTTCTTTTCTTCTTTTATTGTTTCTTGTTCCGTGTTTTCTTCTGAACCTGTTTCAACAACAGATTCATCTTTTGTTTCTTCAATATCTACTGTAGCATCAGGACCTGATGTATCAATATCTACTGTTTTGTTTTCTTCGTCTGGCATAGCGTCTCCTTCCTATGTTTAGAACTCATGCAAGATGTCCTCTGGACTATCAATTGTTGCTAAAACTTCATCGTCGTTTAGCAGACGCATCTCTCCACCATCGATTTTGATTCGGCTGCCTGCATAACGTGCAAACATTACCCAATCTTTCTCCTTGCACCACGGGCCTTCAGGATATCTCTCCTTATCCTTATAACATTGAGGACCCATAGCCATAACTAATCCTACTTGTGAAGCAACTTGTTGCCTCTCCAAAGTAGTTTCAGCTAATACTAATCCACCTTTAGTTTTTTCTTTCATCTTGAAAGGTAAAACTAAAAGTCTCCAGCCTGTCGGCTTTGGTAATTTTGGTTCTTCTTTTTTTTCTGATTTTTTTACACCAATAAGATCATTGTTTGGTGTTAAGATTGACGACTGTTCCTTCATTTTTTTGCTCCTTATCTTCTAGCAGGTTAGAGATTTCCTGTAGTGTTGCCTCATAGGCATTTATTTGTCCTATTATATACTTGTAATTCTCCATACTGTCAACCCCACCAGAGGTGACTGATATTGATAACGAATCTATTCTTATTCGGAGAAATCTAAGTAATTTATTTATTACTGTTTCTAATTGCATTTAGCATTTCCATCTTCTACGAGCTTGTCTTAGTCTTGAATTAGGATCAGCCGCAGCTTTTGGAAATTTTTTCATTTGACCTGCGCTTCTTGCACAATACGACTTACGTCGGTTTGCAGCTTTAGAACCTTTTTTCACTTTACCAGTGACAGCTGTTTTTAGTTTTGAACCGGGATTTTCTCTTCTATATCGGGCGACCCCAGCTTTAGTCATCCCTGCTCCAGACTTTGTAGGTCTGAAATACTTTTTAGTTTTAGGTGGTTGTTTATCTTGTTTTCTCATTATGTTGTTTTCTTAGCAAATGTTGCAACGTTAGTTGGTTTGCCACCTGGATTACCTGCTGCTCTCTTTCGTTTGACAGCACTCGCCTTTTGTGACTTTGTCATTCGTGTGGCTTTTGCAAGTGGTACGCATTTTGGATATTTTCTTTTGCTTCCCTTCGATCTCCCGCATGGTTGATACTTGCCGTTCTTCTTCGGTGCTCCAATGTCCACCCATTTTTCCGATACCCATTTACGTAAACCTCCTTGAGCCATTATTTTCTTTTTTTAGTTTTTTTCTTTTTCTTTTTTCCACCTGGTTTTATTTTACCAGAGCATACAGCTGATCCATACATATTAGCATATGCTGATGGATATACTTTGAATTTTCTTTTAGCTGCTGCTTTTCCTTTTGCACAAAGTTTAGCCATTACTTTTTCTTCTCCACTTTTTTAATTGTTCCTTTATTTTTAGATGCATAAAAAATTTTCTTTCCACGTTTTTTACCATATTGTTTTTTCATGGACTTCATTATTTTTTTACCTTTTTCAGTCAATGGCATATCAGCAAACTCTTTTTCCTTTTTTATATCCCATTCTTTTAGCTACTTGTGGAGCTTTCTTTTTAGAGAGTTTCTTTGTTTGCGCTCTGTTTGTAACAGTATTATTAGCACCATCAACAAAAGGGTCTGCTATACTAGGACCACCTTGCCCTGCATTTACACTAAACTCATCTCTGTGAGCACCCATTGATGTATTTGCATATGATGTTGTTTCAGTTATGTTAGCAGTATTGCTAGTATCAATGATTATTTGATTTATGCCACTCAAACTTAAATTGCTTTGATATATGCCACCAAAACAATTACTGTATGTGTAACTGTTGCCATATGTTCTATGTCCACTAAATGGAGCACTTATACTCACAGTACTTACATCACCTGATCCACTACCACCAAATTCACTAGGTTTCAAATCCACTACTTGTCCTATGCTGGTATCAACATTTGCTCTATTATTTAAAGCATCATAATGACCACCACCTGCACCACCATATGCTGTGATACTGTTTGATAAATGATGGAATCCAAATACTGTATTACCACCTTTTGCAACGTTAGAACCATCATAATCTCCACTTCTACCACCATTACCCAATGTTATAGATATGTTGCCAGTAGAATAAACATTTGCTGGTGTTTTATAGAATATGGCTTGACCCACCACCTCCACCTGGACCTGTTAGTATTTTGACATTTGGATTACTGTAAGTTTTACCACCAGCGCCACCGCCTCCAACTACTAATACTGAAATTTGATTTATAGGTGAATCTGGTTCATTTATTGCTGTTATTTCTAAGTCATCCCAAACTTTTGCATGTGCATAAGTGTTACTGGTAATAGTTTCATAACTATCAAATATATGTAATGTATGCTGATTCATTGTTGTGGCATTACCGCCATTTACACTTATACCATCTGCTGGATATAATTCTATATTAGCACTACTTTTTAAAATTGTATTAGGTTGATTAGGGTGTATAAGTTTTAAATTGAATACAGTTGTTGTGTTTGAATAATTTTGCCAGTTGTTAGCAATAAATTGTAAATTTGCATTGCCATTAGCATCTAATGTGATGTTACCTGTAGCACTACCTGTATCAAATGTTAAATCAGTATTAGATAATTCATATGGGAATGTAATATTTGCAAAATCTGGTGCAACAACATTGAATGTCAAATTGTTTTTATAACCAAGTCCAAATGCATTATATGAACTAATATCATTTGTGCTAACAATTGATGATGTTATACTGATATTACGCTCATTGATAGTACCTCCGGTACCCAGTTTGTCTTTAAACAATCCTACTTTTACACTTCCTAAAGGCATTTATTCTCCTATTACTTTAAACTAGGCGTTGTTGGCCATGTTACATCATCCCAACAATGACAACTGTCAATATCCATGTCTCTGAGTTGTTGTCTGTATGTGGCCCATTGTGCTTTTA
>LSRR01000676.1_pt1 | contig 11788 bp, 15 predicted proteins | sample 1162981 | NCBI WGS metagenome assembly LSRR01 (sample SAMN03256433, study PRJNA305521) | marine metagenome | biome: Estuarine; feature: Estuary; material: Brackish water; isolation source: iron chloride precipitation of viral particles from surface water samples | place: USA: Chesapeake Bay ... | reverse complement strand
TAACCTGACAAGTTAGGGAATTCCCTAACTAAACGTGGCGAATCGTGATATCCGATGGGGTACTACCCCCCTATGACCCCGACGTCAGCAACGCGTAGCCATCAACGTATATATTACTAATTTCCACAAACTTTCAGTCCAATTTTGAGTTCGGCACCCCCACCCCCTCTATATAGGGAACACCCCCCATACTTTTTGAAATCGGCGTAGCAAAAATTTTTTGTGTGTAATTTTCAAGTAACAAATAAATAATAACTTGTTACAGTAGATGTAACGGGATAGTAGCTGGGGGGCTACCCGTGCCATACAAACGCGCAAGCGATAAGAAAGCGCGGCATAAGCGATACCACAAAGAATGGTACGAACGTAACAAAGAAAAGCAGAAAGCTAGGAACGCTGAACACCGCAAAAGGTATCGCGCCGAGTGGAATCAGTTTAAAAGCGAGCAGAAATGTTCGCGGTGCGGCTTCGCTCATCCTGCCGCTATTGATTTTCACCACATAGATCCTTCGCCAGATGACCGAAAGATCAGCGTGCTTACCTCGAATGGGCAGTACCGTACGGCGAGGAAGGAGGCGGAGGAGCGGTGCGTACCCCTCTGTGCGAACTGCCACCGCATATTACATTGGGATGAGACCCACGACTAAACGTAAACCATTGTGCCTAAACATGATCTGCGGTATAAATCGGCACTAACGGTTTAGTACCTGCGGAAACAACATGTCTTTAGAGATAGAACCCGAAGTCGGTGTACCGTTTTCGGACAAAGTTCCTAGTATTGATCTACGTACTCGGGTTGAAGCCGCGAGTAACACTGCCTCTATGCTCGCTGAACACGGGTTGGAGGTCGAACCGACCGCTGAAGACAACAACATCGCGGCTAAATTGACCCTTGCTTACGCTGATGACCCCGAGAAAACCTCGAAGAAGGTCAATAACAAGCGTGCATCCACCCTACCACCCGCCGCATTGGTGGCAACACACGGAATTTTGACTCAATTTGGGCATTCCGTTGTCGAAAGCGCCACACAAGTGCGCCATTTGGTGACCAATAAGCTGATTGAAGAGACCGAGAACCCCGATCCACGCGTTAGAATCCGTGCATTGGAGTTGTTGGGCAAGATTTCGGACGTAGGTCTGTTCACAGAGAAGGCCGAAGTCACCATAACTCACAAAACAACGGACGAATTGCGCGAAAGCCTGCGTGCAAAGCTGGCAAAACTTGTAACACCCGACGAAGAACCCGAGGATGCGGTGATTATTGACGGTGATGCGTTGGATGTGGACGCAGAACTAGGGTTATCGGATGACTGAAGCCGTGTTGGACTTCTCAGATGAGGATATCCAGACACTTTTGGACAATCTGGACACGTTTTCTGCTGATGAGATAGCTGAAATCGAGAAAATCACGGGTGAATTGTCCGCGAGGAAGGAGAATCAGGCCGCATACAACGATTTGATTGCGTTTTGCCAGCTTATGATGCCGGATTTCATCGTGGGTAAGCACCATCGGATACTGGCAGACATGCTGATGGCGATCGAATCGGGCGATAAAGACCGTGTTTGCGTCAATATACCGCCCCGTCACGGCAAATCTCAGCTTGTTTCTATCTTCTATCCAGCGTGGTTTTTGGGTCGAAATCCCGATAAAAAGGTTATGATGGTGTCCCACACCACGGATCTGGCGGTGGATTTCGGGCGAAAGGTACGTAACCTGATTGCCACAGATCAATACAAAAGTGTATTTCCTACCACAATGCTAGCGCAGGATAGTAAGTCAGCAGGTAGATGGAACACGAACGTCGGTGGAGAATACTATGCGTGTGGTATTGGTAGCGCTCTTGCTGGTCGCGGTGCCGATTTACTTCTGGTCGATGACCCTCACTCTGAGCAAGACGTCATCAATGGCAACTTCGAGGTATTCGAGAAGGCATACGAGTGGTTTACCTTCGGTGCACGGACCCGTTTGATGCCCGGTGGACGGGTAGCGATTATCCAGACACGCTGGCACATGGACGATCTGACGGGGCGTGTGACAAACGATATGTCTAAGAACGCCCGTGCTGACCAGTACGAGGTGGTGGAGTTCCCCGCGATCCTAGAGGTGCAGAACAAGAAGACGAAGAAGTACGTCGAGAAACCCCTGTGGCCTGAGTTCTTTGACCTTGAGGCGCTCCTGCGTACCAAGGCATCTATGCCGACGTTCCAGTGGAACGCGCAGTATCAGCAACAACCCACCGCAGAAGAGGCGTCGATCGTCAAACGTGAGTGGTGGGGTATGTGGGAGCAGGACAACCCGCCTGCGTGTGAGTACGTTATTATGTCGCTGGATGCGGCGGCAGAGACCCATAACCGTGCCGATTACACCGCACTGACGACTTGGGGTGTGTTCCTCAACGAGAACACTAACGCGTACAACGTCATCCTGCTCAACAGTATCAAGAAGCGGATGGAGTTTCCTGAGCTGAAGCAGATGGCGATGGAGGAGTATCAGGAGTGGGATCCCGATGCGTTTATTGTGGAGAAGAAGTCCGCTGGTACGGCGCTGTATCAAGAGATGCGACGGATGGGACTACCTGTGCAAGAATACACGCCACACCGTGGCTCAGGTGATAAGATGGCACGGCTGAACTCTGTTGCGGACATTGTGGCGTCAGAGTTAGTGTGGGTACCACCGACGCGGTGGGCGGAGGAGTTGGTGGAAGAAATTGCTGGATTTCCGTTTATGAGCCATGATGACCTCGTGGACTCAACGGTGATGGCCCTGATGCGATTCAGGCAGGGAGGATTTATCCGCTTGCCCACGGACGAACCAGATGAACCACGGTACTTTAAACGTCGAAGTGGGGGATATTATTAGTGTCGATCAGAGATTTATACAAACAGATTCCAGTCAATGCGAGAGTGTTCGCTGAAACTGTATTGGGAGCAGAAGATCCGATTACTGAGGAAGACTTCACTGCTGAAGACCTTCGTTACCTCCGACGTCTTGTAGACGAAACGAGCGCAAAAAACGATGCGCGAGAAGCTCAACTGCGAAGCGATCGTGATTACCACCGTGCAAACCCAGACTTACGTTCGTACGAACTAGGCGAAGGCGGGAACTTAGTTGATATCACAGATAGAGAAAAAGAAGAACTTGATCGCAAGATAAAGTCTTATGAAGACACTCGTGGTAGGACGTCTGTAAATTATGGAGATATAACTAAAACTCAGAAGTATGGTACTGAAGGCGAGTTTGAGTCAATTACAAAGACTATAAAAGATTCGTTCTTAGATCCCGCATACCGCGCGAAAACAACACTTGGGCGCTTCACCGCTGAACAACAAGAAGATGGCTCTGTTGTCATTAAGGATACTTATGACTGGAACCAGCTAGATCAGAAAGTTTCGTTACAAGACTTTTTGGATGCGTTACCGGGGATGATACGATCACCTCGTAAGGCAGGTAATGCCTTTATGCGGTTGGTAAAACCTGATACATCACGTGAAGTGAATATAAAACTACCCGACGACTATCGTGAAGGCGGCAGTGTAAAACTGATTTGAGGTTAGGACATGGCTATAGAAAAAGGAATGTACTCTGCGCCAGAAGGCATGGATGAGATCGCTGAACAGGAAGGGGCTGAACTAGAAATTGAGATCATTGACCCTGAAGCGGTCATCCTCGACGACGGGTCTATGGAGATCACCCTGATCCCTGATGCGGGTATCGAGGACATGATGGCGTTTGACATCAACCTTGCCGAGGTACTGGACGAATCACACCTACAAGAGATATCAGGTGAACTGACTGGCCTGATTGAGTCAGATATTGACGGTCGTAAAGAGTGGGCTGACACCTTTGTAAAGGGTCTGGATGTGCTGGGCTTCAAGTACGAAGAGCGTACTGACCCGTGGGAGGGCGCGTGTGGCGTCTACTCTACAGTCTTGGCGGAAGCGGCTATCCGGTTCCAAGCCGAAACCATGTCAGAAACGTTCCCTGCCGCCGGTCCTGTAAAAGTTAAGATTCTGGGGGAAGAGTCTAAAGAGAAGGAAGAGGCCGCTCAACGCGTCAAAGCGGACATGAACTACGAGTTGACGGAGCGTATGGTCGAGTACAGACCTGAGCACGAGCGACTCTTATATAGCCTAGGACTCTCTGGTTCGGCGTTTAAGAAGGTCTACTACGATCCCAATATGGGACGTCAGGCCGCTATCTACATCCCAGCAGAAGACGTTATCGTGCCTTACGGCGCGAGTCACATCGAGACTGCGGAGCGTGTAACGCATGTTATGCGTAAGACTAAGAACGAGTTGCGTAAGTTACAGGCGGCTGGGTTCTACCGTGACATCGAGTTAGGTGACCCTCAGCCCTATCACTCAGATATTGAGGAGCGTAAGGCAGAAGACGGCGGGTTCTCGCTCACAGATGACAACCGCTATGCGCTGTATGAAGTGCACGTGGATATGGTCATTGAGGGTCTGGATGACTCAGAGGATGACATCGCCAAGCCCTACGTGGTGACTATCGAGCGTGGTAGCGGTGAGATCTTAGCGATACGCCGAAACTGGAACGAAATAGACCCGCTCCAGCTCAAGCGTCAGCACTTCGTACACTACGTTTACGTCCCCGGATTTGGCTTCTACGGCCTTGGACTGATCCACATCATCGGGGGATATGCCAAGGCGGGAACGTCGCTCATACGGCAGTTGGTGGACGCTGGTACGCTGTCTAACCTGCCCGGCGGACTCAAGTCTCGTGGCCTACGAATTAAGGGTGATGACACGCCGATAGAACCCGGCGAGTTTAAGGACGTTGATGTACCCAGCGGCTCTATCCGCGACAACATCATGCCACTTCCCTACAAGGAGCCAAGCCAGACACTGCTTGCGCTTCTGAACCAGATTACGAACGAAGGGCGTCGTCTGGGTGCTATCTCTGACATGAACATCTCTGACATGTCGGCTAACGCGCCTGTAGGCACAACCCTCGCGCTCCTAGAGCGAACTCTTAAACCAATGGCGGCAGTACAGGCACGTGTCCACTACGCCATGAAGCAAGAGTTCAAGATGCTTAAGGAGATCATGGCGGAGTACGCCCCGCAGGAGTACGGCTACGAGCCGATCCGTGGCGAGGTGAGCGCACGTCAGATGGACTATGCGATGGTGGACGTGATCCCCGTCAGCGACCCGAACTCATCCACTATGGCCCAGCGAGTCGTACAGTACCAAGCGGTATTGCAGATGGCACAAGCCGCGCCTCAGATCTACGATCTGCCACAGCTACACAGGCAGATGATCGAGGTACTAGGCGTCAAAAACGCCGACAAGCTGGTCCCCACAAAGGACGACGCAAAACCGACCGATCCGGTCAGCGAAAACATGGACGCACTAACGGGCAAACCCCTACGTGCGTTTATCTACCAAGACCACAAAGCACACATCGCGGCGCACACATCCTTTATGCAGGATCCCTCGATTGCGGCTATGATCGGTCAAAACCCACAAGCAAAGCGAATCATGGCGTCTTTACAGGCGCACATTGCAGAACACCTTGGGTTCCAATATCGCCAAGAGATCGAAGAGAAGTTGGGAGCACCGCTTCCACCGCCCGGAGAAGAGCTACCAGAGCAGATCGAAGTGGATCTGTCGCGCCTCGTAGCTGAGGCAGGCACACAGCTTATGCAGTCTAACAAGCAGAAAGCCGCCGCAATGCAAGCTCAACAGCAGGCGGCAGATCCTGTCATGCAACAGAAGCAAGCTGAGTTGCAACTCAGAGCACAGGAAGTCCAGCGTAAGGCCGCTAAAGATCAGCAGGATACTCAGCTTAAGCAAGCTGAACTGCAACGCAAAGCGCAGAAAGATCAGATGGACGCCATGCTGGATGCAGAGAAGCTCAAGCTGGAGCGGCAAGAACTTCAGATGGACGCGCAACAAGATGCCGCGAAACTCGATCTTGAACTAGCGAAATTATCGGATCAACCAAAATGAGGTGAGTAATGCCTAAAACCGTCTTTGACGTGCTTACAGATAAAATCGACGAGCAAATCTCGTCTGCACATACTTTCGTAGCGGCAGGTAGTCCCAAAGACTACGCCAACTACAGAGAAGTTGTTGGACTTATTCGGGGTCTGGAGTCCGCAAAATTAATCATAGAAGACCTCTCGCGTAACTTTATGGACAACGATGATGACTAACACTCAGCCGCTAAAAATGCCTGATGCACTGGAAGAAAAGATCAACGCACAAGCAGAACGATTGCAGTCTGCTAGTAAAGAAGTTCCTGATACTGACTGGGACAAACAGCTTCCAAAACCCGTAGGCTACCGCTTGCTAGTTGCTCTTCCTGATATTGAAGAGTCTTACGACGGTAGTGCTCTAATCAAAACCTCTGACGCCATGCGAAAGGAATACATCATGTCAATCATGGGTGTAGTTCTGGACATGGGAGATGGAGCGTACGCTGATAAAGAGCGTTTTCCTGAGGGTCCGTGGTGTAAAGAAGGTGACTACGTGATGTTTCGTATGAACACAGGCACACGGTTCAAGGTTAATGGTAAAGAGTTTCGTTTGATGAACGATGACTCTATTGAAGCTGTAATTCCCGATCCCCGTGGGATCATGGCAGTATAGGAGATAGACAATGCCTTTTCAGAAAGTAGAGTTCGAGTTTCCCCATGATGACGACGGAAACGAGAAAAATTTAACTATCGAGGTCGAGGGTTCAAGTGCAGAGACCATTGACACTAAAGCTAAAAAACCTGAAGCACCGGCTCCAAGCGAGGTGGATTCTTCTGATGACGGATTTGAGATTGAGGTGGTTGATGATACGCCAAAGGCCGACCGCAATCGTAAGCCTTCAGACCCCCCAGAAGATGTTACGGAAGAAGAACTGGCGGATTACTCCGAAAAAGTTCGACGACGTATTCAACACTTTAGTAAGGGATATCACGACGAACGTCGTGAGAAAGAAAGGGCGCTTAGAGAACGTGAAGAGCTAGAACGCCTGTCTCAACGTCTTGTTGAAGAAAACAAGAAGCTCAAGGAGAGTGAGTACAAGAGTCAGGCCGCTCTGCTTGAGAGCGCTAAGAAGTCGGCTGAAGCTGAGATCAATGCCGCTAAACGCGCTTACAAACGTGCGTACGATGCGGGTGATTCTGACAAGGTTTTGGCGGCGCAGGATAGGTTGTCAACAGCAAAGATCAAGGCTGATAAGCTCGAAGAGTTTAAACTACCTGAAGCTAACTATAGGTTGCCTACTGACGAGCCTGAGCAAGGTTACGCGCCACAACCCGTGCAAGTTGACGAAAAGACACGAGCGTGGCAAAAAGAGAATCCGTGGTTTAATGAAGATGAAGAAATGACAAGTTTCGCCTTAGGGTTGCATAATAGGCTTGTCAAAGAGGGTGTAGACCCTCAAACTGACGATTACTACGAGCGAATTAATACTCGTATGCGAGAGGTATTCCCCGAGAACTTCGAGGATGAACCGGAGGTAAGACGAAGATCCAACAATGTGGTTGCCCCCGCTACGCGGAGCACAGCGCCTAAGAAAATTAGGCTCACGCAAACACAGTTAACGTTGGCTAAACGTCTAGGTCTTACCCCAGAACAGTACGCCAAACAGGTTGCATTAGATATGAGGAAACAATAATGGCTGAGAATCGTATAGACCGAGAGCTTAAATCTCGTGAAAAGACGACCCGCAAGAAGGCTTGGACGCGCCCAGAGGTGCTACCAGCACCTAATCCCGAGCCGGGTTACGAATTTCGTTGGATCAGAGTTAGTTCGCAAGGTACGACTGACGCCACGAATGTTTCTTCCAAACTGCGTGAAGGTTGGGAGCCAGTAAAGGCTTCAGATCACCCAGAGATTACATTGGTCACAATCGAAAACGATCGGTTTAAAGACAACGTAGTGATTGGTGGTTTGTTGTTGTGTAAGGCTCCGTCAGAGCTTATAGAAGAACGTAACGACTACTATAAGCAACAGACTCGGAATCAAATGGATTCCGTTGATAACAACCTCATGCGAGAGAACGATCCTCGTATGCCTCTCTTCCATGAGAGAAAAACGAAGGTCACTTTTGGTAACGGAACTTAATTTAGGAGCTTAAAATGGCTTATCCTACTGTAAGTGGTCCTTATGGACTTGTTCCGGTAAAACTGTTGAGCGGCTCTCCTTTCGTAGGTGTTACTCGCCACTTCAAAATTGCAAGTGGCTATGCAACAGCTATTTTCTATGGGGATGCTGTGAAGCTCGTTACCGGAGGCACTGTCGAGCGTGATACGTTCGATGCCGCTATGACACCCGTGGGTGTTTTCCTTGGCTGTACCTACACCGATCCTAACCTAGGTTACAAGGTGTTCCGTCAGTCATACCCAGCTAGCACTGTTGCATCTGACATCGAAGCATATGTTGTCGATGCGACTGACGTTTTGTTCAAGGCCGCTGTCGTATCTTCGGGTACAACTATCGGTGACCTTGCACAGACTGATATCGGTGCTAACGTCGCAGGTGTAGATAACACTGGTGATTCGACTTCAGGCAACTCTCGTGGTGCGATTTCTGACACTAGTGCTACAACTAACACTCTTCCTTTCCGCATTGTCGGCTTGGTTGAGGAAACTAAAAACAGCTCGGGTGGTTTTACTGAGGCTTACGTTAAGTGGAACGCAGGTCACCAGTACGACAACACGACTGGCGTATAAGGAGATTTAAGCAATGGCTATTTCACGCGCCCAGCTACTTAAGGAACTCCTTCCCGGACTGAACGCTCTGTTTGGAATGGAGTACGCAAAATACGGCGAAGAGCACGCCGAAATCTTTGAAACCGAAACCTCAGATCGCTCGTTTGAGGAAGAGACCAAGCTCTCAGGCTTCTCAGCCGCACCTGTTAAAAACGAAGGTGCCGCAATTGAGTATGACAATGCTCAGGAAGCGTGGACTGCTCGCTATACACACGAGACCATCGCGATGGGCTTCTCAATCACTGAGGAAGCTATCGAAGATAACTTGTATGACTCTTTGTCTGCTCGTTATACGAAGGCTCTCGCACGTGCTATGGCGTACACCAAGCAGGTCAAGGCCGCTACTATCTTGAATAGTGCGTTTGACACTGGTGTGACCTACGGCGACGGTAAGGCACTTTGCACTACCGATCACCCATTGGTTAGCGGTGGTACTAACTCGAACGAACCCAGCACTGCGGCTGATCTTAACGAGACTTCTTTGGAAGCCGCCGTTATTCAGATCGCTGGTTGGACGGACGAGCGTGGTCTTCTCATCGCCGCCAAGCCTCGTAAGCTGGTAATCCCACCAAACCTCCAGTTTGTTGCAACTCGTTTGCTCGAAACAGAAGGTCGCGTGGGCACTGCGGATAATGATCTGAACGCGATTCGCAACAATGGATCAATCCCAGAGGGTTACACTGTTAACCACTACCTGACTGATACTGACGCTTGGTTCTTGATGACTGACGTTCCTAACGGCCTCAAGCACTTTGTCCGTACCCCAATGTCTACATCTATGGATGCTGACTTTGATACTGGCAACAGCCGCTACAAGGCTCGTGAGCGTTACTCGTTCGGCGTGTCAGACCCATTAGGCATTTTCGGTTCGCCCGGAGCTTAATGATTAGAGGGGGGCATTCGTTGCCCCCTTTCTTTTTGTGTGTTATAAAAAATGAATCCCTGACAGTCGCATTCCGTGACTGACACTAGCCGAGACAGGAGATTCACATGGCTAATACTACTTTCCAAGGTCCAGTCCGTTCGGAGAATGGCTTCAAGGACATCACTAAAGCCGCTAGCACTGGTACAGTAACTGAGAACATCTCGATCACTCACGACGGTACTAACAGCGTTATTATCTTCAAAGATTTTCCTACTGCGGATCCATCTGTTGCAGGTCAATTGTATAGCAACTCAGGTGTTTTGACTGTATCCGCTGGATAAGGAGTAACTCATGGCTGATGCAGTAACATCACAAACGCTAGTTGATGGTCCCGCTCATGCCGTTTTGAAGTTTACAAATATTTCAGACGGTACCGGCGAAAGCGCAGTCACTAAAGTCGATGTCAGTGCCCTTGAATCCGATCAAAATGGGCGTGCTTGTACCGCCGTTCAGATAGAACGCATCTGGTGGCAATGTATTGGTATGAAAGTTCAAGTTCTATGGGATGCAACTACAGACCAATTTTGCATAGAGTTGGGAGAAAACCAAAGCGGTAACCACGATTACTCGTTATTTGGCGGACTCACCAACAATTCAGGAGCTGGTAAAACAGGCGACATTAACTTTACTACCGTTGGTGCGACCAGTGGGGACACATATACAATCATATTGTATATGCGTAAATCGTTCGGATAATCACTATGATGCGGCGTTATTATAAGTCAGGCGGTAAAGTCGATAAGGCTAGCATGGCTTGTAATAAGCCACGCCGCACTCCTTCTCACCCTAAGAAGTCTCATGTTGTTAAGGCTTGTGAGGGCGGTAAGGAGAAGATTATTCGCTACGGTGAGCAGGGTGCTGAGACGGCAGGTAAGCCTAAAAAGGGTGAGTCTGCGCGTATGAAAGCCAAGCGTAAGTCGTTCAAAGCTAGACATGCTAAAAATATCGCCAAAGGCAAGATGTCAGCGGCTTATTGGGCTAACAAATCCAAATGGTGATGTATGGCTTTTCTACAATCAAACATACCCTACTTTAAATGTTGGGTTCGTAGAGAGTATACGCACAACCATACGGCGTATCATGGCGAGTTTTTGCACGCTATGGTTATCGCTGTGACCACCATCCCTAAGCGTTGTCTTTCGTTTCAGGTCATTTTTACTGGCTGTGAGACAGACGATACTGATGAACCTAACGTTCATGGTGGCGCTATGTGGGCACGTATGCCTATTACAGCGCTTGTAGGAGATACACCATTTCAAGAGTGGCCTGAACCTATGCCGGTTTGGGCGGCTCAACCGTGGGATTGTCCGTCACATACGCACAGTGTTTATGTGTTAGATAGCTGTACTCCTTGCCCTTGGATGGCAAAGATTGACGGTAAGTTCTACCCAGCCAAGTATTATTTTACGGTGGACTATACAGAGTCCGATATCGCTGATGACCCAGCACAGCACAAACAAGCGCACGTGCTTGAGTTGCTAGATGCGGGGAAGTGGACAGGAAACATAGTGGCGTTGCCAAATAACCGTGTTCGCGTCACACGTCCAGCACAGTTTGAATTAGGAGAAGGCGCTCCAGACTTTATGCCTTCTCAGCATATCCATTACAGTAAGTCTGACCTAGACTACACGTTGGATGTAAACCAAGTTTTTGACAATCTCTACGCGGAGGGAGATGACGATGAAGATGATGAAGAAAGGTTATAAGAACGGCGGCAAAATGCCTGATTTAAGCGGCGACGGCGAAGTCACTCAAGAAGACGTCCTTATTGGGCGTGGTGTGCTTGATGAAAAAGGTAAGGCCAAAAAAGCTAAAAAGAAGCGTAGCAATGCTATGGATGCTGTTATGGGTACTGGCCCAGCGGCACCTCGTAAAGCTATGAAAGCCGGAAAGATGGTTAAAAAAGGCTATGCCAAGGGTGGCAAGGTTCGCGGTGCAGGTATTGCCCGTAAAGGCGTACGCCCCTGCAAGATGCGGTAACATGCGTCGTTACTATAAGTCAGGCGGGAAAATATGTGCCAAGGGTAAGGCGTGGGCAAAGCGCACCTTTGATACGTACCCGTCTGCTTATGCAAATATGGCGGCGTCTAAATACTGCAAAGACCCTAACTATGCTAAGGGTGCTAAAGGT
>LSRR01000397.1_pt1 | contig 11794 bp, 11 predicted proteins | sample 1162981 | NCBI WGS metagenome assembly LSRR01 (sample SAMN03256433, study PRJNA305521) | marine metagenome | biome: Estuarine; feature: Estuary; material: Brackish water; isolation source: iron chloride precipitation of viral particles from surface water samples | place: USA: Chesapeake Bay ... | reverse complement strand
CGCTCATCATGGTAGCCCTTGCTAAAATGTTGGATACGCTTGCGAACCTTCTCAGAGTATTCTTCAAGCTCTTCATCGGTAACATCAGCAGGTGGATCGGACGGCTTACGGTTCCGATCCGCTTTCGGCGTATCATCAACCACTTCAATCTCATATCCGTCGTCGTCAGTATCCACTTCGACTTCAGGCTCAGACTTAGCTGCTGCCTTTGCCTTTTTACCACCGATGTCCACCTCCACGGCGGAAGAAGTTTCAACCTCAATCTTGTCATCCTCTTTGTTATTTTCTTCGTGGGGAAATTCAAATTCTACTTTCTGAAACGGCATCTACCTACCTCCTATACTGCCATAATGCCACTAGGATCAGGAATAACAGCCTCTACAGAATCATCATTCATCAAACGAAATTCTTTACCATTAACCTTAAACCTTGTGCCTGTATTCATGCGAAACATTACATAATCGCCTTCTTTGCACCACGATCCGTTAGGGAATCGCTCTTTATCTGAATACGCGTCTGGCCCCATCTCAAGAACCACACCCATAATCGACATAATGTACTCCCTGTGCATCACATCTGAAGTTTTCAGAAGGGTGCTACCTTTGTAATACTCTTCTACATCTGGCAGTGCGATCAGGATTCGATAACCTGTAGGTTTGGGTAGTTGTGCTTCCCACTCCTCATCCGTTATCTCCCGTTGGATAGGTTCAACATTTGTTGCAGCCTCTTCCATTTTTTGCTTTAGTGCATCAGGCAGTTCTATTGCTTGAGTTTTAGTCATCATCGTCATCCACATAGTTGCGCGAGAGGTCTTGAATGTGTGATTTGCTGGTCTCCAGACCCCGAATGAGTCCAACAACTTCCTTATACTGAGCAAAATCTTTTGGGCTTCCCCCAGATAAGTAATCCTGTGCAGACGATATATCGTCGTTAATTTTTTCTATAAGCACGTCAAAGACGGTTTTAGCCACGTTTAACTCCTATCTTTCCTGTCTCTCGCAGCTTTCATCAGTTCAAGGTCAAGTTTGTTGTCCTCTACACGTTTCTGCGTTGCGAGTTTGACACCCTTTTCGCGGGCAGTAACTGCAAGTTCTGCTTGGTCAAGGCGTAGCTTCTCAGATTCGAGCATAGCATCCATGCGTGCCTCGTTCTTCTTAAGCTTAAGCTCTTCTTGTTTGAGTTGAGCATCGACCTGATCTTTAGCTTGTTTACGCTGCACTTCGGCTTGCTTGACCTGTAGCTCTGCCTGCTGAAGCTGGAAGAGAGGGTCTTGAGCCTGCTGTTGTGCCTGCTGTTGTGCTGCTTGTTGCTGGTGAGCCTGTGCGAGCTGCTGTCCTGCATCTGCCACCAGACCTGCGAGTTGTACCTCGATCTCTTCTGGAAGCTCCTCGTTTGGCGCTGGTAGAGGCGCACCAAGGCGCTCCTCGATCTGTTCGCGGTACTGGAACCCAAGGTGTTCTGCAATATGCGCCTGCAAAGCAGCCATAATCTGCTGTGCTTGTGGGTTCTGACCAATCATCTGCGCGATCATTGGGTCTTTCATAAACGACATGTGAGTCGCAATATGCGCCTTGTGGTCTTGATAGATGAACGCACGCATCGGTTTGCCTACCAACGCATTCATATTCTCGCTGACTGGATCGGTTGGCTTTGCATCTTCGCGTGTGGGAACAAGTTTGTCTGCGTTCTTTACGCCCAACACTTCGATCATTTGTCTGTGTAACTGCGGCAAATCATATATTTGTGGGGCAGATTGTGCCATTTGAAGCACAGCTTGGTACTGAACAACACGCTGCGCCATGGTTGAAGAGTTAGGATCACTGACGGGGATCACGTCCACCATCATGTAGTCCATCTGCCGTGCAGTTATTTCTCCGCGTTGTGGCTGGTAGTCATATTCAGCAGGAGCGTACTCAGCCATAAGGGCTTTGAGCATCTTAAACTCTTGCTTCATCGCGTAGTGGACACGCGCCTGTACTGCCGCCATCGGCTTCAGAGTACGCTCTAAGAGAGCTAGTGTCGTGCCCACAGGCGCGTTCGCAGACATGTCCGAGATGTTCATGTCTGAAATAGCGCCTAGCCTACGTCCTTCCGTTGTAATTTGATTCAGTAAGGCGAGAAGGGTCTGGCTAGGTTCTTTATAAGGGAGAGGCATGATGTTATCGCGGATAGAGCCGCTTGGTACATCAACGTCCTTCCACTCGCCGGGTTCAATCGGCGTATCATCGCCCTTGATACGGAGTCCACGAGACTTCAGACCGCCCGGGAGGTTGGCTAATGTCCCAGCATCAACTAGCTGACGTATCAAGGACGTGCCTGCCCTCGCATATCCACCAATGATATGGATGAGGCCAAGCCCGTAAAACCCAAATCCGGGTACATACACATAATGTACGAAGTGTTGCCGCTTAAGTTTAAGCGGGTCTTCCTCAAGGTAATTACGACGAATCGCAAGAACCTCACTGGTCCCACGCTCAATAGTCACCACGTATGGTTTGGCAAGATCATCTTCCTCGTCAATACCATCAATAACTAGATCAGCATGGATTTCGTACACAGAGTATCGATCATCGTCAGTTAGGGAGTAGCCACCCTCTTCTGCTTTCCGTTTTTCAATGTCTGTATGAAACGCTTCAGGATCGCCTAGCTCTACATCCCTGTAGAAACCTGCGGCCTGTAGCTTCCGCATCTCATTCTTAGTCTTACGCATAATATGCGTTACGCGTTCAGCCGTCTCGATGTGGCTCGCTCCGTAAGGCACGATAACATCTTCTGCTGGAATATAGATGGCTACCTGACGCCCAAGATTCGGATCGTAATAGACCTTCTTGAACGCAGAGCCTGCAAGGCCAAGACTATAGAGCAGGCGCTCATGCTCAGAACGATACTCGACCATACGCTCGGTCAGCTCGTAGTTCATGTCAGCTTTGACACGCTGAGCGGCTTCCTCTTTCTCTTTACTCTCTTCGCCTAGAATCTTTACTTTTACTGGGCCTGCCGCAGGGAATGTCTCGGACATTGTTTCGGCTTGGAATCGGATAGCTGCTTCGGCAAGAACTGTTGAATATACCCCGCAAGAACCTTCCCATGGCTCGGTGCGTTCTTCGTATTTGAAACCTAGTACATCCAACCCTTTGATAAACGTGTCTGCCCATTCTTTCCGACTATCCATATCTGCATCAACAAAACCCAACAAATCATCCGCAAGCGCGGATAACTGTGTGTTGTCTAGTGCTTCTGCAAGATTGGCGTCGAACTCTAGTAAGTCCGTTTCTTCAACACCGGGGATCAAAGTGATCTCCATACTGCCGTCGTCAAGTGTTACAGCCTCGGGATTGATGACCTCAATCTCAAGTTCTGCAATCTCTCCATTCTCCTCCAGCTCTTCATCCAAACCTGTCGGAGCAGCATATAAACCTTTTTCTACTGCCATGTCCTAATCCTCTAGTAAAAGCCACTTCGGCGTTGTCTGAAATACTGGATTTCTTCCGGTTCATCCGTAGGCAGGCGAATAAACCCGCCCTGTCTAAAACGCATCAACGCCATAACTGTAGAGTCTACTAAGTCATCATGGCTCATAAACGGAAATCCAGCTATCTCTTCTATCACCTCTTCTGCCCAACGCGTCTGTGGCATCCACACCATACCCGAGGCTACGATGTCAGCTACAGAGTTCAATCTAGCGAGCTTGTCGCCCGATCCTCGGTGTGGAGTATACTCTTGCACAGGTAGACCCATCCGTCTCATTTCCTGATAGAGGGCCGTACCAGCAGACTTTTTCTCCACAATAAAAGCATCTGGCTCCCAATCTCTATACTCTTCCATAGCAAGTTCTTTGAGTTCTGGAAACTCTAAACGTTGTTTTATGCTATTTAATAGTATTATGTGGTAGGCGTTGTACTCCTCATTCATAAAGACGCCCCACGTAGTAAGGGCAGTATAGTCAGCTCTGTTGTGCTTTTCAGCGGCTGCGTCCAAAGACATTATTATGTATTCGCACGAGGGCGGAGCCTCTCCTGTCCACTCACTCCACCACTCACGCTTCACGATAGCGGCTTCTTCTGCGGTGGGTTGTTGTTGATACTGGGCGTTCCATTGGAACACAGGCATTGACGCTTTTGTGCGGAGGAGTGCCTCCATATCGAAGAACTCAGGCCATAGAGGCTTCTGCACAGGGGAACCTGTTTTCTTATCCTCAGTATCAATGATGGCGGGGAACTCTACGATCTCGTACTGGTCTGATCTTTCGTTCTGCGCCATATCCCTTGTCACTCGACCTGTAAGATCGTCCATGTGCCAGCGGGTTTGGATGATTGCGACTCGGCCTTTTGGCATAAGACGAGTCCGCGCTCCAAAAGTAAACCACTCATAAGCCTTGTCGAACACTTCAAAGTTACCGTTGATGACATCCTGTTCGGAATGGGGGTCGTCAACGAGCAGGAGGTCAGCACCACGACCAGCAAGAGCGGAACCAATACCGCACGCATAGTATTCACCGCCTGCATTCGTGTTCCATCTCCCTGCCGACTTACTATCTTGAGCTAGGGATACAGTCGGAAAAATCTCCCTATACTTATCAGTAGCTATCAGATTACGCACTTTTCTACCAAAGTCTACAGCTAAATCGGTAGTATGGGAAACCATCATAACCTTCTTATTAGGGTTCCTCCCCAGAAACCATGCGGGGAACATGATAGACACGAGCTGGGATTTACCGTGGCGGGGAGGAATGTTGACGCAGATACGGTCTTTCTCCCCGCGCTCAATAGCCATAAGCATATTGGCGAGCTTGCGGTGGTGTGCACCTACGATATAATCAGGCTGCATATGCCGACAAAACGCAATCAGGTCGTCATAAATTTTTTTATACTCACTACGAGTAGTCAATTCTCCCGCTAGACGGTCAATTTCAGCTATTTCTTCAGGCGTATACGCATCCAGATTATCCAGCATCAACTGAATATCTTCTTCTGTGAAATCAAACGCGTGTTTATTCATCAGTTTCCTCGGAAACGCCCAATTCTTGATCTACATCAACCACATCTACGTCAATAATCTCCGCATCCTCGGCTTCTTCCTCTGGATTTACCAGCTTCATTAGCTTTATACGCAGTTTTTCACGTAAATCATCTGTTGTTTGGTGTGTTACAGTGACTTCGGCCTTCTCTGCAAACAACCCAACGTCGGAAATCTTGCCCAAAAGCTCTAATGCACGGATTCTGACCCTCGGATCGGGGTTCTCCGTCTCCAAAATAAGCTTGTTGGTGACCATATGGCGTATGTGCAGGGACGATTCGACCACTGCCTGCCCAAATTCTTTGATAATATTGCCTGTTAACACGAGTGACGCAGGGGTCAGCGCCGCTGCACGGCGGTTTGTGACTTTCTTAGAAGTTTTTTCCGCGTCTTCTGCATAAGATGTTACCAGTGCAGCCGCTACATCACGATCCTCTTGGCTCGGATCGACCTCTAAACCGTGTTCACATAGCTCGGAAATGGTGGCACAAGCTGCTTCGGCACGGACACGCAAGTCCATGTAAGACATATCTGGTGAAAAAGGCACACCGATTTCTGGTTCTAGCACAAGTGTCATGTCTCTTCGCAGGTTATTAACCGATAGTTACGAGTTATACAGTATAATTTATTTTCGTGCAAGGATGTTGGGACTCCTACCGGGGGGTGTTCCTATATATGAGGGGGGTGGGGGTCTGAACTCAAAATTTTGCTGATTATTCGTACAAATTATTAATACATAGATTACACGGAGTCACAACGACACAACGGGGTCATGGGGGGAGGGTAGGTATAGCGTCTGGTCAAATGTTAGTGCGACACTAACAAAACAAAACAATCCGACACGATACGCCACAATAAATAATAAGATGTCACTATATCCCTTGTGCTGATAAGATGTTTATGGTTATATGTAATCACTGGCGGCGGGAACCGCCAGTTAATTTCAACCATGACATACGGAGGTTATACCATGTCAAACATTATCCTTAACGCTCAAGTCGCTGACGCTATCACTTCAACAGTCGAGGCGCTTCGTTCTGCTGACCGCAAGATGACATCTGCGGTTGACATCTTTGTGGCTAACAAGATGCGGTCTACTGACTTCATCTCGCCTAAGTCGAATGACTCGACGGCATCGCCTGAGATGTTTGAGCAGATCAATGCGGCGATTGTTGCAGGTTTTACCGCAACAGCGCGTAAACTTCTTGAGGCACCTACCAAGGGATTGGAGGATGCTGAGAAGGCGGAGAAGCGTTATCTGCAACAGCAGATAGGCGCACGCCGTAACGACTTTAAGCGTGCTCTTGAGAAGCGCGAGAATGTCGGAGCGGATGGCACGCCAAACCGCACGCGCACCATTGATGAATGGTTCCGCGATATGGCGAATGATGGCATCAAGAAGTTACGGAACGCGGAGGAAGCGCCGTTCCAGATTGATGACATGATGGCGGCGATGAACAAGGTTCTTGACCTTGCGAAGCGTTAATCAAACAAGAGAGCGGCGGCAACGCCGCTCTCGCTATCATCGGAGATACGATATGAGCAGACTAAAAGAAATTATAGTTGGCGGCATTGTCATGATAATTATCGCGGCAATGTTTTCTGTTATCTTGTTAGAGTGGGTTGCAGGATGTGGCGAGATCATCTACTACCCTGACCGCACATGGAAAACAGGTGAGTGTTTGTTTATACCTCATGAGGTTAAACACGGCACTTGGTAAATACTGACCCTCAAGCCTTTTGGCTTGGGGGTTTTTTTATGTCCATTGAAACCAGTTCTTGAAATCGCGTTGCGCCTCGCGCCTCGGCATCAAACGCACACAAACAAATTATGTTAGTGACACACTAACAAGTCGATACCAGTTCTTGAAATCGCATCGCGCCACAGCATTGTTAGTGCGGCACTAACAAATGTTCGGTTTTAAGTTATTGATAATAAAGCAATGTTCGCTAAATCGGGGGGTAATGTTCGGTTTTCCCTCGAACTGACGAACATTTGCGTTTGGTGGCATTGGCTACACTTTCCTGCGGAGCAGTCACAGACAGTGCCTGTCGAGTTTTATCAGATTGTTAAGTTTCTTTATATTTATATTAATGTTCTTTTTTTATATTTTATATACCAACATTTTCAAAGAACTCATTTAGACTTTGAATGTTCGGAAGTCTAAGAGGGCTTCCTCGCAGAAGTATATTTTCTTCCAGAAACCGAACAATCGAACATTGCTTTAATATCAGGCACTTGCCCTTCTACAAAACAGAACATTATAGAACATTACACACCTCGCTACAAAACAACACGATCTGTCAACATTTGACATCTCCTGATAATATGCTATACTATAAAGAGTGGGTAAGAGGTTATCCACTACAACTTAACCCTAGTCATACGGAGATACACAATGACAACTTTACACGAGATGGCTCAAGCCACAGCACAATCAAACGCTGTTAGTGACGCACTAACAAATACCAACGCACCTGACCTCGGTTCCGTGCCAAGCATCGGGTCTAGCGCACTTCTAGTCGAGTTATCTATCTCGACATGGACAGGACGCAAACTTGATCGTCGAGCATCAAAGGCTGTTATCGCGGCTAACAATGCGGCAGATAACATCGGCAACTTCCACAAAAAGTTACTTGGCGACTGTGCCGAATTAGATGCGGTGCAGAAGTTCGTAGCCAATGCGCGTAACCTGCACTACAGCATGACGATGCCTTGGTCAGACATGGGTATGCGGCTTGTGACAACTGCCCAATATCCAAAATACCACAACACCATGACCGACATACAGAATGAGTTCGGACGGTTGGTCGATGTGTTCCTACAAACTTATGACTGGGCGATCACACAGTCCCAAGCCAATCTCGGTGACCTGTTCGATCCCAACGAATACCCAAGCATGGACAGTCTGCGTTCCAAGTTTCGGTTCCGCATGGCTTGTGTGCCGCTACCTGATGCAGGTGACTTTCGTATCGATGTCAACAATGACGCACTACAACAAGTCAAGACGCAATACCAAGCACACTACGCGGAGCAACTGACCAACGCCATGAACGATGTGTGGCAACGCGCATACAAGGCACTGTCTAAGATGTCAGAACGGCTCGACTACGCTGACCACGAACAGAAGAAAGTGTTCCGCGATACGCTCGTGTCCAATGTCATCGACATAGTAGAACTTCTTGAGGTGTGTAACGTCACCAATGACTCACGCATGGCTTCACTCAAGAACAAACTAGACGATGCCCTGCGTGGTGTCACACCTGACGCGTTACGCGAGGACGAATACCTCCGCGCCGAAACCAAACGCGCAGTAGACGAAGCAATCAAATCACTTCCATCAATCGATATGTAAGTTAGTGTCGCACTAACAAGTTAGGAGAAAGAAAATGAACCAAGCACAGCAAATGTATGCACTCGGCCTTGACCAGATTACCAATGCAATCAAGGTCGGTGGTCACAAACGCACAATCCTCGTCCAAGGTGACATGGGCACAGGCAAGTCCTCAATACTCAGAACACTGGCTGACGAGTTGCCAACCCACTTGCCTTGTTACTTTGACTGCACCACCAAAGACCTCGGTGACATCACAATACCTAACATCGCCAAACTTGACGATGGGACAGGGTTCGTGACCTACCTCACCAACGAAGAACTTGGTGTGCACAACAACCGTCCGATTGCACTGATGATCGACGAGTATGGCAAAGCCAACCCTGCTGTTAAGAACTCACTGTTACGTCTTATGCTCGAACGCATGATAGGTTCGTATAAGTTACACCCTGACAGCATAATATTTGCCACCACTAACAAAGGCTCGGAAGGTGTCGGTGACTTGCTACCACCTCATGCGCGTAACCGTGTGACCGTGGTGCAGTCGCGCAAGCCGACTAACATGGAGTGGATCGAGTGGGGCATCAACAACGGTGTCGAACACACATTGCTCGGTTGGTGTAAGGACAACCCTCACCTGTTCTACAGTTTCGAGGACATCAAGAACCCTGATGACAACCCCTACATCTACCACCCCAAATCGCAACGTGCCGCGTTCGTCACACCGCGTTCGCTCGAAGCCGCGTCCGACTGGCTCAAAGATCGTGAGCATTTCGATGACCAGAGCCTAACAAGTTTACTCATGGGCACCATCGGTGACCGTGGCGCTATGGACTTGATGGCCTTTGTCAAACTGGCTGACCAACTGCCCTCGCTCGAAAGTATCAAGAAAGACCCCAAGAACGCCAAGGTGCCCGACAGTGCCGCTGCGATCTGTATGGTCGTGTATCGCACCCTATCAACTATTGGTGCGGACTGGATCGATGCGTGGATGGATTACCTCGTGCGCCTCGACAAGGAAGCACAGGGTATGTTCGCCAACGGTGTTCGCGCACCCAAGTATGCACACCAGAAGGTCGTGATGACTAACAAGAAGTTCACGCAGTGGGCGATGGACAATAACTATATGTTTGCGGCTGACAAGCGTTAGTGCCGCACTAACAGGAGAACGACAATGTTATCTATAGGTAAACAACTTACACCAGAGCAGCGGCTGTCCAAAGCAGTCGTGGACATCATGGGCAACCCCAAGTATGTCGCGCTCGCAGGTATACTTATGATTGGTGACCGCACGGTAGACGATACCGTGCCCACCGCTTGCACCAACGGACGTGACGAGATGTATGGTCGTGCGTTCATCGACAAGCTGACCGATCCCGAGTTACGGTTTCTTGTGTTGCACGAGTGCTATCACAAACTATACCGACACCTCACCACATGGAAACATCTTTACGAAGAGCATCCAACACTCGCCAATGTAGCGTGTGACTTTGTTATCAACGTCAAGATTGCTGACGACAACACCGATGGTTGGGCAGTCATGCCCGAGGGCGGCTGTTATGACGAGCAGTATCGTGGCATGGACAGCGCACAGGTATACAACTTACTCAAGCAGGGTGGTGGCAACAACGGCAACGGTGGCAACGGTAGCGGCAGTGACGGTGACCCCACTAATGGTAGCGGCTTGCCCCAAGGGTTCGACGAGCATGACTGGTCGGGTGCTGACGAGTTATCACCCGATGAGCAACGCGAACTTGCGCGGGACATCGACGAGGCCATACGACAAGGTGCACTCATTGCAGGTAAGGTCGGCTCTGGTGGTGACCGTGATCTTGACGAACTGCTACAGCCACAGATCGATTGGCGTGAGGTGTTGCGTGAGTTTATCAGTACAACTTGCACTGGCAACGATTACTCTACATGGCAACGCCCCAACCGTAGGTTCGTATCGTCTGGTCACTACTTACCCTCTGGCATATCCGAACAGATCGGTGAACTTGTCATTGCTATCGACACCTCTGGTTCTATCGGTCAGGTCGAACTGACTGCGTTCCTGTCCGAGGTCAATGGTATCTGCGACACCGTACACCCCGAAGCCGTGCGCCTACTCTATTGGGACACCAAAATATGTCAGGACGAGAAGTACGACACACACCAGCTCGATGATCTCGTCAAGTCTACCAAGCCCAAGGGTGGTGGCGGCACTGATGTTGTGTGTGTTCCTCAGTATCTCACCGAGCATGGCGTCAAGCCGCAAGCCGTTATCGTATTGACCGATGGTTACCTTTGTGGGTCGTGGGGTCAGTGGTCGTGCCCTGTGTTGTGGTGCATCCTCGACAACGAACGCGCTAACCCTGATGTGGGCACACGCGTAAACATCAAATCACGCGATATGTAATCAAAAGGAGAAAGACAATGACTAACGACATCGAATACGCATGGGCAGTCGCCCTTATTGAGAAAATCGTGAATGACCATTGCGAGAGGCTACGGAGTGAGGCCGAGCAACTCGAAGGGTTCCAAGCGCGTAAGAACGCAACCGAACAAATACACACAATCAAACTAGCATTTAACAAAGTCCGCAACGGTTAGTGCGGCACTAACAGGAGAACGAACAATGGCACTATATTGGATAAACCCTAACAGCTTTGAGGAAGTCGAGGCTCTATACAACAACACCAAACCCCTTGGTGGTTCAAAGAACAAGGGCAAAGACATACGCCCTGCCGGGGACCGCAAGCGTAAGTGGGAGCGTGTTCACAAGTTTACAGACAACTGCTACGGCTTGATGGACGGCGGAGTAGGTGACCCACATGGTTGGTGGGGTGGCTACCACGGCAAGCCTAGTGACAGTGAGATGTTGCGCCTTGCCCCTATCGTTTGGCGCAGACACAAGGACGGATCACAGACCGTAACAATTCGTAACGAAAGCGGACAGGGTGCACATAACTCGCGCTATTCTTTCCTTGACCGTCACATACCTCGCAACATGCGGTTCAGTATCCGCAACGGTAAACACTTTATTATACACGGTGGTAAAGATTACTTCCTCGCCAAGAGTAATACCTTCCCTGCCGCCTACGTTAACAAGCTGAAGGCTGATGCCGAGGCGCGTGGCGTAGACGTATCACCTTGGATGCGGCAGTTTACTTCTCGTGATGACGGTGTAGCACTGACTTTCAAACGTGTGAGTGATGGCAACTTTGTCCTTGAGACAGGTGGCAAGACACTGCCGAAACCGCCGCGCACCGTGGTCAAGAAAGCACAGAAAGCCAAGCACAAGAAAGCTATCAACGACTTCTGGGATTGGATGGTTGCGATGGCACCGATGATGCCTGTCGATGACTGGCAGTATACCGCCAACATGCGGAAAGAACTTATTATACATGCAAACCCCGAGTATGCGAACAGGACGTGGTTCTCGTCACGCGAGGACATTCCTG
>LSRR01000182.1_pt1 | contig 11815 bp, 14 predicted proteins | sample 1162981 | NCBI WGS metagenome assembly LSRR01 (sample SAMN03256433, study PRJNA305521) | marine metagenome | biome: Estuarine; feature: Estuary; material: Brackish water; isolation source: iron chloride precipitation of viral particles from surface water samples | place: USA: Chesapeake Bay ... | reverse complement strand
GGTTGTTCAGAACCTGCTGGACACGTCCGGGCCCGCTGCCGCTGCTGGTACGGGCCTGACCTTCAATCAGGACACCGGCCAGTACGAGGAGACTACGCGCGGGCTTGACCTGATCGGGAACTACGTCCGTCAGGGTGATGGGACGTTCGATCTACTGTTCCCGGATGCAGAGACGGCGAAGAGTGTTGCGGACGATCTCGGGCTCGACACGGCGGGCATGTCTGGGGATCAGATCGCCAAGTCAATTGCCGACAAGTTTGGCGCGGCTGGCGGGAACATCGGGCCGGGAGAGACTTTGCTCGGGACGACAGAGCCCGTCACGGGCGGCGCAGGTGCCGGAGCAGGAACGACAGGCGCCGGGGCTGGAGCTGGAGCTGCCGGGACGACCGGCACGGCAACCGGAACAGCCGGAGCTGGAACGCCATCGACGGGAACCGGAACCATCTTCGCGGACCCTGATCTGGGGCTTGGAAGCCCGCTGGCCGACCCTGCGTTCACATGGGCGGCGGATCTTGTGAGCGAGGTCGATCAGCTTGGCACGGTCAGCGACATCACGCTGCAGCGGCTGAATGCTGACCCTGCGATCTCCAACACGGCGGTGGCGTCTGAGCTCAACGCCTTGGGCATCCCAGCGACGGTTGATCCCACGACGGGGCGCGTTGTTCTAGGCACGGGAACCGCGCAGCCTACTGCGGATACCACGGGAATTGGCACTCTTCCGGGTGCGTCTGTGGTTACTGGCGCTCCTCTTCCTGCGGAAGTGGTGATGGACTCGGTCGGCAACACGGTTGTTCTGACCAACACCACCACGGGCGAGTCACGCACGGTGCAGAAGGACGCGTCGATTGCCCAAGAGGTGGAGGCGTTGGCCAACAACCAGCCTTCCCCGAGCGGGGCGACGTCCACGTTCACCACTACGGGCACAGGTACTGGAACGGATACGACCGGTACGACCACAACTGGCACAACTACAGGCACTACAACCACTGGGCCCACGACGGGCGACCGACCGTACCGGGGGACGACCGTTACGACCACTGGACCCACGACGGGCGCCACGACCGGACCGGGGGACGAGTCCGTTACGGGCCCCGATACGGAAACCGGCGGCGGCATCCCCACGACTCCGACGCCTCCGGGCGATGGCGGTGGCACACCTCCGGGAGTTCCGCCGGAAGAACCTCCGGGCACGCCGCCCGGAACTCCCCCGGAAGAACCACCAGAGGAGACGCCCGAGACGCCTGAGACGCCTGAGGTTCCAGAACCCCCCGGAGAGACCGTTCCGGACTACCCCGGAACGCCGGCCCCGTCTCCCATGACGGGCCGCATGCGCCCGGTCATAGGTCCGAGGTACGTGCCGGTACCGACGGGGGGCTACTATCAGTACTCCCCGGAGCTGGTGGGCGGCGTTTCGACGTTCGAGCTGCTGTATCCCGGAGGCTACGGGGCCCCGGTTCCGAGCGCGCCGAACTATGCGGCTGCGCCTCCGCCTGACCGTGTTGTTTTTGCAACACCTCCGGTTCCGGAGCAGAACTACTATGTCCAGCAGGGCATAGGTTCGGTGACCCCGGAGCAGGTTCTCGAGCTACAACGGCGTCTTGGCTACATTAGATGAACATTCACGCGCTGCCTGATGACGTGCTCCGTGAGCTGTTGATGCTCACGGAGGCGAAGTATCGCCTTGAGATTCGGGAGAAGGCGAGCGAGAACTTCATGCCGTTCGTGCACCATGTGTACGACAACTTCATCGAGGGCCAGCATCACCGGATCATCGCCGAGAAGCTGGAGCGTGTGGCTCGAGGGGAGTTGAAGCGGCTGATCATCAACATGCCGCCTCGACATTCGAAGTCGGAGTTCGCCAGCTACCTGATGCCTGCGTGGTTTCTGGGGCGGAACCCGAAGCTGAAAATCATTCAGGCCACGCACAACACCGAGCTGGCGGTTCGGTTTGGGCGCAAGGTCCGAGATCTGCTGGACGATCCCCGGTATCGGGAGATCTTCCCGAACACGACGCTGAAGGAAGACAACAAGGGCGCTGGCAAGTGGGGCACTGACAAGGGCGGCGAGTACTTCGCTGCGGGTGTTGGTGCTGCGGTGACGGGCCGTGGCGCGGACCTGTTCATCATCGACGACCCGCACTCGGAGCAGGACGCGTTGAGCGACACTGCGTTCGACCATGCGTACGAATGGTACACGTCTGGTCCTCGGCAGCGTCTGCAGCCGGGCGGCGCGATCATTCTGGTCATGACGCGCTGGGGCAAGAAGGACCTGACGGGTCGGCTGATCGAGGCGCAGGCTTCGGACGTGATGGCGGATCAGTGGGAGGTCGTTGAGTTCCCTGCGATCATGCCGAGCGGCAAGCCGCTGTGGCCTGAGTTCTGGGAGAAGGACGAGCTGCTGCGGATCAAGGCGGCTCTCCCGGTCGCCAAGTGGAGCGCGCAGTGGCAGCAGCTGCCGACTGGCAGCGAGTCTGCGATCATCAAGCGCGACTGGTGGCAGGACTGGGATAAGGAAGACATCCCGAAAGTGGAATACATCCTTCAGGCGTATGACACGGCGTACTCGAAGAAGGAGACGGCTGACTTCTCGGCGATCACGACGTGGGGGATCTTCAAACCGAAGGAGGGAGGTCCGGATCACATCATCCTGCTGGACGCGCAGCGTGGGCGATGGAGCTTTCCGGAGTTGAAGGAGCTGGCGTACGAGGAGTTCAAGTACTGGGAGCCGGACATGGTCTTGGTCGAGGCCAAGGCGTCCGGTCGCCCGCTGATCGACGAGCTCCGATTGCGCGGCATTCCGGCGCTGGGGTTTTCACCGGGCAAACGCGCGGGTGGGGGCGGCGTGGACAAGACGACGCGGATGCACATGGTTGCGCCGATGTTCGAGGCGGGGTTGGTTTGGGCACCGAAGAGCAAGAAGTTCTCGGATGAAGTCATCGAAGAGGTTGCATCCTTTCCATATGGAGACCATGACGACTTCTGTGATAGTATGACGCTGGCTTTGATGCGGTTTCGTCAGGGCGGCTTTATCGCGCTTGCCGGGGAAGAAGAGCCGGAGGGCAAAGAGTTCCGGCGCAAGAAGGAGTACTACTGATGGCTCTGCCTCCCATTCCGTTTGGCGCGCAGATGGATCTGCCTCTTCCTGCCGCGCAGCCGGAGCTTGAGGGCGTTGACGTATCTGTCCCCGAGGTTAACGACTTCGAGGGCGGCGTTGAGATCATCGAGCAGCCCGACGGCAGCGTGATCCTGCGGGAGCCGATGGACGAGGGCATCGGAGAGGTGCCGCACACTGCAAACCTCGCCGAGTACATGGACGAGGATGAGCTGCAGCGGATCTCGACGGAGCTGCGCGCGTCGTACCAAGACGACATCATGTCGCGCAAGGAGTGGGAGGAGGCCTACACGAACGGCCTCAACCTGCTGGGCATCAAGCACGAGGAGCGCTCGGAGCCGTTCGAGGGCGCGTCGGGTGTGACGCATCCGCTCATCAGCGAGAGCGTGACCCAGTTCCAAGCTCAAGCGTACAAGGAGCTGCTGCCGTCTGGTGGGCCTGTGAAGACCCAGATCCTAGGTGCGGTGACCAAGGAGCGTGAGGAGCAGGCGCAGCGGGTCAAGGAGTTCATGAACTACCAGACCACGGAGGTGATGGAGGAGTACGATCCGGATATGGATCAGCTCCTGTTCTACCTGCCGCTGTCGGGGTCTGCGTTCAAGAAGGTCTACTTCGACGAGTCGCTGCAGCGCGCGGTGTCGAAGTTTATCCCTGCGCAGGATCTGGTTGTTCCGTACTCGGCCACGGATCTGCTGACATCGCCGCGTGTGACGCATGTCCTGCGGATGGACGAGAACGACCTGCGGAAGATGCAGGTTGCCGGGTTCTACCGGGACATCGACCTGACGCCGGACGGGAACGAGAAGCGGGATCAGGTTCGCGAGAAGGTTGACGACATTCAGGGCACGACGCCCTCGACGCAGGACACGACGTTTGTTCTGCTCGAGATGCACGTCGCGCTCGATCTGGAGGACTTCCCGGACCTCTCCCCTGCGGGAGAGCCTACGGGTATCAAGCTGCCCTACATCGTGACGATTGACGAGCTGTCCGGGGAGATCCTGTCGATCCGGCGCAACTTCGACGAGGGCGCGGAGCTTGCGAGGAAGAAGCAGTACTTCGTCCACTACAAGTTCCTGCCGGGTCTGGGGTTCTACGGCTTCGGCCTGATCCACATGATCGGCAATCTGGGCCGTGCTTCGACCAGCATTCTTCGCCAGCTGATCGATGCGGGCACGCTGTCGAACCTGCCGGGTGGCTTCAAGGCCAAGGGCATGCGTCTGCGCGACAACGACAGCCCGATCCAGCCGGGTGAGTGGCGTGACGTTGACGTTCCGGGCGGGGATCTTCGCAACTCGCTGATGCCGCTGCCGTACAAGGAGCCGTCGGCTACGCTCGCGCAGCTGCTGGGTGCGCTGGTCGAGGCTGGGCGCCGGTTCATTTCGCTGGCTGACGAGCGCGTCAGCAACATGAACCAAGAGATGCCGGTGGGCACCACGGTCGCGCTGCTTGAGCGCGGCATGAAGGTGATGTCGGCGATCCACAAGCGCCTGCACTACGCGCAGCGTCAGGAGTTCAAGATCCTCGCGCGGATCTTCGCGGAGAGCCTGCCGCAGGAGTACCCCTACGAAGTCGCTGGTGGTGACAGGACAATCAAAGCAAGCGACTTTGATGGCAGAATTGACGTCATTCCTGTCAGCGACCCGAACATCTTCTCGATGTCGCAGCGGATTGCGCTGGCTCAGACCCAGCTGCAGTTGGCACAGTCGAACCCGGACATCCACAACCTGCATGCGGCGTATCGCCGCATGTATCAGGCGCTCGAGGTCCAGAACATCGACGAGCTGCTGCCGCCTCCGCCGCAGCCTCAGCCGGTTGATGCCGTTGTCGAAAACGGTAAGGCGCTGGCGGGTAGTTTGCTGCAGGCATTCGAGGGCCAGAACCACGACGCGCACATCGAGATCCACATCATGGCGCTGCAACTGCCGCTGGTGCAGGCGTCGCCCCCGGTCATGGGCGTTTTGATCTCCCACATCATGGAGCATGTCTCGCTGCTTGCGCGTGAGCAGGCGGTTGTCGAGGTGCAGGGCCTGATTGCTCAGACACAGATGATGGCGCAGACGGGCGCGGTTGATCCGGTGCAAGCGCAGCAGCAGATCATGCAGGTGCAGCAGCAGATGCAGAACCCGGAAGAGCTCGAGAAGCTGGTGTCGATGCAACAGCTTGCACTGCTGCAGAAGGTGATGGCGCGGATGATGCCGCCGCCTGCGGATCCGATGCAGGATCCGCTGGTTCAGATCCGCATGAAGGAAGTCGGGCTCAAGGAGCAGGACATCCTTCGCAAGGCGCAGGCTGACGTTGCGGACAACATGATGGAAGAGAAGCGCATCCAGCAGCAGGCGCTGTCCACGCTGGCCCGGATCGAGAGCCAAGAGCAGATCGCGGACGACCGCAACGCTGTGAACCTGACGCGTATCGACATGCAGCGGCAGAACATGATGATGAGGAACAACAATGCCCCTCCGAGAAGGTAAGTCTCAGAAGGTCATCTCGGAGAACATCCGCACCGAGATGGAAGCTGGCAGGCCTCAGAAGCAGGCCATCGCAATTGCGTTGTCGAAGGCTGGTAAGTCGAAGCCGCAGAAGAAGGCGGACGGTGGCATGGTCTCGTCGTTCAGCCGGATCGCGCGCCCGCAGCGGTTTCTGGGAGTGTTCTGAGCCGCCATCTGTGGTAGAGTGCGGCTATGGATCCGGTAACGATCATAGCCACTGCCACTGCGGCCTATAATGCCTTGAAGAAGGGCATTGAGATAGGCCGTGAACTGCAGGACATGGGTGGACAGCTGGCCACTTGGGCTGGAGCTCTGTCCGACATTGAGTTTTTGGAACGGAAGGCAGAGGACCCTCCGTGGTACAAGACGTTTTCGAGTTCTGTTCAGGCCGAGGCGATTGAGATTTTCGCTGCGAAGAAGCAGTTGGAGCAGCAGCGCAACGAGCTTCGCACGTATATTCAATACTCTATGGGGCAGTCTGCGTGGGAGGAACTGCTTCGGACGGAGGCGCATGTTCGAAAGCAGAGGGCGGAGCACGAGCATCGCAGGGCCGAGATCAAGGAGATGTTGATATCTGGCCTACTCATCTTCCTCATGCTGACGAGCGTTACGGCCTTCATGACTGTTGTGCTGTGGCTGTATCTGGAGAATCACTCATGACCCCTAAGAAGTTGGAGCCGGATAGCCTGCTGGATGTTGCTGATCTTGACGGAGACGGGGTTGTCACCAACTCCGAGATCAACCGTCACGAGAAACTGCTTCGCATCGACAACTGGGACAAACAGCAAGATCAACAGAGACAGATGGCATGGGTGGCTATGGGGTCGATGGTCCTGCTGACGCTGGGTCTGATTCTGCCCATCCTGCCGACGGAACGTGTGGAAGTGCTGAATGGCCTGATGACTATGTTCTACACCTCTCAGGCTGCTGTGGTTGCTGCCTTCATGGGGGCGAGTGCCTACGTCCGCACACACGAGCGGAGCCATGAGGATTAACCTCCTCCTCATGCTTCTGTTCCTCACCGCCTGCGGCGCTCTGCCGTTGGGTATGCTTGGTGGTGGTGGGCCTAATGTTGCGGCGAATGTTCAGGCGGGAAAGGAAAATACCCAGCAGGTTGTGGCCAGCCAAGAGAGGACGGAGGCTGGGCGAGACATCATCACCTCAACAAAGCAGATTGAAGCGGCGTCTGTCGAAAGTGTGACGATCAACAACGTCGAAGACATACCAATTTGGGTATGGATCGCGTTGATTGTAGGCTGGGTTCTTCCGTCTCCGGGGGAAATGGCCCGCAGTTTTGTAGACTTGTTCAGGAGAAAACGGTGAAAGAGAACTTTGACGACTGCTTAGAGATGCTGCTCAAGCACGAGGGTGGTTACGTCAACCACCCCAAAGACCCCGGCGGCGAGACCAACTTGGGCGTTACTCGCAAGGTATGGGAAGAGTGGATCGGCAAGCCTGCCGCACCGGACGCGATGAAAAAGCTGACGGTGAAAGACGTGGCTCCGCTGTACAAGAAGCTGTACTGGGACAAGGTGCGTGGCGATGACCTTCCCGGTGGGGTGGACTGGGCTGTGTTTGATTGGGCTGTGAACAGCGGCGCAGGACGCGCGGCGAAGGCGTTGCAGCGGGTTGTTGGTGTCACGCCGGACGGCGGGATAGGGCCAGCCACTTTGGCGGCGGTCGAAAAGAAAGATCCGGAGGACATCGTTCAGGCGTTGGCAGACGTCCGAGAACAGTTCTATCGCGGGCTTCGGACTTTTGATACATTCGGCAGGGGCTGGTTGCGTCGTAACGAAGAGACGTTGCATACCGCGCTTGAGATGGCCAGAAAGACCACATGGGTTGGCCGTATCGCCTCGGCCATCAAAAACCGGAACTAGTCAAGTTGGAGTGCTCCTATGCGGATCGAGATCAAGGTCCTTCCTGACGAAGAGATGGAAGTGGACAAGTACGAGGAGGACGAGGATGGCGACATGTGCCCCCTCGCCACGATGGACCCTGAGGTCAACGCCGAGAACCGCGAAGAGGCGATGGAGTACGCCAACTATCGCGAGCCCGAGCCGGGCACGGCGTTTCGTCAGGATCAGGTTTGCGGCAGCTGCGGCGCCTACAACCAGACCGAAGACATCATGGAGTGCATCGGCGACGAGACGGGCAATACCGGCTATTGCCAGAAGTGGAAGTTCGTTTGCGAAGCCATGTACACTTGCGATAGCTGGGTGAAGGGCGGACCGATTACATCCGACCAACAACAAAGTTATGGCGAGTTTTTCTGATGGATGTTGTGGACTTTGCAAAACGTATGTATAGGTTGTTGCGCCAGCGTGAGGAGGAACTCACGGAGATGCTTGCCAATGATGGCGCTCTTAACTGGGAGCACTACAAGTCTGTCGTAGGCGAGATACGGGGCCTCGCTTTCGCTCAGGATGAAATCAAGGCCCTGCTGGAGAAGACGGCAACCGATGTCGAGGACATTATATCTTCCTGACCATGTCGCTAAAAAGATCAACGCAGATCGACTTGCGGAGAAAGCCGCAACTTCTGTCGATGCTGCCTATGTCGAGCCGACGGATCGAGTTTTAGATCCGTCTCTCCTGAGCAAACCACTTCTGGATCGGCTGCCCCAGCCCTCGGGGTGGCGGCTTCTTGTCATGCCGTACAAGGGCAAAGATCAAACGGATGGCGGTCTGTTCCTCCCAGATGAGTTTGTCGAGCGTGAAGCGCTGGCCACGGTTGTGGCGTATGTCCTTCGCGTCGGCCCAGAGGCATACAAATCTGAGAGCAAGTTTGGTCCGGGGGCCGCTCCGTGGTGCAAGCAGGGCGATTGGGTTTGCATTGGCCGGTACTCGGGTTCCCGGTTCAAGATCGACGGCGGCGAGGTTCGCATCATCAACGACGACGAGGTGATTGCGACCCTGCTGAACCCGGACGACATCAGGCACGTATAGGAGGTGCACATGGCAGAAGCCATGCAGGAAGAAAACGATCTCGTAGAGGTCGAACTCGAGGACAGCAGCCCGGCGCAACCGGAGCCCGCTGCTCCTGTGGACACCGGTTCTGACGATGGGGACGACGATCTTCAGTCCTACAGCAAGAACGTCCAGAACCGCATCCGCAAGCTGACCGAGCGCATGCGCAAGGAAGAGCGCGACCGGCAGGAGGCCACGCGCCTTGCCGAGCAGCTCATGCAGGAAAACCAGCAGCTGAAGACGCGGGTTCAACGTCTGGATACCGGTTACCTGCAGGAGTACGGCGCCCGCCTTACGACGCAGATGGAGAACGCGCGCCGCGCCTACAAGATGGCGGTCGAGGCGAACGACCCCGATGCGATGCTCAAGGCCCAAGAAGCGCTGTCCAATCTTGCGGTTCAGAAGCAGCGCTATGACGCGGTGAAGGCTCGCAACGCCGCTCCTCAGGGGCAGGCAGCGCAGCAGCCTCAGGGCCAGCCCGTTGCGCAGCAACCTGCAGCCCAGCAGCCGCAGCGTCCCGCCGATCCGAAGGCGAAGGCGTGGGCCGAGAAGAACAAGTGGTTTGGCGAGGATCGCATGCTGACGTCGGCTGCGTTTGCCATCCATGCAACGCTCGTCGAAGACGAAGGGTTTGACCCGCAGTCCGATGAGTATTACACTGAGCTCGACCGTCGTATTCGTTCGGAGTTTCCGAACAAGTTTCGACCGGTCAAATCGGGCGTGGAATCCAGCGTCGCCTCGGCTGGTTCCTCGGCATCCCGCAGCACGAAGCAGGGGCGCGGAACGGTTAAGCTGACACCTTCGCAGGTAGCGATGGCAAAGCGGTTGAACGTACCGCTTACTGAATACGCGAAGTATGTGAAGGAGTGAGAGCGATGACCGATAGAACACCTCGCGCAAGCGAAACTCGCGAAGCAACTGCGCGCCGTAAACCGTGGGCACCGCCCAGCCGCCTCGATGCTCCCAAGGCCCCTCCGGGGTTTGTGCATCGCTGGATTCGGATCTCGGTCCGTGGGGAAGACGACAAGACCAACGCCTATCAAAGGCTGCGGGAAGGTTGGGAACCCGTACGGGCCGACGAATACCCGGACTTCCACGCTCCGGTAATCGATGAAGGCAAGTACACTGGGATCATCGGCAACGGCGGTCTGATGCTGTGCCGCATTCCTGTCGAGACTGCCCAAGAAAGAGCCGCGTATTACGGGACCCGGACCCGCGAACAGATGGTAGCAGTCGATGAGGACCTGATGAAGGATCAACATCCTTCAATGCCGATCAGTCGTAGTCGGCAGAGTCGTGTTTCGTTTGGAGGGCGCGGAAGCGCCTCCTAGTGTCAACTGAAGGAGTAGTACTATGGCAAACGTCAATGTTGCCTTTGGTCTGCGTCCTGTCGGCGTTGTGGGCTCGGCCTACAACACCACGGGCACGACCGAGTACCGCATCGCTTCGACGAACACCAACGCGATCTATCAGGGTGCTCCCGTCATTCCGCTCAACACTGGTTTCATTGACCGTGTGGGCGCGGCAACGGGCGGCACCGTGGGTATTCTCGGGGTGTTCTGGGGCTGCGAGTACGTTTCGTCTGTCACCGGAAAACTGACGTTCTCGAACTACTGGCCGGGCTCGGGTGCAAACTCGGACTACCCCGTCCGGGCGTTTGTGTACGACAACCCGATGCAGGTTTTCGTCATCGCCACGTCGAACGTCAACTCGTCGTGGGATACCGAAGCCGAGCTTCGTGCTGGCGTCTTCGCCAACGCGAACTTCGCTGGCGGTCAGTCTGGCTCGACCATCACCGGCATCTCGTCGGCGACACTCGATGTCCAGACCATCGACACCACCAACACGCTGAACCTCCGTATCATGGGCATCCAAGAGGATCCCGAAAATGCGGACTTTGCGTCGGCTGGTATCCCCGTTCTCGTCCGTCTGAACAACCACTTCAACTCGCCGAATGGCGCGGCTGCTGGTGGCACTGTTTCGACGACCGGCATCTAAGGAGGCGGAACAATGGCAATCTCTCGCGCACAACTGGCGAAAGAGCTGGAACCCGGCCTCAATGCCCTCTTCGGCATGGAGTACGCCCGGTACGAGAACCAGCACGCGGAAATCTACACCACCGAGTCCTCGGATCGTGCATTCGAGGAGGAGGTCATGCTGGCGGGGTTCGGATCAGCCCCGCTCAAGCAGGAAGGTTCCGCCATCAACTACGACGACGCGCAGGAAGCTTACACCGCGCGTTACAACCACGAGACCATCGCGCTGGCCTTCTCGATCACCGAGGAAGCCATCGAGGACAACCTGTACGACCGCCTCGGCAGTCGTTACACGCGCGCCCTCGCTCGCTCGATGGCCCACACCAAGCAGGTGAAAGCCGCTGCCGTTCTGAACAACGCCTTCACGGGCGGTGCTTCGGCTGTTGGCGACGGCAAGGCGCTTTGCGCCACCGATCACCCGCTGACCAGCGGCGGCTCGTTCGCGAACAAGCCGACCGTTGATGCTGACCTGAACGAGACCTCGCTCGAGGACGCGCTCATCAGCATCGCTGGTTTCGTGGACGAGCGTGGTCTCAAGGTCGCTCTTCGCGGCATGAAGCTCATCATCCCCCGGCAACTCCAGTTCGTTGCCGAGCGTCTGATGGTTTCGAACCTCCGCGTTGGCACCGCCGACAACGACATCAACGCCATCCGTTCGATGGGCATGCTTCCGGAAGGGTACGTCGTCAACGACTTCCTCACCGATCCGGACGCGTTCTTCATCAAGACGGATGCTCCCCGTGGCTTCATCCACTTCGAGCGCACCCCGCTCTCGACGAACATGGAAGCCGACTTCGACACGGGGAACATGCGTTTTAAGGCGAGGGAAAGATATTCTTTCGGAACGTCCGATCCCCGTTGCGTGTTCGGTACTTCGGGCGCTGCCTGATAAAAAACAAGGGCTTAGGCTCGGTTAAGGCCCGCTTCGGCGGGCCTTTTCTTTTTGTTGACTACAAGAATACTACAAGATATGTCTTTCGTTACCTAGTATAGTACACGCACAGGAGGAACCAATGGCTACGACCACCCGCGTCATCGCGGTTTACGAAATACGCAACACCGTTAGTGGTACGTTCTACATCGGCAGCAGCGCAAATCTGTACGAACGGTGGAGGACCCACCGCAAACGGCTGCGCGCTGGAACCCATCACAACCCCCGCCTTCAGGCGTCGTGGAAGAAGCACGGGGAAACTGCCTTTGCCTTTATTAA
>LSRR01000341.1_pt1 | contig 11848 bp, 16 predicted proteins | sample 1162981 | NCBI WGS metagenome assembly LSRR01 (sample SAMN03256433, study PRJNA305521) | marine metagenome | biome: Estuarine; feature: Estuary; material: Brackish water; isolation source: iron chloride precipitation of viral particles from surface water samples | place: USA: Chesapeake Bay ... | reverse complement strand
CGCATTGTCCGCCGCATTTGTGTCAGCCTCAATAAACACGGCCTTGATATCAGATCCGGCCATGATTTATCTCCTAAGAACCCTGACCAACAATGGTGATCATGAGCTTGCCTGTTGAATACGTTCCGTTATCTGTGTCCTGTGCAACAAGATACAGATACTGATCTGCAGCAATTGTTTGACCATACACGACCGAACCTTCAGCCAAATCACCAGAGTCAATAATTTGAGTTTCTGTCAAACTAGCAATAGCGCCATCAAAAGCACCTGTGCCTTCTGTTGCAGAATACAAATCAATGTTTGGCTCGCCTGTTGCTGGAACTTCAAGGCATTCCATGCGGACAGAAACAACGGTTCCTTGATCTGCTGCTGTAACGCGAGCAATGTAAGCTGGGTCAGTGTTAGCGTCTTCACCAATGATGTCTCCGGCTGTGCCGCTAGAATCAAGGCCAGCTAAATCGATAAAGATTTTAGTTGTGATGATGTCGCCTTCACGAATCACACTTGTTAGAGGAGTTGTGGCGTCTGTGATGCCCGCTCCCGCAACATTGGCAATTGTGTTTGCGTTAAACGATGCTTTACCGTCCGCGCCAATTGAAGAAAGGGTTGTGAACGCGCCTGTTGTTGCGTTCTTAGAGACGGATTGAAATCCGTTTTCTGAGCGGACTGGACCGCTAAAGGTAGTATTTGCCATGAGAATCTCCTGTCGTGGCTAGTGTCTGCATTATGCAGTCAGAAGTTATTTAAAGTATACACACAAAAAAGAAGGGCGCATAGCGCCCCGAGGAGTAGATAGTCAGAAGTAACCTGTTGAGTAATGAGGGGAACTCAACAGTCTTAACTAAAGCATATAAAAAAAGGGGGCGCAAGCCCCCTTTTTCGTTGTAGCTTAAAAGCTACTTACGCGGCACCAGGTGAACCGAATACAGCGCGTGGATCCGAGAATCCGAAGCTGTAACGCTCACGCGCCTTGAAGCGCATGTTACCTGTGTCGAAGTCCGCTTCCATGTTAGTAGACAGCGGAGTACGCTCGAAGTGGACGAATCCACGAGGTGCGTCAGTCATGATGAAGAACGCATCTGGATCTGTCAGGAAGTCGTTGACAGCATAGCCGTCAGGCAACATACCCATAGAACGCAATGCGTTAACATCGTTGTCTGCTGTGCCAACGCGGAGGTTAGACACCATCAGACGCTCTGCGATGAACTGAAGCTGACGTGGAATGATCAGCTTAGTACCACGCAATGCAACCTTCAAACCACGCTCATCGACGAAACCAGCGATGCTGATCAATGCGTCTTCGAGTGAAGTTTCGTTAAGGTCAGCAGGAGTTGAAGGCTCGTTAGAGAACGTGCCGCCGTTGGTTAGTGGGTGGTCAGTCGCACAAAGCGCCTTACCGTCACCACCAGCACTAGCACCTGCAGTGAACGCGTTGTTCAATACAGAAGCGGCCTTGACCTGCTTGGTGTGAGCCATTGAACGGGCAAGAGCACGAGTGTAGCGAGAAGAGAGACGATCATACAGATTGTCTTCCACTGCTTCTTCAGTGATCGAGAATGCCAGAGCAATAGTCTCGTGGTTGTAACGTGCTGTGTATGCTTCTTGTGCATCATCAAAGCTGACGGATGAACCTTCAGACTTTGTTGGTGCTGTACCGAAGCCAGACAACATTACTTCTTCTTCAAACGCACGGTCAGAAGATTCAGTAGTGTAGATCTCAGCGTGTTGATTTTCATACCGAGCGTACTCCATGCCAAATAAGGCATTGAGACCCGGCTCCAGTTCTTTCGCTAATTGAGCGCGAGAAATAGCCATTATCTAGTCTCCTTATACGCCAAGTACACTAACAGTACCCTGAACGATAGAGCCGTTCGGAGCATTGAAGTGGTTGTTGATACGAACAATCATTGGAATACCATCTACAGAAAAGTCTGAGTTCTCAGCCTGATCCATAATACCAACAATACGAAGCGGGAATGTTGCTGTCGTATTCGCTGTTGAGATATTCAATGTTGCTGACGAAAGTCCAGTTGTGTCGTCACCACTGTTGCCATCTGCAAGCTGTGCGTTTGCAAAGACTGTCGCACGATACTCTGCTTCAGTATCGAAGCTTGTAGTGCTGCCAGAACTAGCAATTGTGAACAACTGATTAGGGTTGTCATAAACAAAGGCTTTGACAGGGAAGTTAGAATCCGCGCCAGAACCAGGCCAGTAGTTAGAGAACACTGTTTCACCAGTTGTCGAGCTAACGTACTCACATCCGTTAAACACGCCCAAGATAGATACGGTACCGCCCGTTGCTGCTTGAAGGTCGTCAATGACGCCGTCAGCGGTCGGGATAACTGCCATACCCTTATAAATCTTGTTTGTGTTAGATGATGAAATACGATACTCGGTCAAACCAGTGGAGTTAGGTGCTGAACCTAAAATACCATACGGACGCAGTCCGAAGGCTCCATTAGAATTTGCCATGAGTTTTTACCTCGTAAAATTTATCAACTGTCGCTTTTGCGACCACCAAAACTAACCCGACTCTGCCTATCACTATGCATCGGCATTGAAGGGTGTTGTTCTTTCATCATGTCTTGGTCAACAGCAGTCATTTGCTCGCGGGTCCGGAGCCCGTAATACTCGGATCTTTCTCTTGCTGTTTCCGCAGGAATCCGGCAAAGCATTAAGCCTCCCTGACCTATTACTCCTGCGTGCCTACCCTCGTCAATGACGGGGTAATTGTAATCGGGATACTCTTCAGCGCGGACGGGTTCCCATCCTTCACGAAGTTTTGTATGGACATTCATCGTGTCCTCTTCGTTACGCATCGAAGTGCGAATCCAACGATGTACATAGCCCTCTGGGGCTTCCGGGGCTTCCAACCGACTCGGTGGGGCCCAAGGTTTTCTGCGCTCTTCAGTTGAGCGATTCTTTGCTGCGCGTGGTGTGCGATTTGTTTCTGTCATGTCAGTCTCCTTAGTCCTTAACGTACTTAGCGTATTCTTCAAGCGGGACACCAAGCTTCTTGGCTATCGCCACCTGAGATGGACTGAGCTTGACTTTCCTGCGCCCTGTAGGTTTTCGAGATGCTGAAGTGTCAGCAGATGCGACCTGTCCACTTCTCCCTTTTTGACCACCAAACTTGTGCGGAAATTCCGACGCAATACGGCGATCTATTTCATTGTAGTACTCATCGGAAGTAGGATCAAACCCTTCTTCTTCGACAAGTTTACGATGAATTCCAAAAGCGGCATACGTCATGACCTCGTCCTGACCAAACCACTCGTTCTTTGATGCCCAGTCCTGGGCCCTTGGATCGGGCTCTGGAGCGCGCTCTTGCTGTATAGGTTGCTGTACAGGTGCGGCCTGCTGTTGCGGGGCACGTTGTACTTGCAAACGCTCTTGCTGTTGTTTAGCAAGACGGTAACGCTCTTGCTCAATAGCAATTTGGTTCATCATTTGTTGTGCTTCAAACTGCTTGTCAACATCCCCACGATCATGAGCGTCTCGATAAGCCTGCCGAGCAAGATTCAGTTGGTTGTCTAAACGTGCTCCATACTCAGTTAAATGTGCTTGCTGTGAGCCTTGCACCTGAGTTTTTAGTTTTTCATTTTCTTCACGAAGTTCTTTCGCCAGTCGTACAGCTTCTTCACGGTCACGTTCTTCCTGACGATACTTTTCCGTTAGCTTCTTAATACGTTTCTGGACGTTCTTGCTGTAGTTCTCAAGCTCCTCACCAGACTGTTCTGACGCTGCTTGAGCTTCTTGTTTGGTTTCAGTTTCAACAGATACCCCGGAGTCAGTTTCCTCACTCTCAGGTAAATCAATCTCTACTTCTTCGATTTCATTCTTTTCTTCGTCAGACATTCATCACATCTCCTGGTTCAAGAATCGTCGCAATGACTTCATCATCGTTAATAATCCGGATTTCCCCGCCATCAATCTTGAATCGGGAACCCGCATAGCGGCCAATACAAACCCACTCACCTTCTTTACACCAAGGTTCGCAATCACCAAATTTAGCCGGATCTTTATATGCCAGTGGTCCGATTTTAAGAACGTAAGCCACAACAGTAGCCAGTTGTTCCCGTTGCCGGATCTCATCTGGGATATATATCCCACCTTCAGTGGTGGATTGACCCTGATAAGGCATCACAAGAATCCGCCACCCCGTAGGAGTTGGCAGTCTTTCTTTCAATGATTTATCGAGGAGGGAGGGGTCTAGGACGCGGTTCGACTCTTCAACATAGGCGTTTTCGAGTGATGGTCCATCTTTCTTTGGTTCTTTCGCAGTCTCTTCAGCAGCTAAACTAGCGGCGACGTGCTCCGGAACTAGCAAGGAGGTCTTCGACATCGTCTTCACTTTTCTCCAGCAGGGTCTTTATTTCGTCGATGGCAGTAGCAATACCCTGAAGCTCACCTACCATACTGCGATATTGCTCATAGTTCTGAGCAATACCGTTTGCCAATTGATTCCGTAAATCGAATTCACGTTCTCGTAGGACTTTATACAATGATTGTGCGAATTGAACAACATCCATTATAAAATATCATGCTCCGATCCGTCGTCCGCATCGGTGATTGGACCGCCTTCAGCCCAGCTATCACATGTGTGATCCGCACTGCACATAAATTTATACATCTGGCAATACCCAAGATTTGGGTTGTTGCCCATGCATTCCATGATGTCATGTGTTTGATTGAAAGCTGCACAGTTACCGCAGACATCGGAAAGCTTAAACCCGCCGTCGTTCTGCGGATCACGGTAGTTTGCTTCTTCTACCGCTGTCTGCTTGTTGGCTTCGTTGACTTCTGGGTCTTGCGTAGCAACAGGGCAGTTCTTTCCGTCTTCGTTTTCTTCCATCTTATCAACAGGCATACCGCCCATTGTAATCGTGATGCTGTACATTAGAACGTACCTTTAAAACCTTTTCCAGAAACCTGAACGCCTTTGCAGCCGCGGACCATGCCGCCTTTAGAATAACCAAGAATTTCTTTAGCTCGTGCCACATCTCTATTAGAGATAGAATTAGCGGACTTAGCGGACTTAGTAGCATTACCAAGAATTTCTTTAGCTCGTGCCACATCTCTATTAGAGATAGAATTAGCGGACCTAGATTCTTTGTCCTTCAACCGACGATCTTCAAATAACATTTCGTCCATAAAAGCAGAAGTTTCTTCTTCACCAGTGACAGGCTCCATCGGAGCATCACGGTAAACTTTTCCGCCTCCTTCAAACCCAGGAACACCAGCTCCTCTCAAAAAGTCTTTTCTAGTGACCTTTCCATCACCTGTTAAATCTGTAAGTTTTTTCTTACCCGGCATCACTTCTTACCTTTCTTGTCCAAGAAACCTTCAACAGCGCCACCACCAAAGTAAAAGCCTAAGATGATCAGCATCGCGTAGTTAATACTAAACTGCTCCATAACCTTTGTCACGGCCTCGGGATCACCCTGACCAGAGATAGTCATGGCGAGGACTAAAACATAACTGCTCAAGAATGTTAATCCAAACATCAAAGCAAGATACCGCTGGGCCAGCTTAAAGGGGGCATAGGCATTCATCAGGTCAATCTTGGCTTTTGACTTAGCCGCTATCTCTTCTTCCGTGGATGTGTGCATGTCGTCAATAAGATCAAGCCCTGCCTTAATGACTTTCTCTGACCCAAGAATTTTACCAATTACACCGATCATGGTTTTCTCCAGTGTTACTGCATTGTGATCTGATTTGTCTGAATACAGATCGCATCATAGTTCATCTTTGGTTGTGGTGCAGATCGCATTACAGCTTCCCGCGCCTCAAAACACTCTTCCATTGTCATGTAATGACCTTGCGGCATTATATAATACCGTTCAGTTTCCAATAATAAAACAAATAGTACCCATGTGATCATGTCTATACTCCCTGACTCTTGCGAGCCTGTCGTATACGATTAAGTCTGGCGTCGATCCGTTCGAGGGCTTCTGCCAGTCTATAGATGGATGCTCCTTTGAACTTGCCTGGGCGGGTGTTAAGGGAGACACAACGTCGGGCTTCCTCCAAGCAGGATGAAAAGGACTGATAAACAGGTCGCTCATTCATTGCCCGCCTTTAAGACTAATAAGCCAAAGTAAAAAGGCCACGGCCCCGCCCAACATACCGAGAGTAAAAACGCCAACAGCACTATACAAAAGTGCTCTCTTAATGGCTTTTTTCTTAGCCAGTACACGAGCCTTTTCACGTTCTATTGCTTTCCGCTTGAGTTCTTTCCGGTTAGCCATGAATTTTTGATAATCATCCCAAAGACCGGCACGGCCTTGGTAGATGAAAAGTTGCTTTATTTCAGCTTCATGATTACGGATGCGTTCGAGTTCAAAAAACGCCGACATGTCTCCATCTTGGGCGTCTTTTTCTAACTGTTCTTTTGCATCTGAGAGTTTGACGAGATGAGGGCCCATCTCGCCAACGGACTGGATGTGCCCGCAAAGTTCTTTGACGGCCCCAATCGCTTCATTTGCAAGTTTAACTGCAGCAATGGCCTCAAAGAGCATCGCGGCTTACTCCTACGTCGTATTACGTCTCATCATATTCTCTCTCTGCATGGCAATGCGCTCCATGTTTACGTCATTGCGGTTTTCCGCAATTTCTTCTTGAGATTCAATTCTAGCAGCATCTGTCGCAGCTCGCTGCATCATTTTTTGTCGCTCAATTTCTAGATTGGCTTGATCTACTTTAGACCTGCGCTCTACATCGGCTGCTTTAATTGCAAGCTCTTGTTGACGTATTGCAACTAAGGGGTCTTGTTCACCCTGCTGTTGTGGGTTGATCTGTTGCATGACTTGAGCAAGCAATTCAGCCTGAACCTGTGCTACGCGTGTTTCAACCTGCTCAGGCGGAATCTGAGGTTGAATTTGAGCCATACGAGGATCAATCGCGCCCATTTGAGCTGCACCCTGTAACTCAAGTGTTGCCTGCTTAATCTCTTCTTCCACCATTGTGCGAGCCTTAAATGCGATGTGCTCTTGGATATGCGCCAAAAACATGCCGTAAGCTTGCGGAGAGGCCTGTACAAGAGGTGTTTGCATGAGGACAACGTGAGCCATGATATGTGCGTCATGATCCTGTTCAGGAAACGCCTGTAAGAGCTGACCGCTTAACCCACGAGCGTTTTCAATTGCCGGATCAGTGGGCTGTGGCTGCGGTGGCGGTGGCAAAATTTCTTCAATGTTCTGTACTTCTAACGCTTGGTACATACGCTTGTACGCGGCGTGTAGATTGTGCATTTCTGGGTTCGATTGCGCTAACTGCAACTGAGTCTGTGCCAGTGTGACACGCTGTGCCATTGAAAAGATGTTTGGATCAGAGACGGGGACAACATCAATGCGATTGTCGAAGTCAGATTGCATGATCTGACCATCACCACCCGCAACCATATACGGGTAAACAGGTGGCATATAATCGCGGATAATGCCAGCAAGTAACCGGAACTCGTTTTTCTGTGCATAGTGCAACCGCTTATGGATCGCACTCATGACTTTCATGCCACGCTCAAGTAGCGCGACTGTCGTTCCTACTGGCTGTTGTTGTGAACCCGGCGTTGCTTGCTGTTGATCAGCAATCGAAACAAATCTGCGCCCAGATTCAATAAGAACGCCCAGAAGCTGCCCAAGCGTTGCGGACGGCTCTTTGTATGGGAGTGGGATAATTGAATTCCGTATGTCACCGCCAGGAGCGTCAATGTCCCTGAATTCACCGGGGGCAATTGGCTCATCGTCGTTACGAACGCGGATACCCCGCGCCTTGAATCCGGCTGGTAGGTTGGATAACGTGCCCGCATCGATCAACTGCCTCAAAATTGAAGTGGCTGCTTTGCCCAGCCCTCCAATCATGTGGATCAAGCCGAACCCATAAAACCCTAACCCAGGCAGGAACTTGTAATGCACGAAATACTGTTGCTTGCGCTTTAGTGGATCGCCTTCTTCATAGTTCCTGCGGATTGACAGCACTTCACCAGACCCTTGGTCAATGGTGACAATGTACGGGAGTTTGATCCCCGTGGGCTCGTCATTTTGATCTAAGTCTTCAAAGCCTTCAATATCTAAATCTGTGTGTATTTCAAGAATAGTCAGGACATCATCTGTCTGCTCAGATTTTTCTATCCCCTGAAGCTCACGAATCTTGTCCGTAACCTCGTTATCTTCCTCGTCATATCCAGTTTGAATATCAACATCTCTGTAGACACCAGCAACCTGTAACTTGCGAATTTGATTCTCATCCATGTGGAGCACATGCGTAATACGCGATGAAGTTGCAAGATCAGTCGTCGTGTAGGGGACAACCAAGTCTTCGGCAGGCACAAATCGAGATACCGGTCTCTGTCTTGTCTCGTCATAGTAAACCTTCTTAAAGGTAGATCCGCACAAGGGCAAATAGAACAACATCTGATCCGTATCTGGATCATATTCTTCCATCACCTCTGTGATCATGTAGTTCATGAAATCTTTAACGCGTCCTGCCTGCGCTTCAACTTCAGGGGACTTAGCACCAATGATGTTAGTGCGTACCGGGCCTCCTGCCGGTAGTAATTCTTTGTAAGCTTGTGCCTGGAACTGTGTAACAGACTCAGAAATAATTGGGTGTGTTACTCCTGATGCCCCTTGAAAGGGTTGGCTACGCTCTTGCGTTTTGACTCCGAGCAAGTCGAGACCCTGAGTGTAGGCTTCTTGCCACTCGTTTCTTGAATCTTGATCGTCTTCGACTTTTGCTCGAAGGTCGCTCGATATTTCACCCAAGATTGATTCATCAAGAATTTCAGCAAGGTTGGCATTATGGTCGTATTCTTCTGTGACAACTTCGGCTCCTTCCGTCCCCATGAGTGCCTGAATAATCGCGCCACCAGCACCATCATCCATAACTTCTGCACCACCCTCAAACTCTTCAGGCTCAGGTACATCAATTTCCATTCCAGGGACAGCTTCGATTGCACTGTCAATCATGCCCTGCATCTGATTTGGAGGAATTGACATTAAAATACTCCCTTAAACGAACTTTTACGGCTCACACGAACAAAACCACCATTGCGATAGTTGCCATCGCTCCCCGGACGCTTATTCGTTACATTTACTAGGTCTGGCTCAAAGCTTGGGTCAACGACACCTTCGTTAGCTCCTCCACCAATAACACCCAAACCTTTTAACTTGTTCAATACTCGCTCAGGCATCGGTGCGCGGTGCTTGCCACTTGAATCTGGGGCCTGCCCCCGTGCAACTGCTTCACTTAACTGACCTGACATTGGTGCGGCACTGTGTTGCGTAGGCCTACCCGAAGTCGGCGTTAAATCTGCCACCCGCATGTTGTAAGATTGACCACCTTCACTAACAATCACTGCTCGACGGCTTTTGGGCGGCCCAAAGACATTCCGGACAGTACCTTTTGTACCATCTGGCATCATAACCTTACCGCCAACGACCATTTTAGACCGTCCGACGCGCTCACCGCCTTGTGTGTAGTTCTGTCTTTTCCGTGCCATCAGTAATATTCTCGCATTTGCGGTATATGTAACGAATCATCGTCTTCTTCGCCAGAAAGTGTGATAAATCCACCCTGACGGAAGCGAATTAACGCCATTGTCATGCTATCAACAAGGTCATCGTAGTCTCCCATTGGAAATGCAGCGCATTCTTCAATGACTTCGTCAGCAAAAGACTTTTCCGGTGCCCAAACCATACCCGCTTCAAACAAAGGTGCGACAGTATGCATCCGGGTTACCTTATCACGGCCTTTGGAAGGAGTATAATTCAATACAGGGATACCTGTCCTGCGTAATTCATCCGTTAAAGGCGTACCTGTGGCCTTGGCTTCGATCAAAACCATGTCTGGTTCCCAATAATCATGCTCCTCGAGCGCAATTTCCTTCAATTCTGGGAAGTTCCATCGTCCTTTCCGCGCATCCAAGAGGATAATGTGGTCTCCACCACCTTCTTCTGGCTCAAAAACTCCCCACGTCGTGATTGCTGAGTAATCTGCCGTCTCTTTCTTCGAGAACGCAGTATCATAGCTCTGCATGACATACTTAACCGGCGGAATATCTTCTTTTTCCCAAACACGCCACCACTCCTTCTTAACAATTGCACCTTCAGACGCTGTCGGCTGCTGTTGCCACTGTGCATTCCACTTCGCAAGCGGTAGCGCAGCTTTGACTTTCAATAAATCGTCTTTATTCCAGAACTCAGGCCACAATGGTTCGTCCGAAGGCATGATTGCGGGAAATTCGACCACCTCCCACTCATCCGACATCACGTCTTCGCCCTGTGCTTTGAGCAAACGACCGGTCAAATCCTTAGTTCCCCACCGAGTCATGACCACAATGATGGCTCCGCCCGGTTGCAAACGCTGTCGAGGACCAGATGTGTACCATTCATATGCGTGATCGAACGCAGTTTCGCTCAATGCGTCCTGTTCCGAGTGCGGATCGTCAATAATAAATAAATCAGCACCACGACCTGTGACCGCGGCACCCACACCAGCGGCAAAATATTCGCCCCCAGAGGCAGTTCCCCATCGTCCGGCTGCTTTATCATCACTTTTTAACATTGTGTTTGGAAAAACATCACGATATGTGTCACTTCCCATCAAATCACGCACTTTACGGCCAAAACGAACGGCCAGTTCGGTGTTGTGAGTCGCCTGAATAATCTTTAACTTCGGATTTCGGCCCAAAAACCATGCGGGCATCAAGTAGGATGCGAATTCTGACTTGGAATGCCGCGGTGGCATGTTGACGATTAATCGTTTTAGCTCACCTTTTGCGATTCTTTCTAATTTTTCCGCAATTATCCTGTGATGACGGCCCTCGATGAAGCCGTCGTAGACGTGATGAACAAAAGGCATGAACTGATCTTGTGCTTTTTCTCGCATTTCGAGGCGTATAGACGCCTCTTTCAGTTCCAATATTTCCTTCAGCACCTCCTCTGGAAGGGCTTCAAGTGCTGCTGAGTCCATTAGCTAACCGGAAAGAGCGGTGAAAACGTCTTTCTTGCAGTATAACTTGGTCTTAACCGCGTTGGGGCCAGACTTGGAAGCCCAGTGTACGCATAAGTTAGCGGACCACGCGGTTGATACTGATACGGTTTAACTATTTGACGGCCCTGATCATCAACAACCGGTGCTTCTGCAGGTGCTTCTTCAACTGGAGGTAGGACACGTTCTCCACCGTCTCCGCCAGTATTAGCACGTTGTTGATCCTCAATTCTACGACGTTCGTCATACGCAGCCTGCATGTTTGGATCAAGTTCTCCCTTAAAACCTGAGAAAATGTCACCGATGGGAGACTCTGAGTACACAACGCTTCCGTCCTTGGACCTTGCACCAATGATCTGGGTTCCGTCCTGACTATAAATTGGTGATGCACCCTTACGAATTGCGTCTGTGACCATGTATTCTGGATTAACAAAAGTGTTAATGATGTCTGAAGCAACGGGCATAAACGGAATATCGACATTCCGTTCGGCTAAATAACCTTCTTCCATCAAATTCTGTTCGGTCGGGCTGTACCCAGATAAATACGGCGTAGGCTGCGATACTAAATCACCGCGCAAACCAAAGTTTTCTGTTGTCACTTGGCCCTCTGGACCCATTTCTTGAGTACGGCCAACACGCTGGCCCACAAAGTCATCAATTGCTCTATCAATCGAAGCACCCATTCCTGGGACCACTTCGCCTGTGTACTTGTCTGGGGTAACAGTTATAGGATCGTTTACTTCGTCAAGTATTCTTTGGCCTTCTGCCATTAACTGTTCACCTAAAGCAATGTCTGTGGGCGAAGGTCCTTGGGCCGCGGTATCAACTGTATTCGCAAGAGCTTGTTGTGCTGCAGACG
>LSRR01000302.1_pt1 | contig 11866 bp, 21 predicted proteins | sample 1162981 | NCBI WGS metagenome assembly LSRR01 (sample SAMN03256433, study PRJNA305521) | marine metagenome | biome: Estuarine; feature: Estuary; material: Brackish water; isolation source: iron chloride precipitation of viral particles from surface water samples | place: USA: Chesapeake Bay ... | reverse complement strand
AAAAGAAGCTTTAAAAATTTGTATAAAACACCCAGGTTCCTACCTAAAAATTAAAAATATTATTTATCCCCCAAAATTATTTTTTGTAAATTCTATACTTTATCGCTTGCAAAAGAATCTAGATTCTGGTTTAATAGATGATAAAGAGTTGGATCGTTGTGTGAATTGTGTTTTGGGATACATAAAAGAAGAAAATGATTTATCTTATGAAAATGGCCAATTGGTGGCTGTCTAAACTTAAAGGAGTTATTATGGTATTTAATAAATTTGCCAGACCAAAAAAAACTAATCCGGTAGAAGAAGTTTCTGCTGAAGAAGAAAAGAAAGACGAAGTTCCAATTTTTAATTTAATTATGCCATCAGCAGAACCAGAAAGCAAAGTTAGGGCACTGGGGCTTATTGGCGATTTAGATGAAGAAAAAGCTTCAGAGGTAATGTATGGCATGATCTCCTTGTATAAGTCAGGAATCAAACAAGAATTAAAAGATCTAGATGATCCAGAGTGTGAAGAAATTGTCACTACAAAAGAACCTTTTGAATTTATTATTTCAACATATGGCGGTTCTGCACTAGACATGTTTGGAATTTATGATTTGATGAGACAGATTAAGGACAGTGGATGTGAAATCGGGACTTATGGTCTAGGCAAGGTGATGTCTGCCGGAGTTCTTCTATTGGCTTCTGGGACAAAGGGAAAGAGAAAGATTGGTGCAAATTGTCGTGTTATGATCCATTCAGTTGCTGGTGGTTCTCAAGGAGCGATTCATAATCTTGAAACAGAGATGGATGAAATTAGGTGGCTCCAAGATCAATACATTGAACGTCTGGTGGAAGAAACAAAAATGTCAGAAAACTACTTAAGAAAGCTACTTAAGAAAAAGGTAAATGTTTATCTTAGCGCAGAAGAAGCTGTAGAATTAGGCATTGCAGATGAGGTAATTTAAATGGCAAGGATTGTTGGCTCTCAAGCAAACATAATTAAAGAAATTTATGAAAATAAACTAAAAGAACTTGGTTATGCTTTTTTTGATGCCAACAAGCCTTTCAATTTGAATATTATTGGAATTAGATCTACGAATGGATTCACAAATACTTTTGATGATTCCATGGTTGTCATCTATAGAGATAAAAAAAGAAGATGGGTTGTTGATACCTACGTAATAACAACCGATCCAGGTAAGACAAGTTTAGAAGTTCCACATAGTGACAAGGGTTGTGCTATTTTGGTTCCTGGGCAATATCGCTCTACTTATAAAATTGATTTACACGCAGGAAAATACCAAGCTCTATGCCAAAGAAAAGGTAAGGTTAAAGTTTTTCGTGATAACAACAAAAACAATAGATACGACATGAAAAAAAATACTATTGAAGAAGGTATGTTTGGGATCAATATACACAGATCTACCAGAAGTGGAGAATCAGAGTACGTTAATTCTTGGTCTGCTGGTTGTCAAGTTTTTAAAAGATCTAAAGATTTTTATGAGTTTATGGATACTTGTCAAATAGCTTCTGATAAATTTGGTAATTCATTTACTTATACTTTAATTAACGAGGATGATTTCTATGTCTAAAATTGATAAAACTATAAAAGAAATTGAAATAAAAGAACAAAGTGGTTCCAAATCTATTAGTTGGCTAGAGCTTTTGGAAATGGTTGAAGGCCAAATGGATTTGCTTGAAGAGCAAAAAAAGTCTGTCAATCTACCAGTTAGCGATACAGAGCTTTTAGAGGCACTTGATAAATATACCGAGTCTCGGTCATCTTCAGTTTTGTTAGAGAGAGGCCCTGCGCCTAAGCCTATCGCTGACCCCAGAAAAGCAGCGGAAGCTCTGATGGCATCTTTGCCTAAATTTGTTCCAAATGAACTATGGGGACAATCTGGTAGCGCAGCTAGAAAAGAAATTAAAATTTTTGTTAAGCAATTAGGTGGCCGAACACTGCAAGATAGGCTTCGCTTTCTTATGCGATTGCAGGAAGAAAACACAAACATAACATCTACTTCCAGGATTATTTCTAGTTTAATTTTGCTTGAAAGCTTGAGGGCTATCATTATAAGTTACGGATCTTCTCCAGCAGGTTTTGTCTTTGAAGGTTTTATCGCAGCACTTATGAATGGTGATCAAGTTACTGAAGGTGATGAGAAAACCACAGGCCCATTACCAATTGAAGATGTTATGGCTTTTACTTATGATGGCCAAAGAACAGGAATTCCCTATAGTCTGAAGCTTCTCAAGAAAGGTGGCGAAGTAAAAGGAAGTTTTAGAAACTTAATGATTTCTTTATTTGGTGGTGACGGCATGGGATACGTGGTCGCAAACAAAATTGGTGATCCAAAAGGAAAAGATTTCAAAATTTCAATTAGAGAGTTTTATTTCACTTCTGATAACATTATTGAGATTCTTTCAATGAATTCTCCAAACATGAAATTACTTACGTTACCAGATGGAAAAGTAATTACACAAGAGATGATTAATAAGTTGAACAAAGAGAAAGCTCTTCAACTTTTATTGCAATCAAAAGGTGCAGCCGATGAATCAGGTAAATCTCAATGGATCATCTCTGAAACAACATTGAGAGCCATTGACCATGAGCTTATCGGAGAATTTTCTCTTAGTGAGTCACAGATTGTTGATACAGCATCAAAGTATATGAATGAAATGGAAGGCAACATTACAGAGCTTTTTAGTTTAGTAGGTGCCCTTTCAGCACACATCAACAATTACATTATAAATAAAAAGAGAGATGATGCGATTCAAAACGGCAAAATGGCCATTCAAGATACATCAAGTCTAAAAAGAACTCTTTCTAAAGAAAAAGACCTGAAATAACTTGACACTTTTTTATTTATGTATTATACTCTTCCTAAAGGAGTATATTCATGAACAAATCAAACTATGAGAGAATGTCAGAATTACAAGATGATGTCAAAAATCTAGGTAACGTCACAAACTCTTCAAATCTTTCACTTTTAAAAATGATGTCGGTTGCCATGACAGCAACTGCCGAAAAACTTATGTCTCATTCAGAGCTTTTAGAAATTACAGATAACGTAGAAGAAATTAGAGATCTAGAAGAAGGTGGTGATAGAGATATTTTATTTGAGCGAACGAGGGTAAAACTAAATCGCTTTATCGGATTTAATTTATAAGGAGAATTCATGTCAAAAGTTTATCATTCAGGTGATACACTTAATCAAAAAGTTATAGATGGTGTAAATAAGTTAGCTGATAACGTAGCAACTACTTTGGGACCAAAAGGTAGAAATGTACTTTTAAAATCAAAAGGCAGAACACCTGTAATTACAAAAGATGGGGTGACGGTCGCAAAGTTCGTTGATCTGGAAGACCCAACTGAAAATGCTGCTGCTTATGTTATTAAACAAGCTTCAGTGGAAACAAACTCTTCTGCTGGAGATGGAACTACAACATCTACAGTTCTTGCAAGGGAAATTATTAATAATTCTCAAAGGTATCTCGCAGCAGGTTGTTCCCCAACAGAACTAAAAAGAGGAATGGATAAAGCATTATCTAAAATTAAAATTAATTTAAAAGAATTAGCTAGGCCAATTTTATCTGAAGAAGAAGTTTCGCACGTAGCTTCTATTTCAGCAAACAATGATAAAGAAATTGGAAAACTTATTGCAACTGCTGTAGATCAAGCTGGTAAAGACGGCTCTATCTCTGTAGAAGAAGCAAAATCTGTAGAAACAAGTCTAGATATGCTTGAAGGCTTTAGATTTGATTCTGGATTTATTTCTTCTCAATTTATCACAGATGAAAGAAGAAGTGCTGTTAGATATGACGATGCTTTGGTTATGGTTACAGATGAGTCTATCAATACAGTAGAACAAATTCTGCCAATCCTGGAGCCTGTTGCAAGATCTAATTCTCCTTTTGTCATTGTTGCGGATAACATTCAGGATCAGGCTCTAGCTGCTCTAATTATGAATGCAACAAGAGGAACGATGAAGGTCGCAGCAGTTAAAGCTCCTGCTTATGGTGAAGAGAGAAGAAACATTTTAAAAGACTTAGCTACTTCTATCGGAGCAACATTTATTAGTCGAGAAGGCGGTAAAAGAGTTCAAGAAGCTAAATTATCTGATCTAGGAACTGTAAGGAGTGTCGAAATCTTAAAGTATGAATCTACTTTCGTCGGTGGTCAGGGTGACTATGATGAAATTGAAAAAAGAATTGAGATTCTAAAAAACGAAATTGAACAGACAGATGATCTAGAAGAATGTGAAAGACTTCAGGGTAGAATTACTCGTTTAGCTTCAGGTGTTGCTATTATCAGAGTTGGTGGTACAACTGAAGTTGAAATGATTGAAAGAAAGCATAGAATCGAAGATGCTATTGAGGCTGTAAGGTCTGCTCAACTTGAAGGAATTGTTCCCGGTGGTGGTGTAGCTTTAGTTAGAGCCTGTGATGGTCTTGAGGTAGATGTTGATAATGAAGACCAGAAGTTTGGTGTAGAAATTGTTTTAAAATCAGTAGAAGCTCCAATCAGGCAAATGGCTAAGAACGCCGGACTCTCTCCCGATCTTGTTGTGGATGCAGTTAAAAAAGAAAAAGGTGAATTTGGTTATAATTTTATGACTGGTGAGATTGAAAATCTTTATGAGATTGGAGTTGTTGATCCTGTTAAAGTTACCAGGACAGCACTTGAAAATGCTATTTCTGTCTCTTCTACACTAATTACCACAAATTATGCAATTGTAGAGTCTGAATAGGTTTCTTACAACTATTTATGATGTACCACTTTATCTGCGAGGGACGCCGAATGTCTGATAATGATACATCTTTAACAGTAGTAATGGAAAGATTAACAAGCCGGATTGATGCACTTATAGCCAAACAGGAAGAAATTGCTGAAGATATTTCGCAAATCAAGGAAGCTGTTTATAACCCAGACAAAGGTATTTTTGCTAGAGTCAGAGTTTTAGAACAAGTTGTAATTCCTGATGGTGCTGTAAGAATTTCACAAATAGAAAATACTTTAAGCAACATGAAGAAAGCTCAATGGACTGTTATGGGTACTGCGTTGGCAACAATCACAGCCATGATTTTAAAGAGTTTTGTCTAAATAATTGAAAACATTAAGAAAAAAAAGATCTTTTTTTTATTTATCCCCACTATTTTTTATTGACAACAAGATTCTGATATATTAAACTAGTATTGTTCTTTAAAGAAAGGAAGTTTAATGCGACAGACATACCCAGAGCGTTTTACCAAGGTTCTAGCAAGCAACAATCTTAGTGAGAAAGAAAGAAGTTTTATTGAAAGTTGCCAAAACTTTTACAGTAGAAAATCAAGACTTACTGCCGGACAAGCAAAGTGGTTTAAGAAAATTGAATCACAAGTTGCGTTATTGGATGATGGAAAAGAGCTTGGTGATCCGTCACTTTCCAAAGAACTTCAAAAAATTATTGAACTATCAGAACCCTCTTCATGGGCTCGTGGATTCACCGAATCACTTTTAAAGCAAAATAAAATGGGCAGAACTTTGTCCGAAAAACAGCTTTCAACATTTGAAAAAATCAAAAAAGACTTCAGCCCTGAAGCTATCAAAGAAAAGAACAAGTGGGCTGAAGAGTATGACGAAGAAAAAAAGCAAGTGGCTAAGATCTGCGCCGAGTATTATAAACGCCAAGGTTACTATTTTGCTGATCTCTCAAATAAAATTTTGAGTGATGATTCTTTTATTCCCTCTCAAAAGCAGTGGGAAAAGCTAACTCAAAACAAATACGCCAAAAAGGTTGTAGATTCTTCTAAAATTTCAGAAGCAAAATATAGCAAAAATGATTGTGTCCAGCTAAGAAAGACCTCTATTCATTATAAGCATAACAAAAAACTACGTGATAAGCCTGGTTTTATTATCAAAACAAACAGCAGCGATCCAGAAGCAATAAAAGGTGGAAGGTATTACGATATTCTTTTTGCTGGAGAGTTAAAGATCTATAAAATTCTTGAAAAAGATTTAAAGATTGTAAAATAATTTTAAGGAATAATTAAAAATATATGAAAGCAAAAATTACCTATACTGTTGATATCAAAGATATACCTGATGAAGTAAAAAGATTATTAAAGAATTGTCATAGTAAGCTAGAACTCACCTCTCTACATCTTGACAGAAGCAGCGAACAAGTTTCTGATGAAAGGTTAAGTTCTACCATCGAAGATATTGAAAGTATTCGCCTAAGTTTAAGCGAGATAGATTTAACTTTAGAAGATTGTTATTCTATCTTGTATGGCTTGAGAGAGTCTAAGACAAACGATCTTGAAAAAATACAAGAAACGACGGAGGAAGTGACACAAAAATTAAACACCTTAAAGAAAGATGTGGGGCACTTGTTAGATAACGATGGACAAAATTAATACTGGAGATTTAGCTTATATTCCAAGTGATGCAACGTTAGTAAAGTTTAATAAAAAAGGCTATATGAATGCAGCTATTACTACTGAAAAGCCTAAAATTGTTTTAGTTATAAATTGCGATGCAGAAAAAGGCTATGAAGTTATTTATAATGGCGATAGGTGGTATGTTAAAAAAAGATCAATTTACCCAATAAATGAAGGAGATAATAATGTTGGTAACTTTAACGGAAATTTATGAATCAAATAAATCAAGCTCAATTAGAAACAATGAGCCAAACTATGATCTCAGAAGTGTGGCAGTAAATCCCGATCATGTAATATGTGTTACAGAAGATCAGCGCACAAATAAAATGCTCTATGAGGGAAAATTGCCTAAAGATTTAGACAAAAGGCAGAGGTTTTCCCGTGTGACAATTAATCGTGGTCATACTGGAACTGATCTGGTAGTTGTTGGAAGCCCAGAGCAGATTCAAGAAAAACTACAAAAATTTACCAAGACTCTTTTGAAAGGATAAGATGAATAAAAGTATTGAACTATACGGTGACGGTATAGGAAAAGTAGATTATGTTGAGCACATGGGTTCTGATTTGACCGTAGTCAATAGTGCTAGAGTTAGTTTCGGAGTCCAGAAAGAAGATCTTGATGAAAAAGATAAAAAGCTTATTAAGTATTTAATCAAACATAAGCACACTTCAACATTAGAGCATTGCACTGTAACTTATAGATTTACCGTTCCTTTGTTTATTAGGTCGCAGCATCACAGGCACAGAACCTGGTCTTATAACGAAATCTCTCGTCGTTACACTGATATTGATTTGCAGTTTTATGAAAATTCAGATTTTAGAAAGCAGCATAAAAGCGACAGACAAGCAAGTGATTTGGCAAATACCTTCAATCCTATTTTGGAATGCGGCTCACACTGCGATGAAGCTGTCAGTTTGCACCACACAATGTCATTACAGCTTTATGAAAAAATGATTAAGGCCGGTGTTTGTAGAGAACAAGCAAGGGGAGTTTTGCCCCAAAACCTATACACTTCTTATTATGGAACTACAAATTTAAATAATCTAATGAAGTTTATTGATTTGAGGAATAAAGAAAACGCACAGTGGGAAATTCAAAGAGTAGCACAGGCTTGTCTAGAAATCGCCTCAGAACTTTATCCAGTTACAGTTGCAAGCTATAGAGAATTAAGAAAATAAAAACTACTTAGTACAGTTCTTATTCATAAATCGGAGATTATGTTATGAAAATTACATCTAACAGGTTAAAAGAAATTATCAAGGAAGAACTTGATGCAGCAGAAAAAATGAAAGAGATGCAAACTCCTCTAAGGTTTGTAGATCCAGGAGAGGTAGATGTTGATGCTCTTGTAAAGAAGATGCAAGACCAAGATGCTTCACAGCCTAATAGAGATCCGCTTCACGGTTTTAAATTTAAAGAAACTGATTCAATTTATAAAAAATTGACCACAGTGCATCAATTGCTTGAGGAAATTGCGACAACCACAAATGAAGAAATTCTGAACATTATGAATCAGCGATTGAAGAAGCTTTTTTCTATGTTGAAAGGACCAGAGCTTCAGGTTGCTTATCAAATCGCAAGAGATGTTCAAGAAAAACATCCAGAACTAAAACAAATGAAACTTGGACTTAAATAAAATGAAAAATATCATTGAAAATTGGAAAATCTTTTTAAAAGAACAAAACATTGCATACTCTGGTGTCTTACTGGATGATAGCTCAAGGGAAAAGTTACTTTCTTTGGAAATCCCTGATGGTTGGGAAAAGATTGCACATCACATGACCATAACTATGGGACCAATTGTTCATCCAAAAGGGAAGCATGATTTTTCCAGTGATTACGCAGTTGGTTCCCCGGTAAATCTTGAGGTTATTGCAATTGGTATGAGTGATAAAGCACTAGCGGTTAAAGTCAAACCTCCAGCAGACATTAGTCCAAAAGTTAAATTTCCTCATGTCACAATCGCAGTAAATCGTGAAGCTGGTGGAAAGCCTTTTGATTCAAATAAGATACCAGAAGAAAACTTTAAACCTCTTTCTGGCATCACCTTAACTGGGAAAGTTGCGGAGATCCCTCAAAAATGAAAACTATTTTGTCACTAGATGCTGGAGGCATTAGGGGTATAATACCTTTGATGATCTTAAAAGAGATTGAAGAGAGAACTGGTTTGCCGACAGCAGAATTGTTTGATGTTGTTGGCGGTTGTTCTTCAGGTGGAATAATTGCAGCAGCGATTACCTCTACAGATGATGGCAAAACTCCCAAATATAAAGCAGAAGATGTTTTTGAATTATTTAAAACTTTGGGTGGTAAAATTTTTGATAGAACTTTGTTACATACCTTAAAAACAGGCTTTGGTCTTTGGGGAACAAAGTACCAGTCAAAGAATGTAACTGAGGTTTTGGATAAAGTTTATAATGACAACAACATTTCAGAAAACTTGACGGAATTAGTTTTTACAGCTTATGATCTGGACACTGGTCGTCCATTTGTCATGTCATCGTTTAATAAAAATAGATCTAAAATTAGTTTAAAGGATGCTGTTGCCGGAACTACTTGTGTTCCATCTTTCTTTACACCACATGAGGTTAAAGAAGTAGATGGAAGTAATCATACATTGATTGATGGGGGAGTTTTTGCAGTAAATCCTTCTGCTTGTATTTATGGTGAAGCTATTGAATACTTTAGAGGCCCAGTGATGATGATTTCACTTGGAACTGGGGAAGTCAAAAAAGAAATCTTCCCAGATAAAGTTAAAAAATGGGGAATCATACAGTGGCTTTGGAACTTAAGAGTTTTAAAAATCTTAACAGATGGTTCGCTTGATGTTATGGATGATATAATTGGAAGCACTTTGTCAAAAAGACCGGACGCTTATTACAAAAGGTTGCAACCAATAGTTTCAGAAAAAGTTTTTTCTTCAATCGATGCAGTTTCGGAAGAAGATGTAAATTCTATCATCGAAGTTGGTCAAAAGTTTATTGAAGAGAACGATGAAGTTATACAAGAGATAAGTCTAAAATTGCTAGAATGCCGTAGAGGTAAAGATGTAGCAGAAGTATGGAATGATTTCTTTGTACAAGTCAGGGATTAATAATTATAAAAACTTTGTGGAGATTATAGTGTTCAAAATTTATACAAAACACACAGCAGAAGTTGGTGAAACAGTATTACAACATTTTCTCTTTACTGTGAGAATTTCAAAACACATGATTGTGAGTTCTTTCCTTTTAGTGCTTCATGGCATAACTGGTGGCTTATATAAGATGCCTGAAAAGTTTGACATTTGTGCAACTTCAGACAAGCTTCTTGAAGCTAAAAATGACAGATTAAACAAAAAAGAGAAGTTTAAGGAACTTTAATGAAATTAATTTTAAAACTTTTTGCACTTATTGGTGCAATTAGTCTTTTTTATTACAATAATCAAGATTATGGTGATTGGTTGGAAGCTAGACACCTTTGTCGCGAGAAGCAAGAAGGGGACATATGTTCGCCTTCTTTATGTATTACTAGTGTTGAGTTAAAGTCTGCAAAATTTTGTCTTAGAAACCCACCAGAAGCGCCACAAGAAGGTCTTTACTGCGTAAGTCCAGAAAAAGAAATTGATAGATGTTATTTTGGGTGCTGTGATACAGATCATGGTGCCTCCTGTAGATCCAATTTCGTAAAGTGCAATAATTGAAGTCCTTATTCTTTTTTATTCTTCTATTTATTACAGTAGGAGATTAAAATGACAGAAAAAGACTTAAATCAAACAATTGATTATCTTTTAGATTTAATAGAAGCTTTATCTGAAGAAAATAAGATTTTGATGGAGCAAAACAAAGCTTTATCAAAAGAAATTCTTTCTTTAGAGAAGGGTGGAAAATTAAAAAGAAAAATGACTTTAGATGAAGCTCTAGAGTTAGCTTATAAAGAATCTCGTAAAAACACCAGAAACACTTGGGTTATAAATAAAACTAATAAAGGTTCCAACTAGATGAGTCAATGATTTGAATGGATACAGAAGAAGAGATAGAGATTGGGGATTTGGTCAGATTGAATGATGATCCTGAATGTCTCATTGGCTTGGGCCTAGTAATCGATAAAGCTTCTGATACAAAAGGAATTATTGATGATTTTTTTGGTGATTTAGATTTTTACGGAGAAAAACAAATTGATAATGATGATGGAAAATTATTTTTACATCGTCCTGTTTATTTAGTTTTATGGTCAGGTGATAAAAACTATTTTTCGGATAATGATCCTCGTGTCCGACCACTATGGTTTTTTAAAAATGAATTAAAAATTGTAAATAAAGCAAAACAATAACTAAATACTATTATTTAATAAAGGATAAAGTCATGAACTTCAATGAAGCAAAAGATAGCTTTAATTTGCTGATACAAGATGTGATAAAAAATAAAATCTCTATTGATGACGCCAAAGAAGAACTCGAATTTGAATTTAAAGGAGTCATCGATGAAGAGCTTTATGAAAATTTTTTAAATGATTTGGAAGATCTCGAAGAAGAACTAGAAAACATGGATGATCCATACGATCAAAAAGATTGGGATTGGGAAGAATAAAAGCTTTTTTGCTTGACGTTCTGTTTTTAATGATGTAACGTTTAATGTAACTGTTAGTCATTGGAGTTTTCTATGGAATCTAGTTCAAAAAATAAATTTTCAAAATGCTTTTTCGGTCTTCATCAGATTTCAGCACTTGAAGAATACCTTTTAGATTATTTAGAAAAAGGTTACGAAGGCAAAGATCCAAAAGAAGAGATTTTCATGTCCCTTAGACATTTGATGTTTTGTGGAATGAATGAGATCAAATTGGATGCGGGAAATTTTGAAAATTAATGGGAATGGTTGTCAGCAAAAAAGTTTATGAGGTTTGGACTCAAGGAACTATTGGTCTGAATGAGGGCAAATTTATTTTGTTCGGGGTTTTCGACGATCACCAAGAAGCTCTCAAAATCATGATTAGTTTTTTAAAAGAAAAAAAGATCGCTTTTATCAAAACAAAAGATGCAAAAAGTGATAAAATTGTTGAAGATTTTCCTTGGCTAGAAATCAGATAAACAATAATTGAATAGCCAAGATTGGGGGGTTTATGTTTTATAAATGTTTATTGTTGTGTTTTGTGTTGATCTTGGGTTCTTGTAGTGGGAAAATAGAAGATTCGCACGCCTATCAAGATAGAGAAAGCAAAGAACTATCTTGTGAGCCAATTCCCGTTGGAGTATATCAAGCTTATGCTCAGTATTTAATTGGCGATTGTTCTCCTATTGAGCCTTTTGGGTTCATTGTTGATACCAAAAGAGACATCTATCTAAGCGAGACTTGCAAAACTGTTAAAAAGTATTACGAATCTAAAACGTGTCAAAATGTATTTTATATCAGTTGCACTAGTCAAGAAAAGGAATCGGAAAATGTTTTGATGTACATCAGAATGTTCCTCTCTCCGCTTGAAAATCTACCA
>LSRR01000014.1_pt1 | contig 11890 bp, 19 predicted proteins | sample 1162981 | NCBI WGS metagenome assembly LSRR01 (sample SAMN03256433, study PRJNA305521) | marine metagenome | biome: Estuarine; feature: Estuary; material: Brackish water; isolation source: iron chloride precipitation of viral particles from surface water samples | place: USA: Chesapeake Bay ... | reverse complement strand
AACCTGGCTCTAGTTCTTTAACTAGTTGTGATCTACTAATAGCCATAATTTATATCCTCCTATTATATGCCTGTAGCCAACGATCCAACAGTGTATTGGTGTAAGTTCACCTTTACAACTACTGAACAGTAAGCTGCTGTTTGATCTTCGTTATCCACATCTTCAGCAACTCTAACCATTCTCAATTGTTTAGCTGTAGTCGCTGCACTTGAGATGTCTAAAGTTACACTTGATTTACCGTTAGATGTGTCTCCAGCCGCTGCAGTTGTAGCATAAGTTAATCCAATTTTAGATTTTCTTAATGCTAAAGTAGCACCTAGAGTGTCGTTTGTCGCAATGATGTATTCTTGAAAAGGATCATCATTAACGAATGCGGTTACGTCTTCGCTATTTGCTGGAGTAGTACCTGCTGGGTAGTAGTTAGCAAAAGTTGGTTTTTTAGTTGTAGCGTCATTGTAGAACACTCCATTTAAAGTTCCAACCATAGCTGTTCCTGCCGCTGCAGTTACAATGTATCCACCAGTAGTAGCTGAAATATCAACTTTTACTGGTTCTCCGTTGTAAATAGCATTAGTCTCACCCGCATCGATTTCGTATTTAGACTGACCAGAGATAGCTGGAGTATTTCCAACTCTCATTGCAGCAACTAAACCGAAACCTTGTGTGTTTGAGTTTGCCATAGTTTTTTTCTCCTATAAAGGTTTTTAATTAATCGATGATCTAGAAATATCTAAAAGATTACTTCTTCGTACCACCGAAGGTTACACGAGTCTGTCTATCACTATTGATAGGCATACTTGGATGCTGTTCCTTCATGAGATCGTTGTTAATTGCTTCATCTCTATCTTGAGTTTGCTTTTTAAAATAAGCCTCTCTAGATTTTGCGATCTCTTCTGGTATCCTAGCCAGCAATAGGCCGCCGACCCCTATGACTCCTGCGTATTTTCCTTCATTAACAGTTGGATAATCCGATTCAGGATATTGATCTGCTCTTACGAGTTCCCATCCTGATCTTAATTGAGCCGACATGTTTTTCGTATCGTCGAAACCCATGCTTTCAGCTCTTATCCATCTGTGTCTGAATCCATCAGGCGCAGGTGGTGCATCTAGTGATGACGGGGGAGTCCAAGTTTGAGGTCGTGTTGACTTCACTCTTGTCTGACTCGCACGAGAAGTTTTTATGTTTTTATCTTGTTCCATACGCTTATGCCTCCTTCGTGGTTAATTGTTTTGCGTACTCTTCGAGTGGCACTCCCAATCTTTTAGCTATTGCTACTTGTGATGGAGTGAGTTTCACAGTTTTTCTGCGTCCTGTTGCGCTTGGACGTTTAGCTGACGCTACTGTTTGAGCGGGTTTCGCTCTTTCAGTAGAATTACCCATATCTTTATCAAATTTATTCGGAAATTCAAGTCTTATTCTTTTATCAATTTCAGAATAATATTCGTCAGATTGTGGGTCAAAACCTTCTTCCTCGACTAGTTTTTTATGGATATCAAAAGCAGTATAAGTCATGGCTGAATCATTACCAAACCAAGCGTTTTTAGCTGCCCAAGACTCTGCTTTAGCGTCTATTCTTGCTCCTTGTGGTAATTCATAACCCATTATAAGTATTAACCTCTTTGTATTGTTGAGGTGTAATATTAACCTGCTTTTGGTTTTGTTGTTGTTCTTCATGAGCTTGTTTAAGCACTGAAAGTTTGGTTGCGTCAGCATTTAATCGTGCAATTTGTTCTTGTGCCGCGACTTGTGCGTCAACGTCACCCGATTCAATAGCATTTCTTAAAGATGCTCTAGCTGCTTCCATGTTTGTCGTTACTCTGTTTTCAAACTCGGATACATAAGACTGATCTAGTTTGGAATATCTTTTTTCATATTCCTCTCTTCTTTGTCTCTCAGCTTGTGCAAAAGCAATCGCTTCTTCTTTTTGCCTTTCAGCTTCTCTCATCTTACGAGTAAGTTTAGCGATTCTTTTTTGAACGCCCTCACTGTAAGCTTTTAGCTCATCTTCCTTCTCATCCTTTTTCTCTTCTGTAGCTTCTACAGGTTGTTCTTCAACCTGTTCAACTTCTACCTTCTCTTCTGCAACGGCTTCTTTCGCCTGCTCGTTGTTTTCATCTAGATTAATTTCGGCTCCTTGATCTTCGCCGACATCAATCATAGGTTCATTTTTTTCTTCTGGCATAGTGCTCTCCTATGTTAAATGTGATGCAAGACTGATTCGGGATCTTTAATTGTCCCTAACACCTCGTCATCGTTTAGTATACGCACTTCTCCACCTTCAATTGGTAATCTTGATCCAGCATATCTGGCAAAGATCACCCAATCTCCTTTTTTGCACCAAGGACCTGTTGCAAACTTTTCTTTGTCTGCATATGCTAAAGGTCCAAGTTTAATGACGTATCCACAATTGGTTGCGATACGTAATTTATCTAAAGATTCTTGTGCAATAATAATTCCACCTTTAGTTTTTTCTTTTGGTGTAAAAGGTAAAACTAAAAGTCTATAACCAGAGGGCTCTGGTAATTCATCAGCAATTGATTCCACATTCGTTTCATCAACTCTTTTATCGTCTTCTTGTTTTAATTCTTCTGCTTTATATTTTTCTTCTAAAGCTAATTTAGTCTTCGGGACTTCCGCTGAAGTCGACTCCGATGACATTTGTGTTGTCTGGTTGTTCATCTGTTTGCTCCTTATCTTGTAGCAGGTTAGAGATATCCTGTTGCATTAGTTGTAAGGCATGTGCCTGCCCTAGTAAATACTTATACTTTTCCATATTGTCAACACTTCCGCTTAAAATAGCATCATTAAGTGACTCTATGCTTGCTTTGATTGATCTTTGTATTTTGTAAATTATATTGACTGGATCGTCCATTAGCAGTTCCATTTTCTAAGACTTTTATTGATCCTAGAATCTGGGTCGCGTGCAGTTTTTGCAGACGTTAATCTCTTCTTCATCCCCTTCATTCTAGCGCAGAAACTCTTTCTACGTTTGGCAGCCTTAGAACCTTTCTTTAGTTTAGATGGTTTAGTTGTGACAGCTGTTTTTAATTTTGAACCAGGATTTGCAGCTCTGTAAGATGCAACTCCTTTTTTATTCAATCCACCTGATGCGGATTTACCTTCTTTTCTTTGCCATGCTGGTGTTCTTGCCATTATTTCTTTTTACTTCTTTTTGCAAAAGTTGCAACGTTTTTAGGTTTAGGGCCAGTGTTCGACGCGGCACGTTTTCGTTTTACTGCAGAAGCCTTCTGTCCAGCACTCATCCTTGTTGCCTTTGCAAGCGGGACACACTTTGGATATTTCCTTTTGCTCCCCTTGCTTCTTCCACATGGTTGATATTTGCCGTTCTTCTTCGGCGCTCCTATGTCGACCCATTTCTCTTGAACCCATTTTCTCAGACCGCCTTGAGCCATATTAATATTTTTTTGTAAATTTTCTTCGGTTGTTCATGACTTTGCCACAACCTTTAGCAATTCCACCTTTTTTATATTCTGATCTTTTTTGAATATTTTGTTTTCTTTCATAAACACTTTGTTTAGATCTTTGTCCATATTTAGCTCTGTTTCTTAATGGACCTTCATCTACTTTACCACCTTCGGCTTTTTTAGTTCTTTTCTTTCCACCAGGTGTAACTTTTCCAGAACAAACAGCAGAAGCATACATGTTTGCGTAAGCTGAAGGATAAACTTTAAATTTACGCTTAGCTGCTGCTTTTCCTCTTGAACAAAGTTTAGCCATTTATTGACATGATAAGCATTCATCAGATCCAGAGTCTAATGCTGCTAAAGCCTCTTGTTTACATTCATCACTGCAAAATGCTTTGATCTCATCTTCGGTCTCAAATTCTTTTTTGCATTGATTACAATTTTTAATCATTACTTTTTACCGCTTGCTTTTTTAAAGGTGTCTTTAGTTTTAATGTTTCTGAAAATAGCTTTTGAAACTTTATTTCTTTTTGCAATTCCACCATCTTTCATAAAGCCCATTTTGTTTCTGACTTTAGTTGGAAGTTTTGCAAGTCCAGGATTTTTATTTTTATCTACTGGTCTTAAAGCACCACCTTTTTTAAAAGGCATTCTTTGTTCCTTTAATCCTTCTTGAGGTTTTCCTGGTGTTCCTAAACGCGGTCCAGGTGCTGATTGTCTAGGACTTCTTGGTAATGCTAATGGTTTTTTTGATTGCTTAGTTTTAAGCGCTGGGCGTCTTCTACCATATTTGTCTCTCATTATTTTTTCTCCTTTTTTTGTTTGCATCCACACTCATGACTACACATGCATGGAATGATGTTAAACATCTGACAAATAAACATACAGATTTTATCTTTTATTTTTTTTATCATTTTTTTTCTTCCTTGAATCAACGAGTTTTAGTTTACCATCAACTATTTTAGGTTCACTTTTTAAAAACTTTTTAACTGGCTCTGGTCCTTTTTCAGCTGCAAGTTTTACACCACCTGCTACTGCCGCTCCAGTCGCTACCGCTGCCCCAGCTTTTTTGTTTGTTTCTGTATCTCTAGCTCTTGCTTTTTGAGCTGTTTTAATTTCTTCTTTTGCAATATCGTACTGAGGTGGTTTTTTACCTTTTTTTACATATCGCATTTTCATTTTTTGAAGTTCTACTTTTGATTTTCCAAAAGGATCTTTGTATTTAGGATCTACCTTTACATTTTTTACTTTTTTTACTGCGCTGACTGCTTTTCTTATTTTGTTAAACATAATTATTTTTTCCTCATGATTTCAGTTCCTTTGATTCCATATACAGCCCCGATTACCGAGATAAACAGGATCTGGAACCACATAGGCATGTTTTTAAAGTATTCAAAAAATAAATCAATCTTAATTTTTATATCTGGATCATCTGAAAAAACAGACCAGATTAACAATAACACAGGAGACGAAACAAGTAAGAGTACAAACTCATCTTTCCACGATTGCTGTTGATCAGACTTTACAAGCTGCTGCATTTCAATTTCACCACGTGCCATTTTTTCTGCATGCAAACGTTGTGCATCCGCCATAAACATTTTAGTTTGTTGACGCTGTTTAAAAATGTGTGAGCCCGCTTTAAAGGCTAATTGTAAGCCCTGCAACCACATATTAGTACCAAGTAGCTGTTCTTTGCTTTTCTTTTAACATTCTTTTCTGGCCTCTTACTTTTTCTTTTTGAGATTCAGTCGGATTTGTCGCCTCAATCGTCTTACCGCCAGTTTTATATGTTACATTGACTGTTTTTTTCATCGTTTTTTCCTTTTCTTGCTCATTCCAGCTTCAGAAAGCGCAATGGCAATTGCTTGTTTTCGACTCTTCACCTTTTTTTTGGATTTTCCAATGTTGAGTTCGCCTTTTTTGAACTCTTTCATGACTTTTTTAACCTTTTTTGGTCCATTTGTCATTTGTTTTCTCATACTGCTCCTATTAATTGTCAAAATTTACCTTTGCTTGCTGAACTCCCATCTTTGCAAGTGAAACTCCAGCCCTTAATTTAGCTAAATCTTCGTTTTGCTCTAGTTTTTCTTCTGCAATGCCTTGATCCATCATGGCTTTTGCTTTGTCTAGCGCTAATCTGTTCTCATCTTCTAGTTTTTTACGTTCATTTTCCATTGCACGTAAGTCAACTTCTCTAGATTTTAGTTTTAAAAGTGGATCAGAGTCAAACTGTGATGTAATTTTGTTTTCTTCTTTTGCAAATTCCTCTGTCATCTCAGCAATAAGCTTCGCTTTTCTTGCTTCAATCTTTTGTGTCATCATTTGAATCTGTTGCATCATCTGAGGATTCTGCATTGCTTGTGGATTTTGTTGAATGGCTTGTAGTTGTTGTAATTCATTCGCAAATTCTAACTGAACTTGCTCTTGTGCCATGATCGAGATGTGTTCTAAAATATTTTTTTGTATTGAACCCATAATCATAGGAGCGTTTCTCACCATATTGATTTGCATAAATTGTAAGTGCGCTTCGATGTGGGCTCTGTGATCTTGTCCAGGAAAAGCTTGAAAAGGTCTCATTCCAAGAGCTGCAATATGTTCTAAACTTGGATCTTGTGGCATCGGTTGTTGAGGCGGAGGTAAAATGGCATTGATGTCTTTTACTCCTAACGCATCATACATTGATCGGTATGCTTGATATAAGTTATGAATTTGTGGATTGGTTTGAGCCAACTGAAGTTGTGCTTGCGCCATAGATATTCTTTGTGTTTGAGAAAAAATATTTGGATCTGCAACAGGTAAAATATCAATTCGATCATCAAAGTCTGTTGCTTTGATTTGTCTTTGACCTCCTACCACGTCATATGGATATTCTTTAGGTAAATAAGTTGCAAAGACATTTGCAAGAAGTTTAAATTCTTGTTTCAGTCCAACATACAATCTTTTGTGAATTGCACTCATGACCCGCGATCCACGCTCCAAGAGTGCTACGGTTGTTCCAACCGCCGCGCCTTGATTTCCATCACCCACTTGCATATCAGCGATGGCCGCGAATCTTTGACCCGAAGATACGACCACACCTAATAAATTTAAGAGTACCGCGGATGGTTCTTTGAATGGCAATGCCATAAAGTTATCTCTGATGTTACCCCCTGGTGCATCCACATCTCTGAACTCACCAGGTTGTAATGGTTGTGCATCGTCTCTAACTCGTAAACCTCTGGTTTTAAAACCAGCAGGTAAATTCGATAAGGTACCAGCATCTAACAATTGTCTGAGTGCTGATGTTGCGGTTCTCGTTAATCCACCAATCATGTGAATTAAACCAAAACCATAAAATCCAAGTCCAGGTAAAAATTTAAAATGTACAAAGTAATTAATTTTATTTCTTCGTGGGTCGTTTTCTTTGTAGTTTCTTCTAATCGATAAAACTTTTCTAGAATCTTTTTCTACGGTAACCACGTAAGGAAGTTTGATGCCTGTCGGTTCTCCTGAAGTATCCATGTCTTCAAAACCTTCTAAATCTAAATTTACATGACACTCTAACAAAGTATACATGTCGTCTTGCTTCGTTTGTTTAATACCTTCTAGTTCTTGTTCTTTTTTATCAATCTCATCATTGTCCATTGCAGGTTGTGCAAGATCAATATCTTTGTAAAAACCACCGACTTGTTGTTTTCTTAATTCGTTTGCAGAAATTTTAATTTCATGAATGACTGCTTCGGCATCATCTAAGCTGGTCGCAGAATAAGGTACTACCAAATCATCGGCAGGTATAAATTTAGAAACCGCACGATCTAAAAGTTCATCGTAATAAACTTTTTTAAATGTTGATCCTGACAGGGGAAGGTAGAATAACATTTGATCGAACTCAGCTTCATATTCTTTCATCTGATCCATGATTTGGTAATTCATAAAATCTTTAACTCGCTTAGATTGATCTTCTTTTGCGATATCTGTTTTTCCTAAAATCTGTGTTCTAACAGGTCCTTCTGCAGGTAATAATTCTTTGTAAGCTTGTGCTTGAAATTGAGTTACGGCTTCCGCGAGCACGGGGTGGTTTACACCTGATGCACCTCTAAAAGGTTCTGTTCGTTTTTCATATTTAAAACCTAAAAGATCTAAACCGTTTTTGTAAGTATCTTCCCAATCTTTTCTAGATTGTCTGTAGTCTAAATAATCTGATGTAAGTTGTGATCCAATGGGATCTAAAATGTCGTCATCTAATGGTTCTGCAAGATTTGCAAAGTGGCCCATCTCAGGCATCTCTGTTGCCGTTGGGTCAAATGAAATTTCAGCACCACCATCTTCTGTAGTGATAACTTCTATGTCATCTGCTCCTGTTTGTTCTTCTTCAGTAATCACCTCTTCGGGTTTAAGTGATTGATCTTCAGGAATAACAACTTCGTTGGGTAATGATTTATCTATTTCTGCCATCGCGACATCCTATCTTGTTTGGAATAAAGTTTCAAGGCCTTGTGGCATAGGTCCTCTTTTTGGTGGTGGGCCTGATGCAACACCTCCTTGCGCAAATCTTTTTTGATACATTAGATCTAACCGCGGTCCACTTTCCTCGTTATATGATATTTGGCTCGTGACTCCTGGGATCGGGGTTTGTGCTGAATGATATGCACCTATACCTTGATTTCCCACTCCTACTTCAATATCTCCAAAATATTTTCCTGCGCCTGAAATTCCAAATTGAAAAGGATCAAGTCCAGGTCGACCTACATTAAAACTAATCGCTGAATTTTCGTCCGCGTAAATTGGAAATACATCTGGTGCTCCACCTAGAAATGGAGTTTGTCTAATAATTTCTTTAATGGCTTCTTTAGGATCATTAGTTTGATACACAGGAGGTGAACCTGCAATACCGCCGCCTGATTTTTTAACTCTTGATCTAACTTTATTAATTTGAGTTTTGCCTTCCATTGCAATTTTTTTCACGTCAGAAATACTATCTATAATTTCAAACTCAAAATCTTTTGAATAATCATCGGGTCCATATGCTCTGTATACTTGTTGTCCTTCTTCGTAGTCGGGTGGAACATAAGTTGCTTTACCTGTTTTTTCATCAACTACATAATCTGCTTTTTTAACAGAAGCAAAAGCTGGATTTTCTGTGTCTGTTCTAAACTCCACATTAATTTCATTAGGAGATTCATAAACTCTTACTCCTTTGTATTCCTTTGCTACTGCATTTGGAATACCTGAATCAATTTCTTTTCCTTTTCTCATAACCACTGAAATTAAATCAGGAAGAATAGATTGAGCCTCTGTCATTTTTTCTACTGACTCAATTCCTTTTTTAACAGCTGAAACTTTTTTAGGAGCACTTGCAAATTTACCTACGGCAGGTAAGGCAGCAATGCCTCCCATTAATTTTAAAAATTTTCTACGACTAATCGCCATAATCTTCGTACTCGTCTAATGATGCGAGTCCTCCTTGTTTAAATGTTCCTACGTCTCCTGGATACATTTGATCTTTAACATATTTTTCTATCATAGGTCTATTCTTTTCGTCATAATAAAAACGATAAGGCAGTGTTGCTTGCTCTGATTTTATTTCAGGAGCAAATAATTCAACTGCTGATGCTCCTAACTGTTCACCTGCTTGTTGATACGTTTGAGGTTTAAGTTGATCAGGTAAAGGTAAAAGTGGGCTTGTATACAAAGGCATTTTTCTTTGTGCAATTTTTCTTTGTCTTTCTTTTCTCTTTAAATCCATTCTATATAATGCATCTTGAGCCGCTGAAACACCTTCTGCACTTGGTTTAAACATAGGCTCTTCAGTTTCAATTTTATTAAGTTCATTTTGAACCAATTGAAGTTCGTTTTGTTTTTGAATATTAATTCCTGAAGCAGGGATAGTGCCCCCTAGTGTTGATTTATTAATTTCTTCTGTAAGTTGTTTTTCTTTTTCAACTAAATCTTCATATTTTTTTTGTTTTTCAAATTGAGATAAAAATGTCAGAATATTTGGATCATCTGTAGCTTCTGCCATTTCTTGTCTGTATTCTTTTGCACCGATCGCTTTACTAACACCTGGAATGAAACCATAACTTTCTGCAAAATTTCTTTTTATTTGTTCTACGTCTCCAGTAAGTCCTGGTTGCATATCTAATGCGACGAACCCAACCTCAAGTGGAACACCGATTGCAGCAAAAACTTTACCCATTTTTGATGCACCAAATTTTTTAAATAGCTGGCCTACATCTCCACCAAATTCTCTAATAAAGTTTCCAACTTCTGGATAAAGTTTATTTATCATATTTAAATTAGGACCACTTGAAAACGTGTTATTTAACTGATTTAGCATTTTATTAATTGTTTGCTGTCTAAGTCCTCCTGTTTTTGCAGCTCCTGTTACAACTGATTGTCTTGTTGGATCAATTCCAAGTTTTTGTCCTTCAAAAAATAAATTTACTCCTCCTGGAAGTTTTTCAATTTGTTTTTTATATTTGTTTATAATTTTTGTTTTTTGTTCAATTGTGTCTGCTGCTCTCATGTCAGTCATTAATTTTGTATTTAAATAATTAATCTGTCTATTTGCTCCACGTGTCACAACTTGGTTTGTCCACCAATTATTTTTTACACCGTATGGGTGATGTACTTCAAAAGCACTGTAAATATTTTTATCAACACCACCAATTAAATCTCTTAACAAAGTTCCAAGTTTTGTTTCTTTGCCTTGATAATTAAATGTCGTTTGTCTAATTAAATCTTTTTCTTTATATCCTGCAATTGCATTTTTATAGGCGTCTTTACCAATATTATCAGTCAGCCATTTTTGCATAGTTACAACGTCTTTGTTTATTCTTAAAGGAACTCCAGGAACTTTTGCTTTTAGATTAGGTGAATCTAATCCAATAAATTTTCTTGTTTCAGTGTCATAAAATTTTACTTTTCTATAATAACCATCTTTTTGCCAATCAATTCTACCGTCTTTTCTTTTAGGTGCATTATCAATATATTTTTGCGGAAGAATAAATCTTGATTTACCTGTGTAATTAACTTTTGAAAAATCATCTAAAGGAGCTTTGTCAGAAGCACGATATAAATCATACCATAAATTTTCATCATAAGTTTTACCAGGAGGAAACAAACCTTTTTCTCTAAATTTTTTTAAATTTCTTTTTTTTTGATTTGCTTGGCCTTTTGGTGTTTGTAAATATTCTTTTTGATATTCAATTTTTCTTTTTCTTGTTTTAACGTATCTTTTTCTTGCTTTTTCTTTTGCTTGTGGTGTTCTACTATATTCTAAAGAACGTTTAGCTCTTTCTGCTTTAGCTTTAGGATCTTTCGATATCTCATCATATTGTTTTTTAAGACGAGTTAAATCTTTTTCCCTTCTACCTCCATAATATCTTGCCTTATCATAATTTTTAGTTCCTTTTTCCACGCCAAAAGTATTTCCTTTTGGATTATCTTTACTAAAAAAATTCCACTTTTTTCCTTTTTCTAAAGTTACATTTTCTTTAATGTATTCTATTTGTTTTTTAGAAAGAGCTTTTTTATCTTTTTGTGCCATTATCCACGCTCCTCGAACAACGTTGCAAGACCGCCGTCCGCGTTTGGTTTTCTTTTGGTAATGTCAAAGGCTTCTAGGTCTCGTCTTTGATTAATATCATCTACAATGTCTTGTATCTTTTGAAAACCTTCTGGATCTTCGCGTCTCATAAACTCAGCCATATCGGATGCCGTGTTTTCATTGACTTCAATTTGTCCTTGGTCTGCAAGTTCTTTTGTAATTCTTTTATCTGCTTCTACTCTTGATCTAACTTTTTTTAAATTTGTTTTAGGAGCTTTGCCTACATCGATTCCCATTCCTAATCGTTTCACCACATCTAAGTAAACATTCTTAATGTTCTGTGGATTCTTCTCCGCCATAAATTCTAAAAACTCTTTAGATATTTTTCCACCGACTTTAGAAACTTTATCTCCGTGCTTTAAAATAAAATCAATCATCTGTTTTTATTTTTGTAATTCCACCCGCCATCATTCCAACTCGTCCGCCGTCCGCGTTCAGTTGTCGTTTGATTTCTTGTTCAGGGACATCTTTAAATTTTAAATTCTTAATCATCTGTTCAATTTCTAAAACCGCTTCGTCTGGATCTATTTTTTTGTACACGTCTAGTCGACCGCGGTTCATTCCTTGATTAATCATATCGAAGAAAGCTTCTCGTTGATCGATGGGCATTGATTTCATTTTATCTAACATTGCTTTATCGGTTTTGATTGTATCGAGTAAAGATTCTAAATACTCGACTCTAAAACCTTTAACCATTTTTTTGTCATCAGGTAACATTAAATTCTCAAGAGTTGTTCCATATTTTTTTGGATTGACTTCTTGTAAAAGTTGAGAACCTTTTTTACCTCGTCCCTTTGCTAAAAAATTAAGTAAAGATTTAAGTACAGCAATTCCTCCTGCTGCCATTCCTACACGTCCGCCATCTGCAAAATCACT
>LSRR01000534.1_pt1 | contig 11910 bp, 16 predicted proteins | sample 1162981 | NCBI WGS metagenome assembly LSRR01 (sample SAMN03256433, study PRJNA305521) | marine metagenome | biome: Estuarine; feature: Estuary; material: Brackish water; isolation source: iron chloride precipitation of viral particles from surface water samples | place: USA: Chesapeake Bay ... | reverse complement strand
CTGTGTAGCCTTCAGGAACAACACCGTTGTTCATGATTGCGTTGATGTCGTTATCGGCAGTACCGACACGGCCTTCTGTTTCTAACAAACGAGTTGCTACGAACTGCAACGCAGGTGGAATGATGAGCTTACGTGGCTTAGCTGCAATAAGCAGTCCACGCTCGTCAGTCCAAGCTGCAATTTGAATAACAGCCGCTTCCAAAGAAGTTTCGTTAAGGTCAGCCGCAGTTGAAGGCTCGTTAGAGTTAGTACCACCAGAAACAAGTGGGTGCGCTGTAGAGAACAGCTCAACACCGTCGCCACCAGTGTAGCTAGAGTTGAAGCCGTTGTTCAGAACAGCAGCAGCCTTGGTTTGCTTCGTGTACGCCATCGCACGAGCCAATGCCTTGGTATAACGAGATGACAATGAGTCATACAGGTTATCTTCAACCGCTTCTTCAGTGATTGAGAATCCAAGAGCAATAGTTTCGTGTGTGTAACGCGAAGTCCATGCTTCTTGTGCGTTGTCATAAGAGATTGAAGAACCTTCTTCCTTCACAGGAGCAGTTCCAAATCCTGACAACTTGGTTTCTTCTTCAAATGAGCGCTCAGAAGTCTCTGCTTCAAAGATTTCTTTATGCTGCTCACCATACTTTTGATATTCCAAGCCGAACAATGCGTTCAGGCCGGGAAGTAGCTCTTTAAGGAGCTGGGCGCGTGAAATTGCCATTGTTAATTACTCCTTATACACCAGTGCTCATGGTCATCATGTGAGCGTCCGTAGTGAACTTGACCAGAACATCTGGGTAAGCATCACTTGGATCAGACACGTGACCTACGATCTTAAACGCCCCAACTGTAGTTTGGACAGTAGCGTCCAACGCTGAAGTTGAGTTACCAGTTGTAGTGTTACCAGTAGAAGTAGATTGCACTGAAGCAAACTTCGTAATAGCACCAATAACTGTTTGCGCCCCAGTACCATCAAGCTGTGCTTGGAACAGTACGTTTGGATCATCAACGACGTACGCCTTGATAGCGCCGCCATTAGCTGTACCTGTTGGGTAATACTGGCTAAAGATCTGCTGACCTTCTGCATTTTGATACTCACAACCTACAAATACGCCGATAGCGCCAATACCGCTTCCGCCTAAGTTGTTAGTAGTAACATCTGCGCCAGAACCAGTCGCCAATGCGATATACCCATCTGCCCCAATAGTGACTACTTGACCATTAAACAGGTTAGTAGCTTCACCAGCAGGATCAATCAGATAGGTAGAAGTAGCCCCTGCATAGGGCATACCATCAGCACGTTTTACCGGCTTCAGGCCATATGGAGCTGCTGTAGTAGCCATTGCTCATTCTCCTAAATTTAATTGCCTTTCCCGAATGATGTCTTGGATTTCCTATCCGAAAATAAGGGCATCCGAGGATCATTCTCACGCATAAAGTTGTTATCTACTGATTCCATCTGAGCTTGGTTCTTACCTGCGTAATACTGTTCACGCTGTTCCACAAACTCATTTGGTATCTTGCAGAGTAAAAGTCCTTGGACTTCGATATTGTCTTTGTAACGACTATCGGTATCCACGAACATTCTGAACTGGGGCTGCTCCTCAATCCGAACCGGCTCCCAACCCTGACGCATTTTTGATGAAATATTGCGTGGATCGGCCTGATTCATCTGAGATACCCGAACCCAGCGGTACGCATAACCCGGCTGCTTATCTGGCTCTGGTAATACAGAGGCAGGTTGCCATGCCTTCGGACGTTCCGATGTAGCTCTTGTTTCCAGTTCGCGTGCAAGTCTGTTATCAGAAGTAGCTTTCTCTTGTGTAGCCATGATTAGTTCCCCATCTTCTTCAGTTCCCGAGCGTACTGCTCAGGGGTCAATCCCAGTTTTCTCGCAATTTCAACTTGCGATCTCTTTAGCACGATCTTTTTTGGAGACCTGCTACGGGATGCCGGAGCAACTACCGTGGCTGGCTTCTTCTCTGCGCTCTTGGTGGGCCTGCCGCCCCCACCAGTCGTTTCTTCTCCGAAATACTCCGGAAACCGACGCTGCATTGTGTTGTCAATGCTTTGCCAGTATTCATCGGTGCCAATAAATTGGGCACCATGCTCCCGCTCTAACTTTTGGTGTAAGCCTAGTGCGAGGGCTGTCATCTCTTGGTCTGTGCCGAACCATGTGTTTTGTTCTTGCCACGCAGCCGTTTTGGCGTCTGGGGCTGGCACGTTGACCTGCTCAGATTCAGTTTGTACCGCAACTTCATTCTCTTGTAAAGAACGAGGTTTAAATGTTTGAGCTTGTTGAAGTTTATATGTCGCTGAATTAAATTTCTTCTGCGCTTCAATAAGTGCATCAGAATCGCCACTCTCATGTGCTTCTTTATAAGCACGTTCTGCGGCAGCGACTTCAAGTTCTGCTTCCCGTTTGTAGGTCTCGGCTAGTGTCTGCTCACCATAAGACAGATTAGCTTTCAACTTCTTGTTTTCTTCAAGCGCCTTCTGCGCCATGCGGATAGCTTCTTGCTGCTCACGCATTGCACGTTCTTTTTCACGGCGCTCGTCATGCCACACCTTCTTCATCTGCTTCAGGCGTTGCTTAACTTTGTCTGAGTAGTCTTCTAACTCATCAGCTTCCAGTTCTTCAACGATTTCCTTCGGCATGGGTGAATGGCCACGGTCTTCCTCCGGTGTGTCATCTTCAATCTCTAGTTCAGCCTCGGCTTCTTCCGCCACGGCCTCCTCTTGCTGCTCTTCCTCTACTTCAAACTCAAAATCGTCTTCAGCTTTTTGCGCTTCAGCGTTCATATGTGCCTCCTTTAGGCTCTGGATATTCCACGTGGATCTTCAACAACCGCTTCAACCGCATCATCATTGATGATTCGGAACTCACGACCATGAATCTTCACCCGTGTACCGGCGTGTGGGCGAACTAGAATAAAGTCGCCTTCTTTACACCAAGGTCCGCTAGGGAACCGGGTTTCGTCCTTATAACAGTCAGGACCGAGCTTCATTACAAATAATGTAGTAGTGAGTAGCTCTTCGTTGTGCATAGTCTGAGCGGACTTAATCAGACCACTATCGCCATACGTTTCTTCGATCTCAGGCACACCACAAAGGATGCGATACCCTGAAGGATCAGGTAGTTGTTTTGCTTTTTGTTCCGGTGTTTCCGGTAGTTCTGTTGCTTCATCCGGATTATCGGGGTTTGTGCCGATTAGGATTTCAGTCATCGTCGTTCTCCATGCGTTGTGCTGTCTCCAGCACGAGGTTGTTTGCGATCATAAGGCCGCGAATTACGCCAGTGGCGTGCTTATATTGGGCGTGATCGGGAGCCTTACCGGCTGCAAGATCTTCCACAATAATTTCTCTCTCCTCGTTGATTTTGTCCGCGAGGTACTTTAGTAGGTCTGTACTCATTCTTCACCTTGAGGCTGCTGAGTTTGTTGTTGCCGCGCTGCGCGGTCCTCTTGAGCTGCTTCACGGGCGATAGTGATGCCCATCTCCAGCCCATCTTTCTGCTGTTGAGCAGATAACTTGTCTTTCTCGGAAGCGATTTTTGCTCCGACTTGCATACCAGCAACGCGCTCTTGTGACGCGATACGCTCTCTTTCCAGCTCCAGACGGTCTGCCTTTTCGGCGGCATCGACCTGCATCTTCTGAACCTTGAGTTGCGCTTCGGCCTGTTTGATCTGCAGTTCTGCTTGTTGCATCTGGACAATTGGGTCTTGCTGAGCCTGTTGCGCTTGTTGAGCGGCTTGCTCCGCCTGATTCTTGCCAAGGACTTGTTGGGCTGCAGCGGCTGCGAGACGCGAAATCTCCAACTCTGTGTTCTCGTCCATCTTGTCCTCTGGCGTTGGGTAAGGCACACCAGCAGCGTCTTCGATCTGTTTTCTGTACGCCATTGCCAAGTGTTGAGCCAAGTGCTCTTGAAAAGCTGCGCCGATAGTCTTAGCCATAGGGCTCTGCTGAAGCATACCCATCATCTTCGGATCTTGGGCTGCCGCCATATGTACAGCGATATGCGCCTCATGATCCTGATATAAGAACGCCTTGACCGGCTTGCCCTGCAACATGTTCATGTTTTCTGTTACTGGGTCGGTAGGCTTCTGGTCATCTTCCATTGGAACGAGTTTTTCAGCGTTCTTTATTCCTAAAACTTCTAACATCTGCCGGTGTAAGAACGGCATGTCATAAAGCTGGGGTGCAGACTGCGCCATTTGCAAGACTGCTTGGTACTGAACGACCTTTTGCGCCATTGTGGCCGCATTTGGGTCAGAAACAGGTATAACTTCAACCTGATCGTAGTCAGCCCCACGATCCATAGCCTCGCCTGTGCTTGGCTCATATGTGTACTCATCGTCGGCATAGTCACGAATCACGCCTTTCAGGAGTTTAAGTTCCTGCTTCATTGAGTAATGGATGCGTGCTTGTACCGCAGACATAATCTTGAGCGTGCGCTCAAGGATTGCCAGAGTAGTACCAACAGGAGCCTGACCAGACATGTCGGAGATCTTCATATCAGCCGCAGAAGCAAAACGACGGCCTTCTTCTACAATCTTGTCGAGCAACTGAGACAGAACTATTGACGGCTCTTTATATGGGAGCGTCATGATGTTGTCTCTGATTGTACCCGAAGCAACGTCTACATCACGAAACTCTGCTGGGGAAATCGGGGTGTCATCTCCTTTAACTCGTAATCCTTTGGTTTTGAACCCTCCGGGGAGGTTGGAGAGGGTTCCCGCATCAACAAGTTGTCTAATGATCGCGGTACCGGACTTAGCGAAAGCACCAACAAGATGAATAAGACCGAAAGCATAGAAGCCAAAACCGGGTACATAACTATAATGAACAAAATGGTTCCGCTTCTGTTTGCTCTCATCCTCTTGATTCCAGTTACGACGGATCGCGAGAATAGTCTCCGAATGCTTCTCAATAGTAACCACGTACGGTAACGCAATACCTGTAGCCTTGCCGTCTTCATCCTCGTCCTCGTAACCGGGAAGATCCAAGTCAACGTGCATTTCAAGAATTTTATGACGGTCATCAGATGTGGCACTGAAGCCCATCTTCTCTGCAATTGACTTCTCTATATCATCTAATGTATCGCCCGGTTCATCCAGCTCTATGTCACGATAGAAGCCAGCGCTCTGTAACTTTTTGATTTCATTAGCAGTTTTGCGCATAACGTGAGTTACACGCTCGGCTGTCTCGATATTAGACGCACCGTATGGCACCACAACGTCTTCCGCTGGCACGTAAGTCGAAGTCTGACGATTCAAGCTAGGGTCAAAGTACACCTTCTTGAAGGCATTACCAGAGAGGCCAAGACCCCAGAGCATGCGCTCATGCTCGGGGCGATACTCTACCATCTTCTCTGTGAGCTGGTAGTTCATGTCATCCTTTACACGCTTGGCGACTTCCAGCTTTTCAGGAGTTTCTTTCCCGATAACTTTGGTCTTTACCGGCCCCTGCGCCGGGAATGTTTCCATCATCGTTTCAGACTGAAACTTAACAAGAGCTTCAGACAGGAGAGGGTGGTAGACACCACAAGCACCGGGCCAAGGCTCTGAGCGATCCTCAACCTTCATACCCAACAGCTCAAGGCCGTCTACATAAGTCTGCATCCAGTCGCGACGCGAACCAGCATCTTCTTCAAAGTCAGATAGTAGCTCCTCACTAAGAGCTGCAAGGGACTCTTCTTCCATCTCTTCTGCGAGATTGGCTCCGAACTCTTCATCGTCCTGCATATTATCTGGGTCGAGAACAATCTCCATGTCCCCAACTCGGACGGTAACTTCTTCCGGATCTTCGATCTCAATCTCAATATCTGGTTCCATATTAGCCGCTTGGGCCATCATTTCATCAATCCCCATAGGGGCTTGGTTTACGGCTTTCTCAATTGCCATTGCTCAGTCCTCAGTAGTATCCAGCGTGCGGTCGTCTAAATGTTGGTGGGTCGTCTTCCTCGTCCAGCAATGTCCGTATGTATCCGCCACGGCGGAACCGCGCTAGAGCTAACGAAGTAGAGTCAACGTAGTCATCGTGCTCCCCTGACGGAAAACTTGCAACTTCTTCAATGACTTCCTCGGCCCAATGGGTGTTGGGTGCCCACACTCTGCCACTGGCAAAAATGTCTGCGACCGCATTTAACCGGGTAATTTTGTCGTTCCCTTTCACTGGCGTGAACTCTTGGACCGGGATACCCATAGCCCGCATCTCGTATATCAGTGGCGCACCTGATGCTTTCTTCTCGATAATGACCCCGTCTGGCTCCCAGTCGCGGTAATACTCGATTGCCACCTGTTTCAGCCTCGGAAACTCCATCCGCTCCCTAAAGGCATCTAATAGTATGATATTAGCCTGTGGTACGCCGGTATCGTCGTCCTTGTAGAACACACCCCACGTAGTTAACGCCGAATAGTCAGCACGTTGTGACTTCTCGAACGCCGTATCCCACGACATAAGGACAAAATCACAGTGTGGAGGGCTGTCTCCTTCCCAAATCTGCCACCATTCGCGTTTGATGATGGCCGTAGCGTCCGATGTCGGGTTCTGTTGGTACTGAGCCATCCATTTTGAGTGTGGAAGTTCCTCTTGGAGGGCTTTTAGCTCTTCTTCTGACCAAAATTCGGGCCAAAGTGGCTTGTTTGACGGCAAAATCGCCGGAAATTCAATGACTTCCCACTCTGTACCGCCTCTTTCGGCCTCTGCTTTGAGTACACGAGCAGTAATGTCCTTCTTGGACCACCGAGTCATGACGATCACGATGGCTCCACCCGGTTGTAGACGCTGACGAGGACCAGATGTGTACCACTCGTAGGTCTTATCGTAGATTTCCGGGTTTATTTCGGCCAGTGCAGCCTCCTGTTCCGAGTGAGGATCGTCAATAATCAACAAATCCGCACCCTTACCAGTCACCGCACCACCCACACCGATGGCGAAGTAGTCACCACCTTTGTTTGTAGCCCATCGTCCAGCCGCTTTGGAGTCTTGCTGCAGCCCTACGCCGGGAAATATTTTGGCGTAGACTTCCTGATCGACCAAGTTCCGCACTTTACGACCGAACCCGACCGCGAGTTCTGCTGTGTGGGAGGTCTGAATGATCTTCTTATGGGGAAATTTCCCCAAGAACCACGCAGGTAGAAGATAGGAAGCGAACTCTGACTTTGTATGTCGAGGCGGCATATTGATAATGAGCCTTTTACACTCACCCTTAGCCACCCGTTCAAATGCTTCTGCCATTTTTGCATGGTGACGCCCTGCAATGAACGTCGGCCACGCTTCTTTCACGAACGCAAGAAACTTCTCTTGCGCCAGTTTTCTGGTTTTCAGGGACTGCAAGTGCTCCAGCTCAGCCAAGAGCTTCTCTTGCTCCCCCGGAGTTAAGGCCGGAAGGATGCTCGGTATATCCTTCAAGGATATATTTTCTAGGATGTCACTCGCTCTCGCTGCCATTCTCTAGATCCGCTGCAATACCTGTTAACTCAGGCTCTGTAAAGACCCCAAGCTCCTCATCCAAATCTACGCCCAGTGGCGTCACATCAATCACATCTGCGTTCAACAGGCGTTTGACACGCTCCTTGATCGCATTCTCCAGATCCTCTGGGTTCTTATAGTTGATGGTGACTTCGCTTCGTTCTGTAAATAACCCGATGTCACTATGCTTACCAAGGAGTTCCAGCGCCTTTAGCTCGTATCTGGTATCCCCGCAGTTGGCAATCTCCATCAACTTGTTAGTAATAGCAGACCGCGCTTCGCCAACATCTAGTGCAAGAGAGCTTCCATAGGTTCTTAGGAAGGCTGCGGCAGCAAATGCTGTGGTCTGGTTTGTCAGGTTCTTTGTGCTTTTGTCTTTTACGACAGCTTCAAGCAGCTTCTTTTCGCGCTCAGCGTCTGCCTCAGATATTTCGAGAGGAGCACCAAGTTCAGCTTTTAGTTCAGCCGTGTTACCGGCAACCGCCAGTTCTTCTAACAGGGTAGGGACAGTGTCGTCCGAAGTGTCATACGGAACGGGCTTGTCTTTTGTAGGTTCGATCTTTGTCGTTGGCATTGTCTGTATGGCGGTTTGTGGCCTCAGTTGCGGTGATCCTAACAGAGTATTTGTAAGAAACAAAATATATCAAGGAAACGGGACTCTATTTTTTAAGTAGGGGGGTACTTCTATATACGAAGCGCGTGCCAACCGGGCGCAGAAAAGAAGGGGGGTGGGGGGTCTTTTAGACAGTGTCTAAAGAATAGGGTCGGTTTGTCAAAATTGCTCATCTAATGTGCATATTATTATACATATAGGGGTTGTATGTAACTAACACTCACAGCGGGGGGTGCCCCCCTCCAGCCCGCGCCATACGGGCGTTTCAAGCCCCCCACATATTGTTTCCAAAATAAACGGTCCAACTGTACCACATTGTTATAATCGGGCTAAGCCCGACAGCCTCGGGTGGTTCGATGTTTAACAACAAAAGGAGTCAACGCGATGACGCAACTCAACTTATTTGAAGATCGGTTCACGATCCAAATGGCACTCTTCGCTTTCTCTAACTGGTTAGCTCTCGAAGTACAGTGGTTCACAAACCCTGAACTCTGCGAGGATGACCACAAGGAGCGCAAACACAAACAGGATGTGATGTGGCGACAATACTCAGCAATGGCAGGAGTCAACAGAGTGCAACTGGTGAAGCACGCCGCGAAGAACGGGCACTTGCTCGACTCAGACCGACAGCTTCTAGTATTCGCAAACTTAACTGATTAACCACAACCGCCCCCTTCGGGGGGCTTCGGAGTCAACCATGAATAAACTAATGATCTCAATGCTGACCTTCGCAGGTCTGGTTCTAGTCCTCGGCGGACTAGGTTACATCGAAGAAGCACCGATGACATTGCACGACACCTTAATCGGTGCAGGCATATCGCTGATGGGCATCGGACTCTGGATTGTTGCAATGCTCTGGCACTACAGGCACGAACACTACAACGACATCTAACCAACAGGCTCCCCTTCGGGGGAGCCACGGATGATAGTTCTTTTGGTAGCGGAAGCCCTAGTTAAGCTGAAGCAGGCTGAAAGCCGCGCCGTTACTGGCGTTACAATGTAACGGAACGATTGTTTCCAAAACTGATTATTCTGTACCACAGATTGATATAATAAAAGCGTCCCGACGGCCTCGGGGCTTTGTTCTTTTACAATTAAGGAGTCTTACTATGGGTAATCCAACCGTAGAGAAGGTGGTTGCTGGAAAGCAACCTGTTGTTGAACCAGCTCATGTCGTTGCTCGTCATGAGTATGTCGATGCTTCGGCTAGACAATACGGTACAGCGCTGAAATACGCTAAAGCGTTGAATGAGCGTTGGCCAGAAACGGAAGGACGCAAACACTGGTATGACGTTGGCCACACCGAGGTCAACGAGTTTGCGAAGGAAGTTAACGGTGAAAAGGACGCGCTAGCTAGCGAGTTCAGTACCGTTGGCATCACCAGCGGTACAATTCGTAAGCGCTGGTACGATGTACGCCAGAAAGCTCGTGAAGAGCGGGAAGGCGTAGAAGAGAAAGACGACAGCACTGGCGGTAATCCAGCCAGACCACTTGAAATCTTTCTTCCCGAATGGGCGTTGAACGGCTATAAGCGCATAGCGCGAGCTGAAAAGCGCACTGAAATACAGGCTAAATCAATGAAGCTGGTACAGCAAATATGCGAGCTTCACAAAATTGATCTAAGCAATATCTAACCCAAAGACTCCGAAGCCGTCGAGATAAGGCCACCGAAAGGTGGCCTTTTTTTGGCCTGAAAAAATCACAAGTGATAGTTCCTTTCCGTGCGGAAGAACATGATGACAGTTCCTTTGGGGGCGGAAGCCCTATATGAAGCGAGCCCCTCTGAAACCCTTGTGTTTACTGCGTTACATAGTAACGGAACGATTGTTTCCAAATATAACATTGTGGTACAGCTACTACGATATAATTAAGGTGTCCCGATGGCCTCGGTGACACTGTTCTTTTACAACTTAGGATTTGTTATGCAAAAGCAAAACAATGTAGTTGCAGGTACTACTGAAACCCCTGCTCACGTAGTCGCACGGCGCGAGTACGTTCAGTCCATCGGCACAGAGTATGGTGCTTTGGTGAACTACGCCAAGTCTCTTGAGACTCGGTGGCCTGAGACTGAGGGGCTGACTGCATGGTACGCGGTTCAGCACACCGAGGTTAATGAACACGCCAAGAGTGTGCTTGGCGAGCGCGATGCGTTTTACGCAGAGTGCGAGAGTGCGGGAGTCAAATCTGGCACGGCACGCAAGCGTTGGAAGGCAGTCCGTGACTACGGAAAGATCCTGCGCGAGGGGGAGCCAGAGAAATCTGACTCAGGTAACAACGAACGGCCTCTGGCACAGGCCAATCCAGAAATCTTGCTTGCGCTTTATAAGCGAAACGCAAGAGCCGAGAAGCGCGATGCGAAATCGGCAACTACCATGAAAGCAATCGCAGAATTGCTTCAGGAAACTTGGAAAATCAGCTTAGATAATATCTAAGCTACTGAGGCCACGGGATAGGGGAGTCGAAAGGCTCCCCTTTTTTGTGCCCGAAAAAATCACAAGTGATAGTTCCTTTCGAGGCGGAAGCACTTAACGCAGTAGGCGCATGGCTCGCACCCGCTAGCTTTCAAGCCGTTACATTGTAACACCAAGGATGACAGTTCCTACGCGGGCGGAAGCCCTCAAACTGCGTTACAATGTAACGTTGTACCACATTGTGCTATTGTTACAAAACCATTTTTGTATTGTTACGCGCTAAGTCATTGATTTTTAAGTAAAGTTACTAAAGTTACAAAGTTACATTCTAAAATAGCTATATATAGAAAGTGTTAGAGCAGGTCTCTCCGCAGATGTAAAAGAGCAAATTGCTCTAGAGGAAATGTATTTATTTAAAAACGTAACTTTATAACAATACACCCATTTTGCTACCTCAACCCCGCGTCGTTACTGGGTTTTGCATTGTTACATTTTTTTGTAACTTTATCTCAGCTTTTATAACTTTGTAACAATACCCTTCACAAAACTGAGCAATTTGCTTTTCAATTTACTTTACAAACTCGTAACTTTGTGGTACAATATACATACTAGGGTAATTACAAACTTTTTTTGGCCTTTCTTTGAGGCCGTTACATTGTAACGAGGTAACACACAATGAACCGTACAGATGCAGAACGCCGCGTGAAAGTTACACGCCTAACTAGCATTTATCAGCGTAATGGTTATGCCGACCGCAAGACTTATCTTGAGGCTCTCGCTGATTACTTCTCTTTGCCGTTTACCGAGCTTTGCCGCAAGTCAGCCGAGCTTGGTGCGTTGCAAGACTTCTCCGGTCTTATCGACTACTGCAAAGAACGTAAAGCCCAGATCGACCTAGCTTTTTGGTGGGAACAAAACGACCCGCGTGAAAGCGGAGTTACTTACAGGGAGGGTTGGGAGTAATGACCACGTTACATTGTAACGAGTGTGTGGAGTGTGGCGATCCCATTCTTCCACGTAAGCGTGCAGAGCTTGGCTACACCACTTGCTTGTCATGCGGTGATAAGCAGGCTCGGGCTACCGTTCGTACAGTAGCTCCAATGCACAAATCAAACTATATGCTCTTCACCAACCTTGAGGACTTGAAGGGCATCAACAACAAAGGAGGCTTTCACCGTGAGTGAGAAAAGTGAGTTAGTAATGCTTGAGGACTTAGCCGAGAGCAACTGCGTGTTCATACCGAAGCATAAGGCAGAGATGTTGGACGACATGAATAAGTTCCTCGCTTTGTATGAATCGATTCCTGTTATTACGTTAGAGGTAAAAGACGATGAGTGAGCTAAAAGAAATGCAAATGCGTGGAGCGTCGTGTGAGGCGCTGAATGAAATAGACGAAGTGTTACAGAAGCACTTCCCCGAAGCGGA
>LSRR01000643.1_pt1 | contig 11932 bp, 19 predicted proteins | sample 1162981 | NCBI WGS metagenome assembly LSRR01 (sample SAMN03256433, study PRJNA305521) | marine metagenome | biome: Estuarine; feature: Estuary; material: Brackish water; isolation source: iron chloride precipitation of viral particles from surface water samples | place: USA: Chesapeake Bay ... | reverse complement strand
AGTAGCTGCATCTGGAGGGCCAAGAATAATTCCTCTTAATCTTGTTCTTCCTGCGAAAACTGCTCCGTCAGTTGCTCTTCTAATCGACTTAACATCTGATTTCATACTCATTTATTTTTCTCCTTAATTGTGGCTCCCGAAGGAGCCACTTAATTAATTATTAACTTACTGCTGCACTAAATGGTGTAGCTGGAGTTGTAGTACATGCTGATGTAACTTCAACTTTCCATTGAGTAGAGCTGATCGCTGTACAAACTATTCTTGAAAAAGTTACGCCACCTGTTGTAGTACCGTTTAAAGTAATAGTATCAGATGCTGCTACTGTTTCAAAACCAACAACGTTGTCAGATGTGTCATCAATTAAGATTGCACTTCCAACCATAACATCGTTTGCGTTAGCAACTTGTACAACTAAATTTCCAGTCTTCGTAATTGAAGAAAAGATTTCAAATTTTGCACCAATGTTACTTTGGTTGTTTAAGTCTGCTCCTGGTCCTGCAACTGCAGAATCAGCATTAGCGTTGATTGCTGGTAATGTATAAGTTACTGCGCCTGCTGCATCATTGTGAACAATTTTTCCCGCATGAGAAGCAACTGTCAATGAAATACTAGCGTCAGCATCAACAACATTACCTGGACCTGTGTTGTAAAAGCCATTTTTAGAAATGACTGGTCCTTGGAACGTAGTGTTTGCCATAGTGTTATCCTCCTAGTTTTTTCCACATAGTCTCTAGGCCGTCGACTATACTCGTCTATGCAGAAATTTATGTATAGTGACTAATTTATATACGAAATTATTAAAGAGTGCAAGAAATCCCTATCGAGAAATGTAGATTTCAACGATGTATTAGTCCTTAATTAACCAGCGTAAAGATGAATTTCACCATCTCTAGGATTGGTTCGGACTTGCTCTTCCTGTTGTCTAATGATTGATCTAATTACGTTTTTGATCTCATCACCTAACACAGACATTTCAGGTGTTATCTGTCCTTTATTTTCAAGAAATAACTCGTTCCATCTAGACTCGAGTTTCAGTTTCTTGGCGAACAGTATCATGTTGTCCTGAGCCATTGTTAACCTCCTCATAGGTTATGTAAAAATCATTTACAGTACTAGTGTATTGCAAATCATTTTCTTCCCATTGTATATCAGATTTTCCTATAAAGTCAATGATATGAGGGTTCAGCTCATTTATATCATTTATCTCTTTATCACTTTCGATCTCAAACTTTGTTTGAAGGTATTTAGTAAATATTTTTATTAAGTATTTCTTTTTAGTCATTTTTCCTTTCTATCAAAAAAGAAGGGGCCCGTAAAGGGCCCCCTCAAAATAATTATTATTACAATAATTACGCTGTTCCTGGAGAACCGAACATACCTCTAGGGTCAGACCAGCCGAAGCTGTATCTTTCTCTAGCTTTGTATCTTACGTTTCCAGTATCGAAGTCACCTTCCATAGCAGTTTTGATTGGTGCTCTTACGAACATTTTCATACCGTTAGGCACGTCTGTTTTGATAAAGAACGCATCTGTGTCAGTTAAGAAATTGTTAACCACGTAACCTTGTGGAACCATTCCCATGCTGTTGATTGCGTTAATATCATTGTCCGCAGTACCAACTCTTTGAGCAGATTTCATTAATCTTTCCGCAGTGAATTGTAATTCACTTGGAATGATCATTTTCATCCCTCTAGCTGCTATCTTTAGGCCTCTTTCATCTGTGAACGCTGCAATGTCAATTAAAGACTGCTCTAACGAAGTTTCGTTTAAGTCAGCCGCAGTTGCAAGTTCATTTCTGAAGCTACCTGCGATAGTTGGGTGGTCAGTCGCTAAAAGCGCCTTACCATCACCACCAGCGTAAGTGTTGTCAAACGCATTGTTTAATACGTTTGCAGCTTTTACTTGTTTGGTATTCGCCATAGATCTTGCTAATGCTTTTGTATATCTAGACGCTAATCTGTCATACAAGTTATCTTCAATCGCTTCTTCAGTGATTGAAAATGCAAGAGCAATAGTCTCGTGCGTGTATCTGCTTGTGAAAGTTTCCTGAGCATTGTCAAACGTCACACCTGAACCTTCTGGTTTAGTTTGTGCATTTGCAAATCCAGATAACATTACTTCCTCTTCGAAAGCTCTGTCTGAATTCTCAGTATCGAAAATTTCAGCATGCTGATTTTCATACCTTTTATATTCCAGGCCAAATAAAGCATTCAAACCTGGCTCTAGTTCTTTAACTAGTTGTCCTCTTGATATCGCCATAATTTATCTCCTTTATTAGATACCTGTTGTGTTAGTCATGAAGTGTGTGTTGATCTTACAAACAACATTAACATTAGCTGCGTATGTTGTAACGTTTGATAACTCACTGTTTTCAATGTCTTTTGCAACACCTATAACTCTTATTGGAAGAGTGTTTGTTGTAGCCATTGAACCAGTGTTCACTTCTTGTTTTGATACGAAGTTAGCCGAGCTTCCAGCTGCGTATGTAGCTAATGGTGCATTTAAACCAATATCTGCAATAGCTAGAGTTGTGCTTGACTGTGCTTCAAACCTTTCATAAGGGTCATCACTTACGAAACCAACAATGTCAGTTGCAGTGTTAGCTGCCGCTAAGTGATTTGCCCATGTAGGCTTTGATGTTGATGCATCAGTATAGAACACGCCGTTTAATGAACCTAATAGATGCGGTGCACTAGTAGTCGGCTGAGCATTTTCAATATACCCAGACGCTGCGAAAGATACCAAATCATTTTGGTAAATCGCATTTGTAGTGTTTGCAGCAATATTATATTCACTTAAACCTTGTGAGTCTCTATTCTGACCAACTTTACCGATCGGTCTAAAACCGAACGCTGCGTCTTTGTTTGCCATGTGTTTTTACTCCTTAGTTTTAGTTTATAAATATCGCGGTAATTGGTATCGCTAAAAAATTATTTTTTAGTACCACCAAAAGTTACGCGACTCTGCCTATCAGTATTTATAGGCATACTTGGGTGCTGCTCCTTCATGAGATCGTTGTTGACTGCGTCGTCACGCTCTTGAGTCTGCCTTTTATAATAAGCATCTCTTTGCGCTGCAATCTCTTCCGGTATCCTAGCCAGCACTAGGCCACCAACTCCAATGACTCCTGCGTATTTACCTTCTTTAACAGTTGCATAAGATTGTTCTGGATATTCATCTCCTCTTACGAGTTCCCATCCAGATCTTAATTTACCTGACATGTTCTTTGTATCGTCCATACCAAGTGTTTCAGTTCTTATCCATCTGTGTCTGAATCCATCAGGCGCAGGCGGTGCATCTAAAGATGACGGGGGAGTCCAGGTTTTTGGTCTCTTTTCAGAAACTCTTGACTGACTCGCACGAGGGGTCTTGTTTAGTTTATCGTTTTCCATATGCTTAAACCTCCTTCATGTATTTTTTTTGTTTTGCATAATCTTCTAATGACACTCCTAATTTTTTGGCGATAGCAACTTCAGAAGGGGTGAGACTGATAGTTTTGCGACTTTGTTTTACACTTCGCGTCGCCGACGCTACTGTCTGTGTAGGCTTTGTCGATTCACCTTTTATATTTATATCATTAGTCTTATCAAATTTATGCGGAAATTCAAGTCTCATTCTTTTATCAATTTCAGCATAATATTCATCAGATTTAGGATCATATCCTTCCTCATCAACTAGTGTTTTGTGTAAATCAAAAGCCGTATAAGTCATAGCTTTATCAGTACCAAACCATCTATTATTAGTTGCCCAAGACTCTGCTTTTGGATCTACTTCTCTAACAGGTTCTGGTTGTCTAGGTTGATAAGTTGGAATTACGGTCTCATTTCTAACAGCTTTTTGTTCTTCTGCTATTTGAGAAAGTTCCTGTAATCTAACTTCTTCATAACCCAATCGTGATATTTCTTTTTGAATATCTACTTCAGCATTAACATCGCCAGCCTCTCTAGCTTGAGCTAGTTTAGACTTTTGTGCATCTAAAAGGGATTGGATTTTACTTTGTCTATCTTTCATAGACGATGTTTCTAAAGAAGAGTATCTTTTTGATACTTCTTCCGCTCTCTGTTTTTGCAATCTTGCAAATTCAATGGCTTCATCTCTTTGTCTTTGAGCTTCTCGCCACTGCCAGTTAACTTAGCTATTCTTCTTTGAACATCTTTACTATAGTTTTCTAATTCTTTATCTTTCGATTCTTTCTGATCGTCTTCACTTTGCTCCTCGCTGCTCGCTTCTTGCGGCTCGGGGCTAGTGTCTTGCTCCTTAGTTTCAACTTGTTCTTCAGTTTGAACATCGTCGTTTAATTCGACTTCTTGTCCTGGACCTGAAGTATCAATGTCAACCATAGGAACATCTCTTTTTGTTTCTTCTTGCATAGTTTCCTCCTATGTTATATGTGATGCAACACAGATTCTGGATCTTTGATAGTACCCAAAACCTCGTCGTCGTTTAAGATACGGACTTCTCCGCCTTCTATTGGTAAACGTGATCCTGCATATCTTGCAAAAATCACCCAATCTTTTTCTTTACACCAAGGGCCACTTGGAAACTTATCTTTATCTTTGTAAGCTTCTGGGCCTATCTTTAGAACATAACCACAGTTCACTGCAATTCTTAATCTGTCTAAAGTTTCTTGTGCAACAATAATTCCACCTTTAGTTTTATCTTTAGGTGTAAAAGGTAAAACTAATAATCTCCAACCCGTTGGTGTAGGTAATTGATCTTGAATTGAATCCACATTAGTTTCATCAACTCTTTTACGTTGTTCTAGTTTATCTTGTTCTTTATATTTTTCTTCCAATGCAAATTTAGTCTTCGGAACTTCCTTTGAACCGGATGATGTTTGACTCATCTCTTTCAGTATCATCTTTTTTATCCTCCTTTGGATTTAGCAGGTTTGATATTTCCTGATCTATTAATTGTAAGGCATGCGCCTGTCCTAAAAGATATTTATATTGTTCTATATCTTTTACTCCACCAGCAACCATGGTTTCACCAATCGACTGATAAGAATCTCTTATACGTTTTCTAATTGTTGGAATAAATGTTTCGAGTGTGTAGTGTTCTGCCATTTAGCAATTCCATTTTCTAAGACTTTTATTAATCCTAGAATCGGGATCGCGTGCAGTTTTTGCAGATGTTAATCTTTTTTTCATACCTGTCATACGTGCGCAGAACGATTTTCTACGATTAGCAGCCTTAGAACCTTTCTTTAATTTAGACGGTTTCGTTGTTACAGCTGTACTTAATTTAGATCCAGGATTAGCCGCTCTATAAGATGCAATCCCTTTTCTATTTAAACCACCGCTAGGTGATTTGCCTTCTTTTCTTTGCCATGCAGCAGTTCGTGCCATTATTAACCTTGTGATCTTTTTATAGCTTTTGCTGTTGGTGCGCCTTTAGTTCCCGGTCTTCTCATCTTTTCACCTGAACCTGCAGCGATTCTTTTTTTCTTTTGCTGGATATTATACCAAAGACCTTTCTTTGCCATTTTTCCAGATTTTGTTTTATGATATTTACTAGTCATTATTTTTTTCCGAATTTTTTGACTTCAGTTTTTAATCTACGAAGTGGCTGTATAGCTTCTCCTTTAGGAGCTTTATCTAATCTATAAAGTCTATTTTCTTTAGCTTTTTCTTTTAAATAAGATGTATCTCTGTTGGGTCGAGTATCTTTTTTAATTGGTGTTCTTTTATTTAAAATAGATTTTCTATCTCTTATGTCTTTAAGAGTACCAACAATAGCTCCTCCTGGAGTAAGTTTTCCAGCAGTCTTTGCAACGTTTTTTGCCATTTCTCTTAAATTATTTTTGTTTTTAATTTTTGAAGCCATTCCTCCAACTCTTCTAAATGTTCTTTTCATCATTAGTGTCTCGCCTTTCCCCATCCTTGTATTTGGATAGATTTCTTTTTACCTTTTGGATTTCCTACTTCATCAATTGCATTGTCTGCTTTAACTTCAGCAGGTCCGCCCATAGCAAATACGCCTCTACCTTTTAAGATATCTGCTTTTGTAACTTTTCCATCACCAGTTAGGTCTGGAAATTTTTTCTTTTTATTCATAATTAACTCGCTGTGTTTTTTACTTTTTTAGATTTTGAAAAAGCAATATTTTTCTTTTCCTGAGGAGATACATTGCCTTTTACAGCTTCTGTTCCTTTTTCAGGGTTGCCTTTTATGAATCCAAAACCGGGCACTTGTTTGTTAAATCTTTTATTTGCCATTATTTTTTCCTCCGTTAGTTTTGATAATGTCCGTTGCTTTGATTCCGTATATCGCTGCAACGACTGAAATCCAAAGACCGGTTATCCACCAAGGCATAGCAGATAATTTCTCAAAATACAAGTCAAGTTTGGCTTCAATCTCTTTGTCTTCAGCAAAAACTGCGTACGCCAAGACCGCCAAAGGGCTTGACAAGACTAAAAGTACAAATTCGTCCTTCCAGTCGCCTTTTTGATTTTGAGAAATCTGTCCACTGTACTCAATTTCTCCGCGTTTCATCTTTTCAGCATGAACAATTCGTGCTTCAGACATAATTATTTCAGATTTTTTCTTATTTTTATAAATTTCAGCGCCTGTTTTAAGTGCAGTGCCTATTATTGACCATGGAAACATAATTAATTCCTTTGATTTCTTAATTTAGCAGCTAAAATTGTTTTTTCAATCGAAGTATCAGCTCTTAATTGTGCTAAATCTTCATTTTGTTGTAATTTTTCATCAGTTTGCATCTGATTCATCATTGCTTTCATCTTATTTAGGTTAATTTGCTCGTCATCAACCTTTTTCTTACGTGCATTTTCTTGTGCTCGAATGTCTAACTCTCTTGCTCGTAGTTTTGCAATAGGATCATTGTCAAATTGTGACGTAATTTCTTTTTCTTCCTTCATAAATTCTTCCATCATCTCTGCAATTAACACAGCTTTTCTAGCTTCAATCTTTTCTGACAACATTCTAGCTTGAATTTGCATTTGTTGAGCCATTTGTGGGTTCTGTTGCATCATCATTTGCATTTGTTGAAGCTGTTGTATTTCATTTTTAAATTCTATTTCAACTTGTTCTTGAGCCATTAATGAAATGTGTTCAAAAATATTTTTTTCTAAACTTGCCATAACAATTGGATTGTTTCTTGCCATGTTTGTTGCCATAAAATTTAAATGTGCCGTCATGTGTGCTCTATGATCTTGACCAGGAAAAGCTTGGTACGGTTTCCCTGCTAAAGCATCGATGTGTTCTAAAGCAGGGTCCTTTGGTTGTGGTGGTTGTGGTCGAATTAAAACAGTGTCAACATCTTTGACACCAATCGCTTCATACATGTTTCTGTATGCTTGATACAAATTATGCATTTGGGGATTTGACATTGCCAGTTGCAGTTCTGTTTGCGCTAAAGAAATACGCTGTGTCTGTGAGAAAATGTTAGGGTCAGCAACTGGCAGTATATCCACTCTATCATCAAAGTCTGATTGTTTAATCATTTTTTGACCCCCAACTACATCGTATGGATATTCTGCAGGTAAGTATAATCTAAATACTCTTGATAAAATTCTAAATTCGTTTTTTAATGATGCATAAATTCTTTTGTGGATAGCAGACATCGTTCTACTACCTCTTTCAAGCAATGCTACAGTCGTGCCCACAGCTGCTTGTTGATTCCCATCTCCTATTTGCAGGTCCGCTATGGAAGCGAATCTTTGTCCTGCATTTACCACGACTCCCATAAGTTGTAATAAGGTTTGAGAAGGCTCTTTAAATGGAAGAGTCATAAAAGCATCTCTTATGTTTCCTCCTGGAGCATCTACATCTCTGAATTCACCAGGTTGTATTGCTTGTGCATCATCTCGAATTCTGATTCCTCTTTGTTTGAAACCAGCCGGTAAGTTAGATAATGTTCCGGCATCTAATAATTGTCTTAATGCTGAAGTTGCAGTTCTTGATAATCCACCAATCATGTGGATTAAACCAAAACCATAGAAACCTAAACCAGGTAAAAATTTGAAATGTACAAAGTATTGTATCTTAGATTTTTTTGGATCGTTTTGTTCGTAGTTTCTTCTAATAGATAATATCTCTCTAGAATTTTCTTCGATGGTTACAATGTAAGGTAGTTTAATTCCTGTTGGTTCACCATCAGCACCAATATCTTCAAATCCTTCTAAGTCTAAATTAACATGACATTCTAACAAAGTAAAAACATCATCATCTCTTCCAGTTTTAACTGTGCCTTCTAATTCTAATTCTTTTTTCTCAACTTCAGTTAAGTTATCATGACCCGCTTTTAATTCTACATCTCTGTAAAAACCTGCAACTTGTTGTTTTCTTAATTCGTTTTCAGAAATTTTAATTCGATGAATAATTGCTTCCGCATCATCTAATGAGGTAGCTGTGTACGGAACAATTAAATCATCTGCTGGAACAAACTTAGATACTGCTCGTTCCAATAAATCATCATAATAAACTTTTTTAAATGAAGAACCTGCAAGAGGTAAATAGAATAACATTTGATCAAACTCTGGTTCGTATTCTTTCATCTGATCCATCAACTGATAGTTCATGAAATCTTTTACACGATTTGCTTGTTGAGTTTTTTCTGGAGTTTGAACTCCAATGATTTGAGTTCTTACTGGTCCAGTGGCTGGGAGTAACTCTTTATAAGCCAACGCCTGAAACTGAGTAACTGCTTCAGCAAGTACCGGATGAGTGGCACCCGAAGCACCGGCGAACGGTTCCGTCCTGTTTTCATATTTAAATCCCAATAGTTCTAATCCTTGAGTATAAGATTTTTCCCAATCTTTTCTAGAACTTTTATAGTCTTGATAATTTTGATATAGTGTTGAAGATAAATAACCTAACTCTCTTTCATCTACAAAATCAGCTAAGTTAGCATTAAAGTCTGTTGCTTGTGATTGTATTAATGATTCTGGATCAAAGTTAACATCAACCGACCCGTCTTCCATTTCAGTAATTTGAGTTTCACCGGGTTCTACCTTTTCAATTTCTTCAATCATTTCAACTGCGATATCGTCAGTTGTTTCTTCAGGTTGAACTTTTATGTTTGGTAAAGCTTTGTCTATCTCTGCCATTATTTTTTTCTCCAGATTGTTTGACTGTTTTAACAGTATTATACGAAATATTCAAGCCTTGTGGATTAGGGCCTCTTTTTGGTGGTGGGCCACTCTTCTTCCCATATTTATATGGTGTATTAGTCATAATCAGAATAATCCTGATAATTTAAATCATAATCATTAGCATCATCTGCAGTCATTCCATATTTATTTTCTAAATAATTTGCTTGCTCAACTTGATCCTCATTAATTTTAGCTACTTTTTCATTTTTAATTTTTCTTACCTTTAAATCTTTTTCATCTAATTTACCGGTTCCGTATTGCTTTAAAGTAGAAACATCAGAGTTTAAATCTTCAATTGCGTCTACAACATTCTCCCCATCAAACTCTATATCATAATCATCTGGGCCCATTCTAATTCCTCTAGGTTCTGCTTCTGAAGCTTGAAAGTATGGACCTACTTTAGTTCCGTCTTCTTGAATATATCCGGTTTATAAGTAAAAGATATTGTGTCTTGACCCATATTTGTTGGTGAATCATAATCTAATCTAATTTCACCTGTTTCTAAATCCCTAACAACTCTAGCTCCTTCCTGTTCTCCTAATTTTTGAACGTGAATAATTTCTCTTTCCTTAGTTGCAAATTGTTTTGTAAGATCTACTCCTTCTTTTATAACTTTATTAACAACTGCATCAAACCATTCTGGTTTTCCAGAAATAGGTGCAGTTGTAACAACTTCCTTTGCTGCTTTTTTACCTGCAAATTTTAACAACCCTGCTTTAGCTGCTCCAATAGTTCCAAAAATAGTTCCTAATAATTTTAAAAAATCACGTCGACCCATTCCGCCTTTTGAAAAACCTTGACGTTCTAAATAACCAACTGGAAATTTATATTGTAACACCGAAGGGTCTAACCCTTGTTCTTCTGCTAGTTTCAATACAGCTTTTGGACCAATTCTATTTGCTTCTTGTAATAAAAATTTTTCTAAATATTCTTTTTCTGCTTGTGCTAATTTATTTAAATCTTCAATTTTAACGTCCGAGTAACGATCTAAAATATCTTTACCAGTAAATCCTGTAAATGCATCTTCAACTGCTTCCGACAAATATTCTTGTTCTTTCATGTAAGGATACATTGGGTCTCCTTGAGCTTCTACAAAATCTGTAGGTCTAGAAATATCTTCTCCCTCATAACCTTTAAATTCAGGAATTAATCCAGATAAAGATTCATTATAATAAGATAATGGATCAGAAAGAGCTTGTCCTAAATAAGTAAAATCATTACTATCTAAAGTTCCTTTCTTTTGTAAATCAATTAACTCTGCTTTTGATTTTGATTTTTCTTGTATATTAGGTTCATAATTATTAACAATATCTTTTATTTCTTTTAATCGTTCTATTCCACCTTGAAGAGATTCTAATGCACTATCTTGAATTTTTTGTGGAACATTTTGAATGTCTTCTCTTTGTAAAGTTTTCTTTGCATTAACTACATCCGTATACACTCCAGCAAAATCTTCTAAGGCTTTTTCATATTTATATATTTTTGAAGTTGCACTATCTTTACCTAACTCTTCATTGGCTCTTTGAACTTTATCTCGACCAGCACCAAACAATCCGATAATCATTGCTTTCTTGGCTGCATCTTTATCTCCTCTTAAAATATGGGGTGCTGCAAAAGCAAGCTCAATTGGAATATCTACTACTCCTACAAGACCTGTCATAAATTGTCCTAATCTTAAAAGTCTAGGAGTTTTAGCTCCTGTTTTTATAGCTTGTCTAGTTTCTTTTAATAAATTTGTTTCTATTTCTTTTATACCGCAAGCAAGTGAACCACTTCCATTTTTAAGATTTTTCTTATCACAAAAATCACTTAATAATTCATTTATTTCCATTTGATCAAATTTAGCTGCTCTTTCTAATACTTCCGGTTTAAATTTGACTCCTGTTTTTTCTAACATTTCATTAAGAGGTGTAGCTGTTCCAATTCTTTTCTTACCTATCTGAACTTCTATGTCTTCTCCTAAACTATTATAAAAAGTTTGAAGTGCTTTTTTCTTTTTTGAATAGTTTTTTATTCCTGGAGTTGTATTATCTTCTGCTTGTACTATTCTATTTAACTTACTCATCAACGTTCTTCTTGCTGCACCTTCACTTACGTTTTGACCTTCAAAAGTTAACATGACGTCAAAAGGATCTACCGCTAGACCTTTGACGTGGTGAATGTGAAAAGGGTGTCTTCTTTGACCTAACACCATTCCATATTGTTCTTTTAATTCCGGTAATAATCCTTCTTTTGATAGGAAAGCTTTTTGTGCATACGGTTTAATTATTTTCTCTATTGGAATGTCTGACATTTTTTTTATGTCTTCAAACAAAGTATCATATCTTAACTTATTACCTTTCTTATCTATTAAAACAACTTTTTGCGCTTCCTCTGCTGAAACATAGTTTGGATGTTCATGTTTTAAATTTTCCGTTTTAAAATATTTTTTATCATCTTTAGCGTAATGATTTCTTCTTAATAGATCTTCCCAAAGAATACTTTTAGCATCATCATGTTTTTTATAAAAAACTAAATTATTTCTTTTAGCGTATCTTTTTCTATTTCGATCATCTACGTCTTGTAAATATTTTATTCTTGCTTCTTCTCCTAATATTCCAGAAGAAAGGTTTTTTCTTCTTTCCCTATTATACGCTGCTCTTTTTTCCATATATTCAGGATCTTGTTTTTTTCTTAAATAAGCTTTTCTTTCTTTTACTTGTTTATTTAAACCTTCTTCATCTAAAGCCAATATCTCTTTTAATCTTTTTGGTTTGTTTTTAAATTGCTCCTGAGCGTATTCTATGTAAGCTGCTCTTTCTTCATCTGTTACAACTGC
>LSRR01000161.1_pt1 | contig 12125 bp, 24 predicted proteins | sample 1162981 | NCBI WGS metagenome assembly LSRR01 (sample SAMN03256433, study PRJNA305521) | marine metagenome | biome: Estuarine; feature: Estuary; material: Brackish water; isolation source: iron chloride precipitation of viral particles from surface water samples | place: USA: Chesapeake Bay ... | reverse complement strand
TGACCGAAAGCTAGCGGAGGAGAAAAGCTGTCTTCGAGGTTGTTGTTTGTGAAAGGTGTGCGGCGTCTCTGCGGTTTCTCGGGTCGCTGCGGTGGTTGTTGGGTTGCGAGAGGTGTCCATACTTTTTTATGAGAAGTTTTTTCTCTAGTTTGGCTCGCACGTGAAGTCTTTATTTTTTCGTTTTCCATATGCTTATACTCCTTCCGTGATTTTTAATTGTCTTGCATAATCTTCGAGTGGCACACCTAATCTTTTAGCAATTGCTACCTGTGAAGGTGTGAGCTTAACAGTATTTTTGCGTCCTGTTGAGGCTGAACGTTTAGCCGAAGCTACATTTTGAGCAGGTTTTGCTCTAGGTGTAGAGTTGGTTGTAATCTTATCAAATTTATGTGGGAAATCAAGTCTTATTCTTTTATCGATTTCTTCATAATATTCTTCAGATTTAGGATCGTATCCTTCTTCTTCTACAAGCTTTTTATGTATGTCAAAAGCCGTATAAGTCATAGCTGAATCATTTCCAAACCAAGGGTTTTTAGCTGCCCAATCTTCTGCTTTAGGATCAGTTTGAACATTATTCACTTGTCTTTGTGGAGTAATGTTTACTTCCTTGACTTCAGGTTTTTCTAATTCCCTAGCTTTTAAAGCATTTAGTCTAGAAGATTCAACAGTTAGATTTGCTAATTGTTCTTGAGCCGCAATTTGTGCTTCAACGTTTTGAGATTCGATAGCATTCTTTAATGCTAATTTAGCTGCTGCCAAACTAGTTTTAAGTCTACTTTCAAATTCAGAAGTGTAAGATTTATCTAAAGTAGAAAGTTTAGATTCTAACTTTTCTTTTTCTGCTTTAGTTAATTGAGCATACTGAATAGCTTCTTCTCTTTGCCTTTCAGCTTCTCTCATCTTACGAGTTAATTTAGCAATACGTTTTTGAACGCCTTCGCTATATTTTTCTAACTCATCTTCTTTTTTTTCTTCTTTTTTAGTTTCAACAGGTTCTTCTTTTGATTCAACCTGTTCAACTTCTATTTTCTCTTCCTCCACTACTTCTGGTTTTTCAGAAGTTTCTTTTTCATCTAATTCAACTTCAGCGCCGACTGTTTCGCCAACATCAATTAAGTCTTCAGATGAATTTATATCTTTATCGTTTGTTTCTGGCATAGTTCCTTCCTATGTTTATATTAAGTGAAGAATTGATTCTGGATTTTTTATAGTTCCTAGAACTTCATCATCGTTTAGTATTCGCACTTCTCCGCCTTCAATTGGTAATCTTGAACCAGCGTATCTGGCAAAGATAACCCAATCTCCTTTTTTGCACCAAGGTTCTCCAAATTTATCTTTGTCCTTGTATGCTAAATCTCCCATCTTTAAAACATAACCACACGTAGTTGCAATACGTGCTCTGTCTAAAGTTTCTTGTGAAAATAAAATTCCACCTCTTGTTTTTTCTTTTGGTGTAAATGGTAAAACTAAAAGTCTATAACCTGATGGTGTTGGTAATTCATCTACAGTTCCTGGTTGTAAATTATCAGGATGTAGAGGTTCTTTGACTTCTCCAACTTGTGATTTTTCTTTTGCGTATTTTTCTTCTAACGCGTTAACGTGTTTCGGTGTTTCCTTTTGAATTGGTTCCGAAGTCGATAATGTTTCCTTGCTCATCTTTTTGCTCCTTTGGTTTTAGCAGGTTAGAGATTTCCTGTAATGTGATTTCGTAGGCATGTGCCTGTCCTAACATATATTTATATTTTTCCATATTGTCAATAGCTCCAGACACCATTGCTTCTGTTATTGATTGTATAGTTGCTTTTATTCTCTTTTGTAACTTACTTATTATGATTAAATCATCCATTAACAATTCCACTTTCGCAGGGACTTATTAATTCTGCTATTCGGATCCCTGGCCGTTTTAGCAGAAGTCAAACGTTTTTTCATGCCGCTCATTCTGGCACAAAAACTCTTTCGTCTGTTGGCAGCTTTGCTGCCTTTTTTTAATTTCGATGGCTTGGTAGTTACAGCCATTGAAAGTTTTGAACCAGGATTTGCTCTTCTATAAGATGCAATTCCTTTTTTATTTAATCCACCTGATTCAGATTTACCTTCTTTTCTTTGCCACGCAGGTGTACCGCCTTTTGCTAAATAAGCTCTACCTAATCCTCGTCTAGCTATCATACTAATCCTCCGTAAGCCATTCTTTTACGTTTTGCAAATGTAGAAACGTTAGTTGGTTTAGGTCCTCTATTTCCTGCTGCACGTTTTCGTTTGACAGCACTCGCCTTTTGCGAACTTGTCATCCGTGTGGCTTTTGCAAGTGGTACGCATTTTGGATATGCTCTTTTCTCTCCCTTGCTTCTCCCGCAAGGTTGATACTTTCCGTTCTTCTTCGGTGCTCCGATGTCTACCCATTTCTCTGCTACCCATTTTCTTAAACCCATTATCTAATTTCGCAACCCTTTCCTCTTTTTGCGAGTCCTCCATTTGCCATATTTTTTCTTTTTTTTCCACCTGGTGTTACTTTCCCAGAGCAAACTGCAGAGGCATACATATTGGCATACGCACTTGGGTATACCTTGAATTTTCTTTTTGCTGCTGCCTTTCCTCTTGGACAAAGTTTTGCCATTATTTTTTCTTTTTAGATTTTTTAACTTTTCCACCTTTAGCCATATAACCCATTTTGTTTCTAACAGATTCTGGTAATTTTGCTAAACCTGGATTTTCTTTTTTATTTATTTTTTTCATTTTATTTCCTTTTACTCTTTCCTGCTTCTGATAAAGCAATAGCAATTGCTTGCTTTCTATTTTTTACTTTTTTACTTGATTTACCAATAGAAAGTTTTCCTGCTTTGTACTCTTTCATAACTTTTTTAATTTTTGATTGAGCTTTATTTTTCATAAAATTATTTCTTCTTGTTCATTTTTTTGTCGTCTAATTTTTTTACAGACTTCATAGAAGATTTAGACATCTTACCTTTTTTGCTAACTTTTCCGCCTTTAGAAAACCTAACATCAGATCTTATTCCGTAATCGTTTCTCATTTTTTTCCTCCGTTTTTAGTGTTAATAATATCAGTAGCTTTTATTCCGTAAATTGCGGCCACTACTGAAACCCATAATCCGACAATCCACCAGGGCATATCTTGTAATTTTTCAAAGTACAAGTCAATCTTTTGTTGCATCTTTTCATCTTCTGCAAACACAGACCATGCCAATAAAGAAAGTGGGCTAGAGAGTACCAAAAGCACGAACTCGTCTTTCCAGTCTCCTTTTTGATTTTCAATTATTTTTCCACTGTATTCAATTTCTCCACGCTTCATTTTTTCTGCATGAATTAATTGAGCTTCGGACATAGCAATCTTTGTAGCAGATCTGTTTTTATAAATTTCAGATCCAGTTTTTAATGCTGTGCCAATTAACGACCAAGGGAACATATTTTTAATTATTTAGAATTAATAATTAGAACCATTTAGCTTTAACAGGTTTCTTTTCTGCTCTAATTCTTTTAGTTCCTCTAACGTCAACTTCTTGTGTTTCGTTAGCATTAGTAGCTTCAATAGTAATCCCGCCTGTTTGATAGCCATCCTTACCAACGCCTAAACATTTTTCAATTTTAGGTGCTTTAACGTAAGCTTGACCTCTCATCCAATCTTTGCTCATATTTATCTCCTTATTAAATTATTATAACTATTTTTTACCAAAATTTCTACCAAAATCGTGAATTTTGCTAGCATCTGACATTTGTTGTTTTGCTAAAGATACTCCTGCACGTAATCCAGCTAGTTCTTCGTTCTGTTCTAGCTTTTCTTCCTGGATTTCCTTGTTCATCATAGCTTTCATCTTGTCTATGTTCAATCTTTCCTTACCTTCTTCTTCTTTTCTTTGATTTTCTTGAGCTCTTAAGTCTAATTCTCTGCCTTTTAATCTTAATAAAGGATCTCCACCATACTCACCCATGATTTTTTCTTCTTCTTTAGCAAAATCTTCAGTCATTTCTGCAATCAAGACTGATTTTCTAGCTTCAATTAGATTTGTAATTTGTTGAACACGTTGTTGTGCTCTCATTAACATAGGATTTTGCATCATCGCTTGTTGATTTTGCATCATTGGTCCTAATTGTTGAGATAAAGTTTGTAATTCTCTAACTTCATTCATGAATTCTAGTTGAACTTGCTCTTGAGCCATCAAAGAAATGTGTTCTAAAATATTTTTTTGTAATGAAGCCATAGCCATTGGATTATTTTGTACCATATTTAATCTCATGAAATTTAAATGTGCATCAATGTGCGCTTTATGATCTTGACCAGGGAAAGCTTGGAACGGTTTTGCTGATATGGATAAGATATGTTCTAAACTTGGATCCATTGGCATTGGTTGTTCTGGTGGTGGTAGAATAGAATTTATATTTTTTACACCAATCGCTTCATACATAGATCTATAAGCTTGATACAAATTATGAATTTGTGGATTTGATTGTGCTAATTGTAATTGAGTTTGTGCCATTGATATTCTTTGTGTTTGAGAGAATATGTTTGGATCAGCTACAGGTAATACATCAATTCTTTCATCAAAATCTTGAATCTTAACTTCTCTAGAAGCTCCTGGTACATCGTATGGATAAACAGGTGGTAAGTAAGTTTTAAATACTTCTGCTAATAATTTAAATTCTTGTTTAAGTCCTACGTATAATCTTTTGTGAATGGCTGACATTACCCGCGATCCACGTTCCAATAACGCTACCGTCGTACCGACAGCCGCGGATTGATTCATATCACCCACTTGCATATCAGCGATGCTCGCGAATCGTTGACCTGCTTGAACCACAATACCCATCAATTGAAGTAATGTTTGGTCTGGGCCTTTAAATGGTAAAGTCATAAACTGATCTTTGATGTTTCCTCCCGGAGCGTCGACATCTCTAAATTCTCCAGGTTGTAATGGTTGAGCATCATCTCTAATTCTTATTCCTCTAGATTTAAATCCAGCAGGTAAATTAGCTAAAGTACCAGCATCTAATAATTGTCTTAACGCGGCAGTAGCAGTTCTAGTTAAACCACCGATCATATGAATTAAACCAAAGCCATAGAAACCTGTGCCTGGTAAAAATTTAAATTGTACAAAGTATTGAATTTTTTTCTTTGTAGGATCTTCTGCTCTATAATTTCTTCTAATGGATAATATTTTTTGATTAGCTTCCGCAATAGTTATTACGTAAGGTAATTTAATTCCAGTAGGTTCTCCATCTTCTCCAACATCTTCATAACCTTCTAAATCTAAATCAGTGTGTATTTCATAAAGTGTATATTGATCTTGTTGTCCATCTTTATTGATTCCTTCTAATTCTAATTTTTTATCTGCTAATTGATTTTCAGTAACAGGAGGTTTGCCTAAATCTATATCTCTATAGAAACCACTAACTTGTTGTTTACGTAATTCATTTTCAGAAATTCTAATAACGTGAACGATTGCTTCTGCATCATCTAATGAGTTTGCAGAGTAAGGTACGATTAAATCTTCCGCAGGAATAAATTTGGAAACGGCTCTACCTAAAAGATCGTCATAATAAACTTTCTTGAATGTAGAGCCGGACAGGGGTAGATAAAAAAGCATTTGATCAAACTCTGGTTCATATTCTTTCATCTGATCCATAATTTGATAATTCATAAAATCTTTAACTCTATTAGCTTGGTCTTGTTTTTCAGAAGTTATGTCTCCTAAAATTTGAGTTCTAACTGGACCTTCAGCTGGTAATAATTCTTTGTAAGCTTGTGATTGAAATTGTGTAACCGCTTCAGCAAGTACAGGGTGATTAACACCTGATGCACCTCTAAATGGTTCTGTTCTTCTTTGATATTTGAAACCTAATAAATCTAAACCTTCTCTGTATGAATCTTCCCAATCTGATCTTGATTCTTTGTATTCAGTGTATTGATCAAATAATTCATTTCCTAATGGTTCTAAAACTGAATCACTTAAAAATTCTGCAAGGTTTTCAAAATGATCTTCACCACCTTCTTGACTAGCTACTGCTGGATCAAAAGAAACTTGAGCTCCACCTTCTTCATCCATTTCAATTTCAACTGGACCAGATTCAGTTTGAACTTCTTCAACTTTTTCTTTAATTGCTTCTTCGATTTCTACTTCTCCCGGAAGGGCAACAGTTGTCTTTGTATCAGACAATGATTTTTCTATTTCAGCCATGGGGTATTCTATCCTCTCTCTGTAATTGTTTCAACACCTACTTGAGTAGTATCAGGTGTTTCTTTAACTGTCAAACTATCTATCAGACTATTCATTAAATCAGAGTTTGATTTTTTAGGTTCATTAAGAGGCATTGGATTTTCCGCAGCCCATTGTAATAATTCTGCTTGAGTAACAGGTTGATTATTTGCTGTATTAACAAAAGCTCCTATAACATCATTGTATTCTATGTTCATTGTTTTCTCCTAAACATTGTAGCAAGTCCACCATTAGAATATTGACCAATAAAACCTCCATCTGCTCTTGGCCCTCCCCAACCTGATTGACCCATTCCACCACCTGTTGCAGAAGAGTGACCAGTAAAAGAACTATCTGAACTATGTGTTCCACCACCACTTACAAATCCACCATAATCAATATTTGAAGAAGTATTTCTAGCCAAAGCTTTTTCTCTCTCTAGTTTTCTTTCTATCTCTCTTCTTTGTATAAGGTCTGCTTCAGCTGCTGCTCTTTCTCTTCTTTTAGAAAGAAATTCTGATAGAGTTCTAGATTGTCCAAATAAAGTTTTTGCTCTATCAAATCTATTGAGTCCTGTAGCAGGATCATAAAAATCATCAATTAAATTTGGATTTAAGTTTCCATAATTATATCCAGGAGTATATCGTTGGTATTGTGGAGTACTTGGAATTCTATCTCCAATATTATTAAAAAATTGTCCTATCCCTCTTGTAAGCATACCTGTTATAGATTTATCTCCAATAAAAGGTAAATAATCTTTTAAATTTTGTAACATATTTTTTTGAGGTAAATTATATTGAGCATCTTCTTCTTCACGTAAAACATCAGCATTAAAGTTTGGAGCAGAATTATAATAAGTAGCTGGAGCTATTCTTTCAGGCACTACGTTTGGTTGAAGTATTTGACCATCTTGAAAATCTGCAGCTTGAGCTGATCCATAAGTTAAATTAGGTGATTGATTTGCAGCTTGAATATTTGGATTAGAAAAAATATTTTGATAAATACTTTCAGGTGTTTCTTTGTTTGAAGTTAAATAAGTTCCCTTAAAATTTGAAACTATGTCTTCACCAATTTCTTTTAAATTTTGTGGATCTAGTCCTCTAAACAAAGCAGGTATTTCATTAATTAAACCAGATGTAAAAGCAAGAGTATCTCCACTTGGAATAAATGAAACATTTGAAAGTGCATTAGGGCCTAATGATTTACTTAACTCATTCATAGCAGCTTGATGTCTAAAATCTGAAACAGGTCCACTTGCTGTATTTGTATACCCATAATTTCTACCAGCATCATATTCTAATTGTGAGATTTTATCTCTGTTATATAAATTACCTAAAGTTTCATTAATGATGTTTTGAAAGCTGTTTATAATACCACCACCTTCTTGATAACCAATTCTACCACCATCTTTCTTTTCATCATAACGAGATAATATTTCTTCCATTAAATCATCAGTAGGCATAATTTTTAATACGCCTTCTTTTTCCTTAAGCTTGTAATATAAATCTCTAAAGTCTTGAGTTGAACCACCGCTTCTAGCTAGTTCTTTATATAATTCTGATTTACTTTTTTTAGGCATTAATAATATTCTGGGTTGATGTTTTTAATACTGTGTTCATCTTTTTCATCTTCAGGATGCGTAATGAAACCTCCCTGTCTAAATCGCATCACAGCTTGTGTCATACTGTCGACTAAATCGTCGTTGTCTCCATAAGGAAACGCAGCACACTCTTCGATAACCTCTTCTGCAAATTTTTTATCAGGCGCCCATATTTGTCCGCTTTCAAACAAAGGGGATACGGCGTTTACCCTAGCATGTTTATCGTTACCTTTACTAGGAGTGTAATTTATAACAGGAATACCCATTTTTCGCAACTCATAAGTAAGTGGCATTCCAGAAGCTTTACCCTCTATGATAACCGTATCGGGATTCCAATATTTAAATTGTTCTAGTGCAACCTTACGAAGTTCTGGAAACTCTAATCTTTCCTTATAAGCATCTAATAGCATTAAGTTTGGTCCTGAATCTTCATTAGGATAAAATACTCCCCAAGTCGTAATGGCAGAATAGTCAGCAGATTCTTTTTTAAGAAATGCAGTATCATAAGATTGAATGATGTGTTCTAATCTTGGAACCCAATCCTTATCCCAAAGCTTCCACCATTCTCTTTTGATTAATGAACCTTCTTCTGCCGTTGGATCTTGCATCCATTGTGCATTCCATTTACCAACACTTAAACTGGCTTTGACTGATTGTAATTCTTCTAACTTCCAATAACCAGGCCAGACAGGTTTACCACTTGGTAGTATGGCAGGAAACTCCACCACTTCCCATTGATCTGATTTTAATTCTTTTTGATTCTTAAGTAACATACCTGTTAGGTCTTTCATATTCCATCTTGTCATTACCACCACAATGGAACCACCTGGTTGTAGACGCTGACGAGGACCTGATGTGTACCATTCATAAGCTCTCTCCAGAGCTTGCACGTTAAGTGCATCTTGCTCTGAATGTGGATCATCGATGATAAGTAAATCCGCTCCACGACCCGTTATCGCCGATCCAACGCCGGCTGCATAATACTCACCACCTTGTTCCGTTTCCCATTTACCCGCGGCTTGCGAATCTTCCCTTAATCTAGTTTTAAATATTTTTTGATATTCAGGACTATCAATTAAAGTTTTAGCTTTACGTCCAAAACGAATTGCTAGTTCAGTTGTGTGGGTTGTTTGGATAATTTTTAAATCAGGTCTTTTACCTACCATCCAAGCAGGTAATAAGAAAGATGCGAATTCAGATTTAGTATGTCTTGGCGGCATGTTTATAATCAACCGCTTTAATTGGCCCGTGGACAATCGGTTAAATTTTTCTGCAATTTTTTTGTGGTGATCTCCTTCTACGAATTCAGGCCAAACGTGTTTGACAAAAGAAAGGAAATCATTTTCTACTTTGTTTTGGATTTTTTTTTCAGATAATTTTAGTGCGTACTTCATAAATTCTTTACGCACATCAGGGGGTAGCTTCTTAATTAAATCTTCATTCATAAAAAAATTTTGCAGAATTTTTTAGGACTCTGTTTTCTTCTCATTTTTTTTTATTAAGAATTTATAGCATATAAATGTCTAAAACAAGGGTAAAGGGTGGGCCCGCCGGACACGTGCGACAAAATGTCGCAGGGGGGTCTACGAGGTGCGACAATTTGTCACAGCCTAGGATCCCTACGTGCGACAATTTGCCGATTGACACGATCCGCGAAAAGCCGACCGAATCAAACACGTGTAGAAAAATATTACTTGAGCTTACAAGGGCAAGTGATAAGTTAAAGGAAGAAAGGAAAATATAAATATGAAAAAAGAAATAATAAAAAAAATAAAATCAGCTAACGGTGTTTACATTCACAATGGATTTTTAGAGTATTACTTTAAAGCTTCTAAAAGTGAATTGCTTACAGTGTTTAGAGAAAGATATAAAAAGCAAAAAGAATCTGACGCTGGTGAAAGATTTTTAGAATCTTTTTTACAAGATTTTAATGATCAAATTGTAATTAATGAAAATAACAATTTATTTTTTAACTAAACAAAAAAGGAGAATGAAGATGAATAAAAAAGAAGAAAGAATGTTAGACAAGATTTTTAATTTAGATTGTTACGATCAACAGTTATGGGTGATCGATAACGAAGACTTTATTAAAAATGCTAGCGATGAATTTAAATCACAAATAAAAGATTTAAATTTTACAACAGGGCAATCAGCGTTAGAAAATTTTAACGCGGATTTCTATAACCAAACAATGAAGGGAGAATAAAAATGAAAATAGATACAAAAATAACACAAGACTTATTTAAAATTACTGAATTTGAATGTCCTACTTGTAACGGAGAAGGTGAAATAAATTTTACAGAATATGATTTAAATACATTATCTAGTACAGTAAAATTTAAAGAATGCGAAGATTGTAAAGGTAAAGGAGTAATACAATAGATCGAAACGAAGCGCCAACAGCGCTTCGTCCGTTGTTAAATACAACGCTGATGAGATCAGAAACAAAAAGGAGAATGAAAATGAAAGCAAATAAAAATTTAGATTTCAATAATCTAAAAAAAGAAACTATCGATATTGGGATGAAGTATGAAGATGTTCTTTTGTTCTATGTTCGATATTATGCCCATATGTCTTATGAGGGTAAGTTAGCCGTAGAAAAAGAAATTTCTAAAATTGCAAAAGTTTTAGATAATAAAAAAGGAGAATAAAAATGGAGTTAGAAAAAAAACTATTAGATCACAACTTGGTTGATTGTGTTTATTTCTTTACGAGTTATGATTGTAGAAATAATATGAAGAATCGAAATTGGTTTCATCTTAATGATAATTTAAATCAAGATGATCAAAAAAAATTCTTTAAGTCTATTGAAAATCATAGATCAGAAATAAGAGAAGTAATTAAAAAGAATGGCTTTAAGTTTTATACTACTGACGCTGATGACTTAAGTAAGTGTCACGGTTATTACTTAAAAAATTGGCACGATGGGACAAAGACTATAGACTTTGATCCAATTGACGACTTTACGGAAGCCGATCTTGGTCACGTAAAACTTTACTATAGAGAAGGGGGGAAGTTTAAACAGTTATGAAACTAATCGTAGAAGTTAAGAACGTTTACGGGGTGCCAAGAGTGTACCCCGTTTGTGCAAAGTCTCAAGGTTTCGCACGGATCGCGGGACTAAAAACATTATCGCCTGAAGTAATAGAAGAAATAAAAAAAATGGGCTATAAATTAACAGAGGAGAAGAAAGAGATATGATCATAAATAATTGGCGTGGTTATAATGTGACTGTTAAACATCGTTCCGATAAATATTGTAAATTGGAATTGTTTAATAATAACAATCAACATTTCATAAGTGTTTATTCAGCTAACCCAAACGGTTTGGAAGTTGAAGAAATAAATAATAATATTTATGAAAGTATAAAAAAGGAAAGTGTAAAATGACGCTACTTAATGCAATAATATTATTAGGATTAATCTTAATAACGTTTGGTTGTGTGTTCTATGTCATAGCTATGTTAATGGAGCGATACTATGACCGTAAGTTATGGGAGCTAGATCAGCGATTAAGAAAAGACGATAAGTGGAGAGATAAACAATAGATCGAAACGGCGTCAGCGTGACGCCGTCCGTCGTTTAGTACGACGCTGATGAGATCAGAAACAAAAAGGAGAGAAGATGGACAATACATATAATGGTTGGACTAACTACGAGACTTGGAATTTCAAGTTATGGTTAGACAACGATCAATCAACTCAAATGATGGTTAAAAATTTTGTTACCGCAAGCGGTAGGGAAATTGATAACCTTAAGAAAATGCTTGAGCAATACGCATACGATGGTATGCCTTTGTTAAAAGGTTTCTATGGTGATTTCCTTAACGGAGCAATGCGGGAAATTAACTTTAGAGAAGTTGCCGAAAGTTATATTGACGAACTAGAAGCCGAGTAAACATTCAACCCGCTCCGCAATCACGCGGGGCGGGAATAAATTTTTCCAAAAAAATAACTTTAAAAATGGGGGTGGGGGGTGGGAGCCCACAGATCACGAGCATTATTTTTTTTATTTTTATAGGGTGGGTGGGCCCATAGGTCACAAGCATATAACCTGCGACAATATGTCACATTGACATTTAAATTTTAGCTGATCTCGGCGCGCGGACATTTTAAGCAAGATTAACGGCGCGCGGACGGTGGGCGCGCGCGTCGGTGTGCGTTGGTTATTTTTCGCGTGAAATTATTTTTTTAAGAAAATATTATTAATGGCTTTCCAATCGTTGACGGCTAACGGCGTTGCGCGGTCAGGGTTTTCCGATAAGTCTTTTATACTTTCAGAGCCATAAAGTTTTATGGGGGAAAGAGGGGCGCGAATGGC
>LSRR01000129.1_pt1 | contig 12167 bp, 12 predicted proteins | sample 1162981 | NCBI WGS metagenome assembly LSRR01 (sample SAMN03256433, study PRJNA305521) | marine metagenome | biome: Estuarine; feature: Estuary; material: Brackish water; isolation source: iron chloride precipitation of viral particles from surface water samples | place: USA: Chesapeake Bay ... | reverse complement strand
AGCAGGCATCGGCTGACGAGCTTGATACTGCGCTGCCGCCTGTTGCTCACGTACATAACGCTCTTGCTGCATCTTAGCTTGCGCTGCGCGGTCAGCCTGAATAGCAAGATTTGTTAGTTTACGCTGCGCCTCAACCGTTTTAGCAGAGTCGCCAACTTCAATAGCACGAGCAAGCTCATTCTCAGCCTGTTGGATTTGCGTGTTAACGCGACTTGTGTACTCGTTAACGTAGTTGCTATCCATGTTGCTCATGCGCTGTTTGAGCGACTGAGCTTCATTCTGCACCTGTTGAGCATAACGAATTGCTTCTTGCTCACGGCGCTCTGCTTCACGCATTTTCTTTGTCAGGCGGTCGATACGCTTTTGCGTCGCGCTTTCCGCCCTACGGAAATTCTCGTCACTGTCATCGTCTGAGCCTTGCGCCTCAATCTCAACTTCAGTGTCTTGCTCGCTCATATCTAGTTCGAGCTGGTCTTCGTCTCTTTCTTCAGCCATGTTGCACCTTTACAAATGATGGATGTCTTCAGGGTCCAAAATAGTCGCGAGTATCTCGTCATCATTGAGAATACGGACTTCTCCGCCATCGATCTGGAAGCGGGAACCAGCATAACGGGCAAACATTACCCAGCTTTTTTCTTTGCACCATGGACCGGACGGAAACTTTTCGGTGTCTTTGTATGCCAAGGGACCGACTTTAAGGACATAGCCTACCTGCGTTGAAATCTTGCTCTTTTCTTGAACCTCGGTTGGCAGAAAGATGCCGCCTGCGGTTTTGGATTTGCCTTGGTAAGGTAGGATCAGAATGCGCCAGCCAGTCGGCTCCGGCATTCTTTCAAGAAGACTCGCACCAATCGCTTCGGGATTTAGACGAGGTTTTTCGACGTAAGCGTCGGCGAGATTAGGTTTTCCACCTTTGTTCTCGGTTGTTTTTGCTAGTGCAGCCACGCCTTCGGCAGCGGCTGACAAGTCAATTTTTGCTGACTCAGTCATAAGATTGCTCCTGTTTATCTAGCAGGCCCTTGAGTTCCTGTTCCACGTGATTAAGGCATTCTAAGTTGCCCATAAGCTCACGATAATGCTCCATCGACTTAACGTTTCCGTTTTGCATAAAGTCGACACAGCCTTGACGACGTTCACGGAGTATCCGAAACACCGCTTCGGCAATTTTTATTTCATCCATTCAGCCCTCGCATATTATCGTACAACATCTAGTGCATCCTAGCACAGCTAGTATAAGATATGCTAGGACAAACTATAATTTTATACGATAAGCTCGAAATGAGGACCGTCGATAAACGTTCGTTTACCCGCGTCGCTCTTCTTTTTGACGTAGGCTTTCATAGCTTCTTCCATCGTGCCTTCCCAAGCACATATGTCTAAGGGGTACGGGTGGTCATGTGTGGACCAAGCTGCGCCCCAACAAAGAGCTACGCCCAAATCCTTGGCCGCCGCCTTCATGGCGTCCGCGATGTCGTCGTACAAATTGAGTTCCCAACTCGCCCTCGAACCAACATAGGCCATAAGGTCGACAGCAACACCGTCAAGGTGCTTAGACTTCATAGTTTGACTAGCACCTTTAGCGACAAGCTCGCGCTGTTCTTCAATAGTACGCAACCCGCAGACTACTCCAAAATCCACTTTAGTAATGTGAATGGCGGACTTAACGACGGCTACTAGCCGTTCGTCCACGCCTTCGAGCTTGTCCAAGCTTCGTTGTGATAGTTTGAAAGTCATTTCTTTCCTCCAAAAAATTTAGTAGCAGACCTCACAGCAAAGCTACTAGCTACGATTACACCCAACGTATATTGATACCACTCGGGCATCTGCTCCAAAGCAGCAAAGCCTTCAGCAACTGTGGTGCGCCCCCAATCCCCTGTGAAGCACAAAATTAACGGGATCGAGAAGAGTAGAACGAGATATTCGTCTTTCCAAGAGTTCATGGTGCCCTGCGCCATGATCTTCTCCCACTCAGCTTCCGACGTAGCGGCACTCTTCATTATGGTCGCTTTCGCTTCCGCCTCTACAAGTTTTAAGTTCGCAGCGGCAGCTTGCGCATCTGCCTTGCCTTTGAGCCAGCCACCAGCCAACTCCGTCAATGGTCCGATTAATGCTTGTATCATTTGTTAGCCTCCATGGCATTAAACCCAAAATACGCTGCTACAACACCCGATGCCGCCACAACATAAACTGTAGCAATGTCCGCAATCAGGGAAGCAGCTTCACTGTAGCCCAGTACAGAGGCGATTAGGATTGCGAACGGGTAAAGAAGCATACCCGCTGTACAGGCCACTGTGAGACGCCTCTGCGTGTCTCTCTTAGCGTCCTGGTCTTCCATGCGACGACGTCGATCTTCCAACATGATATCCCGCTCATCGGAATCAATCTTGCCGTTTTGATTCAGGTCGTAGTTTTCTATCATAGTAATGCTCCGCAATACGTTTGTTGGACGTGATTATACAGATTTTGCCACAGTTGTCATATAAAACCCATTTTCCACGGCTAACCTCGGCTAACCTCCAAGCATGCGACGACTTGGCTCCCGTGGGTGACGAGGGTTTCTTGCGCTTTCTTTTGTTCTGTTTGGCATTCGGCATCGGATGAAAACACTGCAATCTGATAGTATTTTAGTTCACTGCCATTAAGATACTGCATGAAGACTAAGACGTACAACATCACCACCTACCCTGATTTCTGCCGATCAACCAAATAATCCCAGCGAAAATAGCTATTCCAGACGAAGCTGCCACTATGCCAACCGTCCATTCTATAATCTGACGCTTTAGCTCTTCCTTGCGGTACAACTCTTCTTTGCGCTGTTTGCGCATCTGCGCTTCAATGTGCAGAACCTCTTCCCATGCGGATGGACCATAGTTCCAAGAAATAAAAGACTTTATCTCTTTTCGCATGTTCTCCATCTTTTTCTTTTCAGCAAAGATTTGGAGCGCGGTTTCGTTATCTGACCCCTTAAAGCTGTACCACGGTGGGTTCTTAGCTTTGTCTTCAGCGTACTTAAAATCACTAAACGCCTTGCCCCACTGAGCAAGTTGACCGCCCATGTCTTGTAGCTCACGGCCTACTGCAATGCCCTGTTTGATAGCGTTGAACGCAGAGGTAGCCAAACCAACGGCTGTAATCGGATCAATCATACTTCTGCGAACCTCGCTGGACACACATAATCAGGGTCTACACGATAGACCCTATCATAATATCCATACCGTTTCGACCCACAGTCGTAGTAACAGGCTTTATAAAAACCCAAATAGAATGAATGGCCCCAAAGGATTAGGACCAAACTACACACTAAAACTCTCCTGAGAACCTTTGAGGTCGAGCAATCGGACTAAAACGTTTGTTGACTGAACCACCTTGGGCGTACTTACTCTTTCCCGCTTTGTTCAACGCGATGGCTACCGCTTGTTTTTGCGGATAGCCTTCGTCCTTGAGCTTGCCGATGTTGGAACTAATCGTGTCCTGCGAAGAGCCTTTCTTTAGTGGCATGACTACCTCGCTTGAAGCAAACTCAGTGCCGAGCCAGATATCCCTGAGAAAATATCTCCTGCTGGCATTGGACGTGCAAACGCTACATCCAAAAGCGGCGGTCTCAAGCCTCCCAAGCCACCACCAAATGCATCTGGGAACCGCTCGTTTGCTAGGCTGGTTACTTCCTGAACAAACGGCTGTACCTGTTCTTGCTGATAGTGTTGGTTGATCCGGTTGATCATTGGCTGAAGATACTGCCCCACACCACCCATCATACCTGGTGCAATAGGCATCATAGGCTGGTTGATTATCGGCTGCGGGACCAAACCTGGAAACGGACTGAAACCGAAACCTGGATCAGGGTGATCAGGGGATACGTTCGCTTCCAGTTTAGTTGTCGGAAACTGAATTATTTCTGGTGCTGCTGTTAAACTTAAATCCATGTTAACCTCTCCGCATCATGTTTTGCCGCTGCACATCGATGCGCTCACGGTTTACTTCGTTGCGATTGTCAGCAATCTCTTCCTGACTCTCAATCCGCGCTGCATCCGTCGCAGCCTGTTGCTGCATCTTCGCCGCTTGCATCATGATTTCCGCTTGATCCATTTCCGCTTTGCGTTGCTCAGACTGTTGCTTGACAGCCAACTCTTGCATGCGAATTTGAACGAGAGGATCGTCCATCGGACTCTGTCCTTGAGGGGTAATCTCAGCAAGCGTTTGCTGCATGATTTGCATCTCTTGCATTGCGACGAGCTTTTCAACTTCAGCAGGGTTCTGCATTTGTTGCTGAACTTCCATAATTTTCTGTTGAGCTTGCATCGGATCGACTGCACCCATTTGAGCATTTAACTGTACCTGACTAATCAAGCCTTGGATTTCAGACATAACCATCTGACGAGCCTTCATAGCTATATGCTCCTGTAAGTGGGCATAGAACGTACCCATCACCTGGGGCGATGTCATCACCAGCGGCGTCTTCATGAACATGACATGGATCTTGATGTGCGCGTCATGATCTTGATCAGGAAACGCTTGCAACAAGTTACCCATCAAACCTTTGGCATTCTCCAAGGCAGGGTCCATTGGCTGCGGTTGAGGAGGTGGTGGGAGAATCTCATCGATGTTCTGGACTTCAAGTGCCTGATACATTCGACGATATGCCGCATGCAAGTTGTGCATCTGGGGGTTACTTTGCGCCAACTGCAACTGAGTTTGTGCCAGTGTTACCCTTTGTGCCATGGAGAATATGTTTGGATCGCTGACTGGAATGATATCCACGCGTTCATCGAAGTCTGTCGCCTTGACCGTTTGTTCTGCACCAGCAACCTGATATGGATACTCAGGTGGTAGGTTCTCAGAAATAATCCGCGCTAGAATGCGGAACTCAGTCTTCTGAGCGTAATGCAACCGCTTATGGATCGCGGACATAACTTTCATGCCACGCTCCAACATCGCCATCGTCGTACCGACAGGCGTCTCTTGGTTCATGTTGCTCATCTGCTGGTCAGCCAGCGATACAAAGCGACGTCCGCCCTCGATCAATGCACCCAGCAACTGTGCAAGCGTAGCCGATGGCTCTTTGTACGGTAGCGGAATAATCGAATCACGGATGTTCCCACCAGGTGCGTCAATGTCTCTCCATTCACCTGGCTGCAACGGCTCATCGTCATTCCGAACACGGACACCACGAGCCTTGAAACCCGCTGGCAAGTTTGCCAACGTACCAGCATCGATCAACTGACGTAGAATGCTGGTCGCCGCACGGCCCAAACCACCAATCATGTGAATCAAACCAAAACCGTAGAACCCTAGACCAGGCATAAAGCGGTAGTGTACGAAGTATTGTTCTTTCTTCGCTAGCTCTCCACCCTCTTTGAAGTTCCGACGAATCGCCAAAACCTCACCAGACGCTTGGTCAAGCGTCACGATGTATGGGAGCTGAATGCCTGTGGATTCCCCTTCAGGAGACATGTCCTCGAACCCTTCCAAGTCCAAGTCAACGTGCATCTCCAAAAGCGTGTAGATGTCGTCAGAATACGTCTTATGCGTACCCTGAATCTCATCAACCTTCTCACGAACTTCGTCAGGACCCTTGTCGCTAACCTGCAATTCAACGTCGCGATAGAACCCTGCAACCTGCATCTTGCGGATCTGGTTGTAATCCATACGCAGAACGTGAGTTACCCGTGGGCTAGTCTGCAAATCACTGGCGTGATACGGAACCACCAAGTCTTGTGCGGGTACAAATTTAGCAACAGGACGCTGCATACCCTCGTCATAGTAAACCTTCTTGAAGGTAGAACCCGACAATGGAAGATAGAACAACAACTGATCCATGTCTGGGTCATATTCTTCCATGACCTCCATGATCTGGTAGTTCATAAAGTTCTTGACGCGCTGGGCTTGTGCCTCACGCTCCGAATCCTGCAAACCAAGGATTTGTGTCTGTACTGGTCCCCCTGCTGGCAGAAGCTCTTTGTACGCTTGCGCTTGGAACTGTGTGACGCTCTCAGCAATCAGAGGGTGGGTAACCCCACTCGCGCCCTGAAACGGCTGTGTACGGTCCTCGTACTTGACGCCTAGCTGATCCAAGCCTTTGGTGTATGCTTCCTCCCACTCAGAGCGGGATTCCATGTCCTCTTCAAATGCTGTCCGCAGTTCATTGGACAACTCACCAAGATACCCCTCATCAAGGAACTCGGCCAAGTTGGCGTCATGCTCTATGGGGGCGTCCTCTTCGGCTTGCTGGATCATGTCCGCCAATGCCTGAACAACGGCAGAACCATCCGCTTGCGGGATAACCTCGGCTCCCCCAGCAAAATCCTCTTGTTGTGGTACAGAAACGTCTACAGCGGGTAGATCTTCATCCATCCCGCCTTGCATCTGTCCTGCATCTACTAACGTACCCATTGGGCGTGGTGGCAATGCCATCAGTAATACTCCCGTCTATTAGGAACATACTCGTCCCCGACGTCTTCGTTCTGCAAAGAAATAAACCCACCCTGCCGAAAACGCATCAATGCTAGTGTCATACTATCACAAAAATCGTCATAGTCACCATTAGGAAATGAAACAACTTCTTCAATCACTTCATCCGCGAACTTTTTATCACTCGGTGCCCATACAATTCCCGCCTCAAATAGCGGTGCAACCATGTGCATCCTCGTTACTTTGTCCTTGCCTTTACCAGGCGAAAAGCCCAATGCAGGAATACCGCGCAGCCGCAACTCGTCAATGAGTGGTGTACCCGTCGCTTTCGCTTCGACCAACACCATGTCTGGCTCCCAGTATTCGTGTTCTTCATAGGCTATCTCCTTTAGTTCTGGAAAGTTCCACCGCCCTCGTCGGGCATCCATCAGGATTATATTGTCAGGGCCACCCTCTTCTGGCTCGAAGATGCCCCACGTTGTGATAGCTGAATAGTCCGCCGTCTCCTTTTTCGAGAACGCCGTGTCATATGATTGCAAAATGTACTTGACTGGTGGGATCTTTTCCTTCTCCCAGTCTTGCCACCACTCCCTTTTGATGATCGCACTCTCAGATGACGTCGGTTGTTGCTGCCACTGAGCGTTCCATTTGCCTACAGGAAGTGAGGCTTTGATTGATAATAGCGCGTCTTTTTCCCAAAATTCAGGCCATAACGGCTTATCTGAAGGCAGTATCGCTGGAAACTCCACAACCTCCCACTTGTCCGCCATAAGGTCGCCGCTCTGCGCTTGGATCAACCGACCTGTCAAATCCTTCTTCCCCCAACGGGTCATAACAAGAATAATCGCACCACCAGGCTGCAAACGCTGCCGTGGACCAGAGGTGTACCACTCATAGGCGTGGTCAAACGCTGTGTCGCTTAATGCGTCCTGTTCCGAATGAGGGTCGTCAATGATAAAGAGGTCCGCACCACGCCCCGTAACAGCCGCTCCAACACCCGCAGCAAAGTATTCACCGCCTGCTGATGTCTGCCATTTACCTGCACCCTTGTTGTCCTCCTTCAAGTTCGTGTTCGGAAAGACTTCCTTGTACGCTGGATCGTCAATCAAGTCCCGAACCTTACGACCAAAACGTACAGCTAGCTCTGTGTTGTGCGTAGCCTGAATGATCTTGAGCTTTGGATTGCGACCCAAGAACCAAGCTGGCATCAAGAACGATGCAAACTCAGACTTAGAATGACGAGGAGGCATGTTAATGATCAACCGCTTGAGTTCACCTCGCGCCACGCGCTCCAGTTTCTCAGCGATAATCCTATGGTGCCGCCCCTCGATAAAGTTTTCATAGACGTGGTGAGCAAATGGCATGAAGAAGTTCTGGGCCTGATCTCTCAGGTCCAGCTTCTTCTTCGCTTCCGTCAGCGCAAGGATTTCCTTGAGTGCCTCTTCTGGAAGTGCCTGTAAGTTCATTAGCGTCTAAACCTGTATGCTGTTGCCGATGCCGCTGGCGAAGGATTGCGTGGCTGATAGTACGAACCACCAGTCGGACGCATCTTCTCTGGCAATGCTTCCGTAGACTGACAACGCCACTCACCGTTGATCTTCACCGCCTGATACCCATCAGGGCATTCGAACGGAGGCTCTTCAACTTCCTCTTCTGGCTCGTCGTCACCTGTGTCAACGTCGACATCCACAGTGACATCCTCTTCTTCTGGCGTACCTGGACCGCCTGGACCTGCGGTCGGCTCCGCTGGCTCGTCAACCTCAACAACGACCTCTTCGTCGTCGTCTGGTGGCACTGTGTCCACAAACGCTGGAGTAGTCGTCGTAACCGTCGACGGTGTTGTATCCGCTGGCGGTTGTGCAGGAGGTGTGGTTGATGGAGGTGCCGTATCCACAGGAACAGATACCTCAGTCGAAGCCGTCTCTCCCTCAATCGTTACACCCTCTGCTTCAGGGGCTACATCCGTCGATACAAACGTATCTGGACCCAGAATCTCACCCTCAAACATATACGTCTCCGCATCCGTCGCTGGATCGCTCGGTATCATAACCTCAACACCCTGATCCGTCGGTACTGCAATCTCCGTCGGTGTACTTGGCAATGCAACATCTGTGCTTGGACCCGTCGCTGTTGACGGCGTCAGCCCCATGATACCTTCAGCCATGTTGGAAACTTCTTGCATGGACATGTTGTTGTCCTCTGCAATCTGAGCCGCCGTGTCCATAGACAAGGACCCCGTTTCCTGTATCTCGTTGTTGATGATATCAAACGCCGTTAGGTCAGTGGTTTGTTCCACAGGCTGTGACATCAAGGTTTCTTCTGCCGAAGGCTGGCCACCTATAACCGTTAGGTTCGGGTTGTTAATCCTACTGTTCAACTCTGTGATAACTTGAGCTGGCATAATCCCTGTGTCAGGACCTGCTATGATGCCGTTTTCTCGTGCGACATCTAAAATCTCCTGCTGTGTACGATTTGGATTATTTATCAAATCTACCGCAGACTGCGTCACAGTGCCCTCTGAAGTATGAGCAATCGCATCATCATTCATCTTCGCCACTGGAACCCCTGTTCCAGCAGCGCCATCAACTCGCATCTCAGGCGTTAATTGGAATGGCGTCGTTGTATCTACCTCAACCGCGTCCTCTACAACCTGTGGCGCTGGTAGAGCAGGTGTCGCGGTGCTGAGATTAGGTACTTGGAACACCCCACCTTGCCCCAAACCACCAATTCCCGACGTCTCAGGACCACTCGGTTGTTGCGGTTGCGCTGGAGCAATGTTCTGAACCTGCACATTTGTACCTGGAATGGTCACGATATTAGGACCTTGTGGGCTAGTTGTAGTTGGAACCTGTGGACCTTGTGGGGCACTTGGTGTAGTGACCGCCGTGCCTCGCAACCCGTCGTCTGGACCTCGTGTCAACGACGCTCCGCTGATCACATCCGCAGCCGTTCCGCCAGTTGGAGTAAGAGGTTGTGCGGGACCTGTGGTTTGCACCTGTGGACCTTGTGCTCCAGTTGTACCCGCTTGCGATGTGGTCGTCGCCGTGCCACCCGCTGCGCCAATCGGACCAAGGATCGCGCCCAATGTCGCCGCATCCGCATCCGCTGTAAGCCCGTAATCGGTTCCAGCAGTAACGTCCGTACCAACTGTCGCGATGTTCGGCTCGATAATCCCCTCTTGGAAGGCTTCTTCCACAGAAGCCAGACCAATCCGACCAGGAATTGTACTCGCGCCGAACGGTAATGCCGCACCAAGAGTACCAGCAGCCGCCGATACCGCAGCCGTGTTCTCACGAACAGTGTTTTTCACAGCCTGTAGCTGATCCGCGCTCATCTGACCAAGATCACCGTTGTCGTAGGCTTGCTGAACCAAGCGATCTGATTCGTTACCAACCTCGCCTATGGTGGAAAAACCACCTGTAATCATAGCCGCTGGCAAGTTAATCGCCAAACCAGAGACAGATGCACCAAATGGTATCAGCCTACGTTGTAGTTTAGCCGACAACGCATCCGTGTTCATCGTGCCGTCTTCCCAGATCGGTTTCGCCAACGCTTCCTGCGTCTGACGATCCAAGTTGCCAGTCACACGTTCCGACAACCGCTGACCTGTATCTTTCATCTCACGACCAAACTCAGTCAACGCTGACTCTGGACCGTAAGCAATCGTCGCAGCACCTGGCGCGGCTCCCGCAGCTTGGGCCAGTCGTGGGTCAACCTGACCTACACCGTAGCCAATACCTGCCTCAGACTGTGGCATCAGTGTCGTGCCAACGCTCTCAAGTCCAGAACCAATCAACGCAAGCGTATCTGCCATACCGCCAGCACCGAAGTTGCCTTCCCAGTTGCCGCCCATGTCAGCACCAGATCCACCAAACGGACTTAACGGATCAAGGTCCGTGCTTGTCGATGGCGTCCCAACAATCCTGTCGCGCATCGCCGCCGCTTCATCAGGCGACAAACCTAACATGTCCGCGTAACTTCCAGATGGAGGAGACGAGATCGAAGGCGTACTCGGCAAGAAGTTACCCATCGTATTCGGATTAATCTGCGAAATCGGCAGATCCGTCGACAACCCTTTAGCCGTCTGAACCTGCGGAATGTTCGCCGCATTCGCAACCGCTGGAGTTACAAATCCCGCTGGACCTGGGTCCATTAATTGCTCAATCGTCATCAACTTGCGCTGCAAGTCTTGTGCATCTGACAACTGAGCCTCGGCTAACGTACTATATGTGTTCCCTTGCGAGTCAACGTACTCAACGGCCCTCGTAACTGGCTCCGCCCCTGGCGACGTTACCGTCTCCGAAGTCATCAATCCACCAGGACCAAAGTCTTCCACAGCCGTTGTCGAGGTCGTACCATCCGACATCCGCGTACCACCAGCAATACTCTGACCCGTCGGATCAGCCGCCGCCAACTCCGACTGACGGTTGAACGTCTCTTGGAAGTTGATGTTGTCCAAACCAGCAGTCGCATCCGCGTTCCCTGGCAATAGATCCTCAATAGTCGTACCCTCTGTACCACCGATGCTGTCCAAGACATCCTGAATATCAACAGAAGGTGTGAGGTCCGATGACGTAGTCGCAACCGACGGCGTAGTCGAAGGTTCAGGGGCCGAGGGCAAAGTCCAAGTGCCCAAGCTGTCCAAGTAGTCTTGAGCCTCGTCACTCACAACCTCTTGACCCATAACCTGCTCTTCAGCCGACGGCGTAATCTTGCCTGACAAATTCAGAAGACCAGCCTCCGTCATCGAGTCCGCGTACTGCTGATACGCCGCACCTGGGTCCGTGCCAACAGGTGTCGCCGCTGGCTCTGGAGTTTGTTGCGCAGCTAACGCCGCATCCAACGCAGGATCTTCCCCAGCTAGCGCAGTCGAATACGTCATACCGTTATAAGTAAACGTCTCGCCAGCACCCAAGTTGTTTCGAGCATCTTTAAACGCCTCGGCAAAACTTCCAGAACTGCTGTAATCCGACTTCGTGATGTTCGAGGATATAGGAGCGCCAACCTGCTCCGCATAGGAACTGCTTCCAACCTTGTCCTCATCAGAACGGAACAGATCCAAAAGATCCCCATCCGTAGCCGAACCTGGGCTGGTCGCGAAACTCGTGCCCTCGTTCAAAGATACAGACGCAATCTTTTCCTTCACGTCGTTGCTTGCCGTGCCACCCGCTATAACGTCAGTGCCAAGGCCGTTGTCCGAACCCGCACCAGTGTACGTCCGCGTTAAAGCACCCGATCCATTGTCAACCCACTCAAAACCGTCGCCAGCATACTGACCAGTTGGCGATACCTGACCCAATGTCTCTTTCGCAGGCTCTGGCGAGGGACTAGGTGCAGGGGACGGCGCTGGCGTCGGGCTGGGACTAGGTGCAGGGGACGGGCTAGGTGATGGAGAGGTACTTGGAGAAGGTGTCGATGGCGATGGTGCACTATATGTCCCATTACGGTCGTTCACCAAAGCATTCAACTCGTCCCCGTTTGTCGCCCACGGGTCGTCACTCGATGCGTAAATCTCGTTGATCCGATCTTGGTTCGTCTTAGGCGCAGGTGCAGGTGCAGGTGACGGACTTGGACTTGGACTTGGACTAGGCGAGGGACTCGGATCACTACCGCCGCCACCGCCGCCACCTCCAGATGGCTCACCACCAAAGACACGACGGTCCAACATAAACGGATTAATCAACGAGTGCCGCATTAGCCAACTCCTAAACTGTAATTTGCGCCGACCAACGTATACCCACGTTTCTCAAGCATGCGCG
>LSRR01000621.1_pt1 | contig 12298 bp, 19 predicted proteins | sample 1162981 | NCBI WGS metagenome assembly LSRR01 (sample SAMN03256433, study PRJNA305521) | marine metagenome | biome: Estuarine; feature: Estuary; material: Brackish water; isolation source: iron chloride precipitation of viral particles from surface water samples | place: USA: Chesapeake Bay ... | reverse complement strand
GTGAAGAAAACAATCAAAGACTTACCAAGAATAGATGTTAGAGTTGGTGAGTCTGTAAATTGTAAGAACATGCTTGGGTTAGCAGAGGTTGGTAACTGTAAGATTTGGATTACAGAAAAGGCAATCAACAAAGGCACAGACTACCTAAGACATGTAGTGTACCATGAGATTGCTCATGCAGTGTATGGTGCAAGACATAATCCTAAATGTCCATTGATGTCACCAAAGCTAACTCGACCGCTGATTACGATACACTAATCAAGTGCCTGGCCTCCTACCGATAGGGGTCCAGGCCATCCCACCGTCACCGACCCCACCCCCAACCCCCGCACCCCACTGTTTACTTGCGATGTTACTAAAAAGAATGTAAAGAAAAGTAGGTCGGATACATGCAAACAGGTTCAAAAACTTTAGATCAGCTTTCTACCGATGAATTGAAAGAAAAGGTAGAGTTAAAATGGTTACAGTATATCAAGCTGTGCCAGGATAATTTTTTAATGTTTGTTCAAGAAGTTTGGCCTAATTTCATTTGTCGTAAAGAAAAGGACCCATTGAAATGGGGACACCATCAGATCATTGGTAATCAATTTCAGAAAATTGCAGATGGGTCCCAAAAGAGACTCATTGTGAATATGCCCCCTAGGCATACTAAATCAGAGTTTGCATCTTATTTGTTCCCTGCTTGGTTAATCGGAAAAAAACCTAATTTAAAAATTATGCAGGTATCGCACAATACAGAACTTGCAGTTCGTTTCGGATCCAAAGTAAGAAACTTAATGGAGACTCCTGAGTACAAACAAATTTTTGGTGATGTCAAACTTAGAGAAGATTCAAAAGCAAAAGGTCGTTGGGAAACAGATCAAGGTGGTGAATATTATGCTGCGGGTGTTGGAGCTTCTATTACAGGTCGTGGTGCTGATTTATTAATTATTGATGATCCACATACCGAACAAGATACGATGTCAGAGAATGCATTTGATAAAGCTTACGAGTGGTATACGTCTGGTCCACGTCAACGTCTTCAACCAGGAGGCTCAATTGTTTTGGTAATGACCAGGTGGGGTCAGGCAGACCTAACAGGCAAACTGATAGCAAATCAATCTGAACCTAAGTCAGACCAATGGCATGTTATAAAATTTCCAGCGATCATGCCTAGTGGTAATCCAGTGTGGCCAGAATATTGGACACTAGAAGATTTAGAAAAAACAAAAGCTTCTATTGCAGCAAGAAATTGGAATGCGCAGTATATGCAGGAACCTTCCTCAGAAGAGGGAGCTATTATCAAGAGGGAGTGGTGGAAACCCTACGATACAAAAAAAGGAGTCCCAAATTTGCTACACGTCATACAAAGTTATGATACTGCATTTTCTACAAAAGAGACTGCTGACTTTTCTGCTATTACTACGTGGGGAATTTTTGAACCACAAGACGGAATGGGGCAAAGAATTATTTTATTAGATGCTATACAGGAACGATGGGAATTTCCAGATTTAAAACAAGCAGCATTGGAACAGTATCGATATTGGGAACCCGAATCTGTAATCATTGAAGCAAAAGCTTCAGGGCAACCATTATTGCAAGAATTCCGACGTATGGGTATTCCAGCGATGGATTTCATACCTGCAAAAGGAAGAGATAAAGTTACAAGGGTAAATGCAGTTTCACCTTTGTTTGCATCAGGTATGGTTTATTATCCTAAAGGAGAAAGATTTGCAGAAGAAGTAATAGAACAAGCTGCAGCTTTTCCATATGGTGAACATGATGATTTAGTAGATAGTATGACTCAAGCTTTGTTTAGGTACAGACAAGGCGGATTTATTATGACACCAGAAGATTACAAAGAAGAGCCACATATATCTGAAGAAAAGAAGTTCTACGATTGATAAATAGGCGTTTGTAAGTTATTATAAACCTTTAACGTTAAACAGGAGAAATACCATGGGTAAAAAATCTAGAAAACTTGCTAAAGTAGGAGCTGGAATAGCAGCTGCATACTTAGCTTCTAAGATGGGTGATTCAGGTGCTGCAACAGATACAGCTGCGAAAAACCTTGATTACGAATATGATGCTTACAAAGGAGCATCTAATAAATCATCAACTACACCTTTTGAGCATGAGGGTTCTGTAATGCCTAGCAAAAAAACAGCTACAGCTAGTGTAAGAAAAAAAATGCAACCAGGTCCTAAATCCATTAATGTTTCTGGAGTAAGAAACTTTGGTTTTGGTAATATGGGTTTTCAATCAGGTGGAGCTGTTGTGACTAAAGGTCAAGGCAGAGCAATTAGATCTAAGAAAACTATTTTGTTAACTTAATGTCTGCTTTAAACAAAGCGATTGTAATAGCATCGAAAGCTGCTAATAAAGACTTAGGTGAGGAATATCAAAAGTTTCTCGGAGGGGTATCTATTCCACAAGAGAAACTTTTTCCTTATGTACAATCTGGGAAAATGAAGTATGGTGGAAGTGTAAAGAAAAAAAATGGCCGTAGAAAAAAATAATGAAAATATCAGAACGACTGAAGATGATGAAATCGAGATTTCATCTCAGGATGCTAATGTGGAAATTGAGGGTGAAGGTCAACAAGAACCTATTGTCCAAATAGATCAAGACGGCAATGCACAAGAAGTTACAGAAGAAGAATTAGAACCTGGTGAGGAAAATTTTTATGCAAACCTCGCAGAGGACATGGACGAAAGAGTATTACAAAAATTAGGATTAGAGTTAGTTTCATTTTACAAGTCAGATAAAAATTCTAGAAAATCATGGGAAGACGGTTATCGTAAAGGTTTGGATTTCATTACTGACAGCTACAGATCGACTACGAGACCGTTTCAAGGAGCATCTACGGTTACACACCCATTGATGTCAGAAGCGGTCACGCAGTTTCAAGCACAAGCTTATAAAGAATTATTACCAGCAGGTGGTCCAGTACGAACACAAATTGTTGGTGCCGTAGATAAGGCAAGAGAAGATCAAGCAGATCGTGTTAAAGAATTTATGAATTTTGAGTTGATGGAAAAAATGGAAGAGTACACAACTGACATGGATCAATTATTATATCAACTTCCTCTTGCAGGTTCTGCATTTAAAAAAGTTTATTATGATGCAACAACGGAACGAGCTGTTGCAAAATTTGTTCCAGCAGAAGATTTAGTGGTTCCTTACATGGCAACTGATTTATTATCAGCAGAAAGAATTACCCATGTACTAACCTTAACAGAGAACGAATTAACCAAAAGACAATTATCAGGATTTTACAGAGACATCGACGTTCAACCAAGTGCGGACACACAATCGGATTTAGAAAAAAAGATAGATGAGATTTCTGGAGTAGAAAAAATCGTATCCAGAGATAAATATTTTAAAATTCTTGAAATGCATGTGGATTTGGATTTGGAAGAATTTGAAATGGAAGATAATAAAACAGAAAAAAGAATTAAAGTTCCTTATATCGTAACGCTAGATGAGTCTTCAGGACAGGTTTTATCTGTGTATCGTAATTACAAAGAGGAGGATCAGCTTGCGAGACGAATTGAATACTTTGTTCAATATAAATTTTTACCAGGTTTAGGGTTTTATGGCTTCGGTTTAGTTCATATGATCGGTGGTTTAACCAAAGCTGCAACTAATGCACTACGTCAATTACTAGATGCAGGTACTTTATCTAACTTGCCTGCGGGATTTAAGTCCAGAGGTATGCGTATTAGGGACGATGACCAACCTTTTACCCCTGGTGAGTTCAGAGATGTTGACGCTCCTGGCGGAAATATCCGAGATCAGTTCCAAATTTTACCTTTTAAAGAGCCTTCGGCTACGTTATTTCAACTTTTGGGCTTCTGTGTAGAAGCTGGAAACCGATTTGCAGCTATTTCTAGCATGCAAGTGGGTGATGGAAACCAAAATGCACCTGTCGGAACCACAATTGCACTGTTAGAACGTGGAACTAGAGTGATGTCAGCTGTTCAAAAGCGTTGTTACAACGCAATGAGACGTGAATTTAAACTTCTAGCAAGAATTTTTGGTGATTATTTACCTCCAGAGTACCCTTATGACGTTTATGGTGGTGAAAGAGTGATTAAACAAGCAGATTTTGACGATCGAGTAGATATTTTACCTGTTGCAGACCCAAATATTTTCTCTATGTCGCAAAGAGTAACCCTTGCAAACGAACAATTGAAGATTGCTATGTCTAATCCTGGTATGCACAACATGTATGAAGCGTATCGACAAGTGTATGAAGCCCTGGGAGCGAAAAATGTAGATTTATTATTGTTACCACAAGATAAACCTGTTCAACCATTAGATCCTGCGCAAGAAAACATTAGAGCGATGGATATGAAACAACTACAAGCCTTTGTCGGACAAGATCACGATGCTCATATTGCAGCTCACATGGCATTTATGCGAACTAGAATGATTCAAATTAATCCTGTGATCTATTCTTTACTGCAAAGACATATTGCACAACATATTGGTCTGAAAGCTAGAATGATGGCGCAAGCCCAGTTCGAACAAAACCCAGAACTGCAGGCGATAGCCCAGCAAAACCCTCAAGAAGCAGCATTACAGTTTGAAACGCTTGTTGCAAGAGTAACTGCGCAGTTAACTCAAGAAGCTGCAACGACCGAAGAGGATTATTTAGCTGCAAGAAAAGATCCACTTACAAGATTGAAAGAAAGAGAATTAGATTTGAAAGCGATGGAGCAACAACGTAAGATGAGTGAGACTACGTTGAAAGAACAGAATGAAGATTTTAGGTTCGATGAAAAAATGGAACTTGAAAAAGTAAAACTAGAGAACAAAGAGGAAGCAGATAAAGCTAGACTTGCAGTTTCTCTAATGAAACTAAACCAACAGAAAAAATAAGGAGAACTTATGAAAAAGGCAATGAAAAAAGGTGGCGGAATAGCTCAAAAAGGAATGGGTGCAGCTTACAAAAAAGGCGGCATGACCAAAGCTAGAGCTGGTAAGATGATGAACCTTAAAATGGTTAAAAAGAAAAAGAAAAAATAAATGTCAGTTAGGTTAACTGATAAAATTGCTCAGTTAAGAGGAGAAACCATGATTACCAAAAAAGGTAAAAAAATCATGAAAGCCATGAAAGAAAAATATGGCTCTAAAAAAGGCGAGCAAGTCTTTTATGCTTCTAAAAACAAAGGAACGATAACAGGTGTCGAAAAAGGCAAAAAGAAAAAATCTAAGAAAAAGTCTTAGTGGCGGGAAGAGATTTGGGCCTCCTCCAAAAAGGGGGCCTAATCCTGATGGTATAGACGTTCCGCTGAAAACCAAGTATATTTAATATTATGCCAAAAACTAAAAAAAATAAAGACGATAGAGAAGAAATAATAACAAAAGAAATTAAAAAGTCTTTTAAAGACGATCCTATTTACGATAAAGAAACTTCAGAAGATATTGAGACTTATCAAAACGATAGAACTATATCTCCTGATCCAAGAATGTTTAAACAATTACCAGAAGAACAACTACTTAAATATCAAGGTGGTGGAATGAGTTGTCCTTACAGAAGAAAAGGTGCAAAATCTAGTATTCAAGGTGTTAAAGATATTCAACTTAAGGGCGGAAAATTTATAGGATGTAAGTAATGCTTGCAGCATTAGGAACTATAGCACCATTAGCTAAAATGCTTTTCTCTACTGTAGATAAAGCTATCCCCGATAAAGATTTAGCAGAAAAATTAAAAGCTCAACTCAATACTCAACTTCTTCAATCCAGCACAGAGGAATTAAAAGCAGCTGCAGCTATCGTAGAAGCAGAAGCGAAATCCAATTGGTTTGTTTCTAGTTGGAGACCGTTGTTGATGTATGTATTAATTTTTATTTTAGTTTGGAATTATATTTTTGGTCCTATTATAAAAATATTTTCTGGAGCAGTGATTACTTTTGAATTACCTGGAGATGTTTGGACATTACTCAACATTGGTTTGGGTGGTTATGTGGTAGGTCGATCAGGTGAAAGTATTGCAAGAACTTTAGCGAGTAAACAAAACAAATGAAAGAACGATTAAAAGATTTGATAGCGAAAAACTATCAGGAAAAGAAAATAGACGAGAGTAATAAACTTCTTTTGAAAAATAGAAAAGAAGTGGACATTAATGCTCATGGAACTTCTGGATATAAAATCAAACAGGGTGCCAATGAAGGAAAAATAGTAGGTCATATAAGCATAAAACCTAAAGATATTTAACCTTGTATTAAAGCAAAAACCTGTTATTCACTACTTAATGGTAGAAGTTATTCAGCATATTTTAAAACGAATCATCCAACCTAAAATGGAGTCTTTGAAAGAAAACATCATATCTGGTGTTGACACACACGACAAATACCAATATCTTGTGGGTCAATACAGATCGTTAAATGATCTGCAACAGGACCTTAGGGAACTGCTTAAGAAACAGGAGATGTTCGATGACGAAGACAAGTAACGAAGAAATACCAAAGCATAAAAATGCTTTGTTAGATTTATATGCTACCAAAGAAGAAATTGAAGAGAGATTTTTAGACCCTTCTAAACTTACGACAAGCTTAAAAGAAAGACTTCCTCAACCAACAGGTTGGAGAGTTTTAGTGATGCCGTGGTCGGGTCCTAAAAAAACAGCAGGTGGAATTATTCTACCTGACAACAGTCATGAAGCCATTGCTGTAGCAACTACAACAGCATATGTCATCAAGACTGGACCACTCGCTTATGCGGATAAAGAAAAATTTCCAAATGGGCCGTGGTGTAAAGATGGAGACTGGGTAATGTTTGGTCGTTACGCAGGATCTAGATTTAAAATCGAAGGTGGGGAACTTCGCATATTAAACGATGATGAAATCATCGCAACCATACTTGACCCTAGGGACGTTAAGCATGCATTATAAATAGGAGGACGTAATGTCAGAAAAACAGGAGCTAGAAAAAATCAACGAAGACGGCACAGCTGTTGTCGATGTTGAAGCAAAAGAAGAGGAACAACAAGAACAAGTTTCTATTGAACCTCAAGGAACAGCCGTACAACAAGAAGCGGTTGATGTAGAACAAGAACAAGAAGAAACTCAAGATAATAATCAGGACGACGGTGATGATCTCGTTGGTTACTCTGAAAAAGTAAGAGCAAGAATTAATAAACTTACTTTTGATAAAAGAGAAGCTGAAAGATTAGCGCGTGGTGCTGTTGAACATGCAAAAGGTGTTCAACGAAAATTATCGGAGTTTGAAAAAAGATATTCCGTTTTAGAGGATACTCAGTTTAAAGAGATGGCCGCTAGAATTGATGCTCAAACTTTAGCTGTAAAAGAAAATCTTAGAAAAGCTCATCAAGAACAGGACTTTGATAAGATTATGGAATCTCAGTCTCAATTGACGGAGCTTGCAGTACAAAAGGAAAGAGCAAAGATTCAAGCTGAACAAAGGAAGTTTGAACAAGAAGTTCAGGCGGAAAGAGCTGAAACTCCACAAGAACAACCTATCGATTATGGTCAACAATTACCACAACCTAGCGCTAAAGCATCTGCTTGGGCAGCTAAAAATGAATGGTTTGGTAATGATGAGGTTATGACTCAAGCTGCTTACAGCATCCATAATCAATTAATCCAACAGGGGGTTGATCCTGAGAGTGATGCGTACTATAATACAGTTGATAAACAATTGAGAGATTATTTCCCTCAAAGGTTTGCAAAAAAACAGGAGCGATCGAAACCCGTCCAAACGGTAGCACCTGCAGGAAGAACAAACTCTGGACGCAGAACTGTCAGACTGACCAAACGGCAAGTCGAAATGGCAAAGAGATTAAATGTGCCGCTAACCGAATACGCGAAGTATGTAAAGGAAGGAGCTTAATATGTCCGACGATAAAAGAAATTCGCGCAGCTCACAGGAAAGAAAAACTCAAGAAAGAGTTAAACCGTGGGCTCCACCATCATCTTTAGATGCACCTAAACCACCTGAGGGTTTTATACACCGATGGTTAAGAGCGGAAATCGCTGGGTTTGAAGATACCGCTAACATTTCAAAACGTTTGAGAGAAGGTTATGAATTAGTTAGAGGTGACGAATTAAAACCAGGAGATGCGCATTATCCAATTTACGGTGAACAATCCAAGTGGAAAGGATACATTGGAGTTGGTGGCCTTGTGCTGGCAAGGATACCTTTAGAGATCGCTGAAAGCCGTGCAGAGTATTTTAAAAAATTAACTCAAGATCAGATTAACGCGGTAGACAATGACCTTATGAAGGAACAGAACCCTGCGATGCCTATTAATATTACTAGGCAATCAAAGGTAAGCTTTGGAGGCGGTAGAAAATAGGTTCTACGTTTCTAATAAACTTAAACTGTTAACTTAAAGGAAAAAAACATGGCTAACACAGCAGAAAAGTTTGGTCTAAGACCATACCGATCTATAAATGGTGCAGCATGGAATAACGCGCAGAATAGATATACTATTTCTGACAACAACTCTACAGCTATCTACCAAGGTGATTTAGTTATCGCTGAAGCAGATGGTGAAATTAGTAGACACGTTGCTGGAAACAGTGCAGCTATTATTGGTGTATTCAATGGTTGTACTTATACAGATCCCGTAAATAAAAAGCCCGTGTTTTCAAATTACTATCCAGGTTCCATCAACGTATCTGACATTGTTGCATACGTTGTAGATGATCCTGACACAGTATTTTTGATCAACGCGGACCAGTCATTTGCAAGAACAGATGTTTTCGCAAACTACTCAGTAGATGGCGGAACTGGAAATACTAAAACTGGTATTTCTGAAGTTCAGCTTGACGTGAGTACAGCAGACACTTTGAACTATTTAGCGCTACAAGCGATTGATATTTCTCAGGACCCTGCGAACAGCGATCAAACATCTACAAATACAAATGTACTTGTAAGAATAAACAACCACTTCTACAAAGGTGGTACAACAGGTCTAACTACATAATAGGAGAAAATAATTATGGCTATATCACGACAACAACTAGCTAAAGAGCTAGAGCCAGGTTTAAATGCCCTATTTGGCCTGGAATATGCGAGATACGAAAACGAACACGCAGAAATCTTCGTTACTGAATCATCAGACAGAGCGTTTGAAGAAGAAGTAATGCTATCAGGTTTCGCTAATGCACCAACTAAACAAGAAGGTGCTGCGGTAGTATTCGATCAAGCTAACGAAACATTTACTGCTAGATACACACACGAGACTGTCGCTCTTGCTTTTGCAATTACTGAAGAAGCAATTGAAGACAACTTGTATGACAGACTAGCTGGTAGATATACTAGAGCGTTAGCGAGATCTATGTCTCATACTAAACAAGTTAAAGCAGCAGCAGTGTTAAACAATGCGCAAATTGCTACCGTATTAGGTGGTGACGGTGTACCGTTAATTTCTAACGCTCACCCACTAGCAAACGGTGGTACTTTCTCAAACGTTTTAGCAACTGCAGCAGACTTAAACGAAACTTCATTAGAGCAAATGTTAATTGACATTGCTGGTTTCGTTGACGAAAGAGGTTTAAGAATCGCTGCTCAAGGTAGAAAAATGATAATTCCAAAAGAATTACAATTTACTGCTGAGAGAATCTTAAAATCTCCTTTGAGAGTCGGCACAGCTGATAACGATATCAACGCTATGGCTAACATGGGTATGGTTCCAGAAGGTTATAGAGTAAATCACTTCTTAACAGATACTGATTCATTCTTCTTAATCACTGACGTACCTAACGGCTTCAAACACTTTGAAAGATCTCCAGTAAGAACTGCGATCGAAGGTGATTTTGATACTGGAAACGTTAGATTTAAAGCTAGAGAAAGATACTCTTTTGGATTCTCTGATCCAAGATGTGTATTCGGTAACGGAAACTTACCAACTAGCTAATAGCTAATATTAGTTAATAATTGGGGCGGTGCTTTGCATCGCCCCTTTTTTTATGTATAATAGAAACACTGAATATAAATTTTTGATGCAGACTGAATTCAGCAGACTGCCTTAAGACTGTATCAATTTAAATAAGGAGAAATATTATGGCTAATACTACTTTTTCGGGTCCAGTCCGATCAGAAAATGGTTTCATTGGTGGAACTAAAAACTCATCTACAGGTGCATTTACAGCAAACTGGACAATTAATGCTTCAGGTGCTTATGTAGGTACTCAACAAGAAGTTTGTGCAGTTCTAGCAGGTTCAGTTGAAGCTACTGCTGGTACTAACGAACTTTCTTTTTCACAACCAAACAACACTGTAATTACAAAAATTGAACTTGTTGTTACATCGGCTCCAACTGTTGCAACAGGTGACATTGGATTTCAAGTTGGTACTGCAACTGGTGGTGCACAATTAGTTGCTGCTGCAGCAGATCAAATTCTTGATGGTGGTACAACTGTACCTGCTGGTGCTCACTTTGACACTACTCTTTTAGACACAACTGCAAGCGATGCTGCTCCAGCTGCGTCTCCAAGAGTAAATGTAAGTGGTGTTGCAAGAGATATATTTTTACAAATCACTAACACTACAAATGCTTCGGCAAGTGGTGAAATTAAGTGGTTAGTATCTTATAAATATATTGCATAATAAATAATTAGTGGCTCCTTCGGGAGCCACAAACTTAGGAGATTAAAATGGGAATGAAAAGCGACATTCAAGCAACTAGAACAGACGCTAACGCTGGTGCTACAGCTGTTATTGCTGGTCCCATTAGAGTTCGTGCAATTTCTATTGCTTCAAGTGGTGGAGGAGATGGTTTTTTAGAATTAACCACTACTTCAAACTCTGGAACAACTTTACTTGCTATCGACGTATCTAATGGTGATGTAATTAATTTAAATTTACCTGAAGACGGAATTTTATTTCCACAAGGTGTTTTTATTAAGACAAAACAAAATCTAACTGCGTTTACATTATTTACTGATGTATACAACGCACCAGGTTTAACTGGCCAGAATGGATAATTATACTGCTCAGCTTTTGGGATTTAAAGACGGTGGTATGCCACCAAGAAATAAAAAAAACTTTAGATCTACAAAAGCTGGGGCAGGTATGACACAAGCAGGTGTCATGGCTTACAGAAGAAAAAATCCTGGAAGTAAATTAAAGACAGCAGTTACAGAAAGTAACCCAGGTCCAAAACGTGCTGCAAGAAGAAAATCTTTTTGTGCTAGGTCTGCTGGACAAATGAAAATGTTTCCAAAAGCTGCGAAGGATCCTAATTCAAGATTAAGGCAAGCTCGTAGAAGATGGAAATGCTAAATTGATTTATGTTGAATGGCAACCTACTTAAACGCAAATACACCAACTATTTATTGTCAAATAAGAAAGGAATATCTATATGACCTTAAACAACATCATGGAGAAAGCGAAGATGCTGTTATCTTTGGTATGGCAAGCATTCCAGGGCGTGCAGTCTTATTTCATGCGATGCTACCGAATGGTGCCGTTTTTTATCGATTGCCTATCAGCGCGTTTTTCCAAAAATCGTATGACAGAGCCGAAGTGCCCGATATGTCGCTTGACTCCTTGGAATTGTGGGATTGCTTTAGTTATTATCCTAGTGTTCATCAGTTTGATTTTTTAAACGGAATTAAAGGTAAGTATCTTGGGAAAGATAAAAAATTTTATCATGGGTCGTATTTATTCACCATTGATTGGGCTCATCCAGATAATAATATTCTCAACACGGAACATAGTGAAATACCTCAAGAACATAAGTGTGGACATGTTTTGGAACTTGACAACGGTAATTATGCTATTCAGCCTAATAATCGTATTCTTTGGCATGCTTCTAATTATACTGTTAAAAACAATTGGCCAGACTATTCTGTCCAAACTACCGAATGGTCAGTAGAAGATTCAGATTTTACAACAGAGAATTCAGATAATTATTTCTACGAAGTAGAAAACAAAAATCAAAAGGAATATAATAACTGCACCATAAATGACGATGATCATGACTGGGGAGGAAAATAATTATGAAAATAAACGACAAGACAAACATAGCCTTACCAATTAGAAACTTATTGGCTATTGTAGGTACCGTAGCTCTAGGAGTATATGGTTATTTTGGAGTGATTGAACGAATTAATAACCTTGAAACTAAAAATAAATTATTTGAGCAAGATTTATTAGAAGCATCTAAACAAAAACCGATTGATCAAGAACAATTTATGTTAATTGAATACTTAACGAAACAAGTAGAGAAACACGGTAAATTGTTAGAAGAAAATATTCACACAGGCGTGATGTTAAAACAATTTGATAAAGAAATTGAAAAATTAAAAAAAGATGTAGAGCGATTAAAAGATGCTACACG
>LSRR01000279.1_pt1 | contig 12317 bp, 19 predicted proteins | sample 1162981 | NCBI WGS metagenome assembly LSRR01 (sample SAMN03256433, study PRJNA305521) | marine metagenome | biome: Estuarine; feature: Estuary; material: Brackish water; isolation source: iron chloride precipitation of viral particles from surface water samples | place: USA: Chesapeake Bay ... | reverse complement strand
AGCCGTAAGAGTTGAACCGTTAAGCTGGAAAGTACCGTTGATATTAACTGTTGATTGGCTTAACTGTAGTGCACTGTTAGTACCGCTACCATCTTGAATAGTCTGAACTGAAGTAGTTAGACCGGCATTGTCACTACCAACCTGTAGTAGCTGCTTATAAGTATTTGCAATATTTTGACCAGTAAGTGTTGCCATTATACATTATTCCAATTGCTAGTTTCGTTTTCCCAATTTACGTTAGCATTATTCCAAAGTACATTACGATCATCATTAAGCGGTGGACGAGGATCACGGATTGAAGGATCGTCAAATGTATTTGCAACTCTGTTCTGCGGATGGTTCTTTAAATCAAACTGGCCTTCCCAATCAGTAGGGCAGACCAACATACCATAACTATTTTTCTTTAGAACACGATGTGGATATTGAAATCCGCATGTGTCGCATATGGCAATTGCTCTTTTGTTACTAGCCATATTATACTCTATTTAAACGTGGTTTCAAATAATAACTTGCTCTTTCACGATCTTCAGACATTGCCCTTGCAAGGCGTTCTTCATACTCTTCTTTAAGAAATTGAATACGACCACCTTCAACACCGGGACGTTTCATAGATAGTTGATATGCCAAACCAGCGGTAAGACATGGTAAAAACCTTCTGGAAATATCAGCAGTCTGTATTGCAGATTTATTAACATCTTCCATGTACCTCACTTTTTCAAGTTTTAAAAGATCAGTGGTATTTTCAGGGATAGGCCATAGATAAACTGTTACCCCTGCCTGTCCTCTACGAACTGCATATTGTGAGGGTCTGCCAGTTTGTCCCTTACGTGGAAGACGTAAATACTCTTCCATTGAAATACGTTGAAGTTGTAAATCTGTTTCATCTCTATTAACAACGACCTCAAGAACATCTACAACTGTTGAGCCTAGATCATATGCTGTTACGCTAGTAGATACTGAAACTGTTGTAGTATCAGCAGTCCATAGCAAAACGCCACGGTTTTGCCAATCTTGTAGCAACAGATTAATTGAACGACGAGCAGACTTAGGCTCATGACCTAGTGTCTCTTCGCCACCAATCATTTCAGTTGCTTCTTGGATAACTTCGTCAATATCCAATGAGAAGTTAAATGTTCCTGACGTTGCCATAGATTAAACTTTCTTAGTCAGAAGAAGATGAATTGTCTTTTAGATTTACTTCTTTGCCAGTTACCTGTGGGCCTTTACGTGCTGCACCAAAGCCCTGACCAGTTGGTTTGCCAGTTGACTCAAAGACATCCTTTGGATCATTGAAGGCACCAACATAAAACTTTGAAGTATACTCAGTTACCTTTGCCATTACGTTTTCCTTTCTTTGGTTTCTTTTTGGTTCCGGGTTTTGAAACCTGCTGGGCCATGCTTGATCTTCCCATTGCCATCTTACATTTTACCCTTTGCTAACATAACTGCCATTTTTTGTCCTGCTTTGTTTTTAGCAGTTGCAGATAAATCTTTAAAATGAACAACAGGTTTAGAAGATTTTGTGTGTGTTTTTCCAGTATGAATACTACCGTCTTTCATTTTATGAACATTACCCTTATAAGGCATACCACCCTTGGTAAAATGTAACATACCCTTTGCCATTATGCCTTACCTCTACGTTTAATACCACGAACTAGTTTCTGTGACTTAGGCGGCATTTTCTTTGATCCACCCGGACCAGCCCAAAAAAACTTATTTGCCCAGTATGCAGGACTTTCCTTGCCACGTGCAATGTTTTTTGCATGGCGTGATTTAAATGACTTACGTGCTTCAGGAGAATAGTTGTGGCCCATGCTCTGTGCACCAAAGCGAATTACCTTTACATTGCCAGAACCTGTACGAACTGCTACTACGCCTTTCTTTGTAGGATGGCTTGGTGTCTTCTTTGGTTTATTAAGACCTGACAAACCATAACGCTTTAGCTTTGCCTTTTCTGAATCACTAAGAGCCATTATGCTTTTCTCCTGTATGGCTTTACTTTCTTTGCTACAGTCTTTGGTTGCTTTACAAACTGTTTCCCTTGTTTAGTACCAGCCCGTTTTGCCTTAGTCGTTGCAGCATATTCTGAAGAACTTAATTTCTTAATTGCTTTTTCAGGAAGGTATCTTTCACCAGTTGCCTTTGGTCCTTGAGTTGAAGGCTTACCAGATTTAGTACGCCATTTCTGTTTGGTCCAAGATGAAAGAGACTTTTGTGTTTTAGATTTACCACCAGTATAACCACCACCTGCAGCTTTGTAACGCTGTGCAAGTAGCTGGGCTTTACGTGCTGACCACTGACCAGCTTTACCGCCCTTGCTACCTGCCATTACTTCATTCTTAATCCGCTCACGCAGTTTTGGTTTTGTATACCCTGCCACGTTTCTTTCCTTTTGGTTTACTCTTACCTGCACTGCTTAGTGCAATTGCCACTCGTTGTTTTGCAGGATACCCTTCCTTCTTTAACTTACGAATATTTGCACTAATTGTTTTTTTACTAGTACCTTTTTTAAGAGGCATTAGCTACATTGCCTTTCCATAACCACGCATGGCACAACCAACGCCACGTGGTTTAGAAACTGAACCTCCAGACTTATAGCCCTTCTTTTTCAAAGAACCACCAGCTTTTTTATAGCCCATTTTATTACGAACATTAGAAGGCAGGTTTTTTAAGCCAGTATTATCAGAAGGAACTTCTTTCAAAGAACCACCAGCTTTACGATTCATAGCTTTTTTAGCACCGGCTTCCATCTTAGCCATGCGATTGCCACGAGCTACTGCTCCCATATCTTCGGGAGGTGTAGGTTTCTTTTTAGGTTTAGCTTTACTTGTACTATAATCCACTGGACCACCTCCTTTTTTAGCAACAATATCTCTACGCTTCATATCTTTAATTGAAGACTTAAGCATATCCATCTTTTCTTTATTTTCTGAAAGGTATTTAATACGATCTGTTCCCAACATACTATCAGCTTTATCTCGCATTGCTTGAAGCTGATCTTCTTTTTTCTTTAAGGCTTTTCCTTTTTGCTGCATTGAATATGCAGTCTTTTTATATTCAGGTAATTCCTTTTTTGCATACTCCCCCATGTTGGGGCTTTTAGTTGCAGCGGTTGAAGGAGGTGTTCCAAGATCAGTAAGCTCTTTACGCATCTGTTTACGTACAGCTTCATCTGCAGCTTTTTTTGAACCTGCTTTTTTAGCAGTAGTTCTTAATACTTTAAAACCTTCTTTTAAAAGTTTTCCTTTAGGCATTACTTTGAACCTTTCATTGCGTTGCCATAACCACGAAGAGCAGCACCACAGCCACGAGGCTTACCAACTTTACCGCCACGTTTAAACTTACCAGTTGTATTAAATTCATCACCAACTTTAAAATCTTTACTCTTGGTCATATTAATAACTTCAGGTTCTTTTTCACCTGACTTGGAAAGTTTTTTACCAATCATGTAAGCAGGGCTAAATGCAGATAGTACATTTTCAACACCGCCTTTTGATGCAGCATATGCAGGTGAAAGGTAAGAAAGAAGTCCACCTTTTGCATAATTACGTTTTGTCTTTTTCATTACTTTGTACCTTTCATTGCTCTGCCATAGCCACGAAGAGCCATGCCAACACCACGGGGTCTAGAAGATTTCTTAGCTACCTTACCACCTTTCTTGCGACGACCAATACTTTCGCCCATCATTTCAAGAACGTCTTTAGTTGTTTCTTCAGGTGAACTATACTCACCACGCATCATAGAATCAATTTGCTCACGAGAATAACCGGGATCACCTTCATTAAATCTACGACCAGTACCTACACCACCCTGTTCAGCTTCACGTCCCATGCGGCGCATAAACTCTTCGCCCGTTTCATTCTCTTGTTTAGAAATCATATCACGTGCACGTTTGCGAGTCATACCTTCTTTCTTAACAACCTTACCTCGTTCACGTGAACCCATAACTGTTGTCTCTGCATCTTCAGGGCGACCACGCATACCTTTTCCAAGTTCTTCACGAGTTTCAGCTTTTGAAGTTTTAGGTGAAACTTTACGTGCTTTGCGTGTACCAGTAGGTGTTTGCCTTGGGGCTGAAGCACCTTTCTTTTTTACACGTTCCTTCTTTTTATAAGCTTCACGTGCATCACGCTGCATCTGCTTCTTAGCATCCTTAACAGCTTCATCACCGTATTTCTTTACGGCTTCACCCCTGCCTTTTGAACCGGCAAACTTAATAATTTCACGAGCAATTTTTGCAGTAACAGCCATTTACTTTCTCCTGTAAAACTTTTTAATTCGCATTGGGAATGATTGTATTGTCGCCACCAGCCGGAGAAAAAGGCGACTGCATGTCGTCGCGCCTTGTACGACGAGCTTGGTTCCTTTGCAAATCCAAGATTTGATTGTAGACATTTTGATAAGTCCCTACTTGTGAATAGTTCTTCATGAATAACATAGCCTCAATCATTGACGCATTGAACAAAAGATCATATGCGTAATCACTAAAGTAATTAGTTTGGTTTGCTGAAGTTAATGCGGTAGGCTTGTTAACATGAACAATCTCACCATTAACTGTAGAGGCGGGTGTTGGTGCAATTAAAATTGTTGTATTATTTCTTCGTGCGTAATACTTTGGCTCTGACGTTGAAGCTGATACAGGCCAATAGTCATTAATAAATTCATCAGTACGCTGAAGAAGATTAATCTTTGAACCATCGCTTGTAATATTTACATTCTTAACAATACGAGTTCCTGAAGGAAGTGTTACCTTGTTATTACCTGCAGATACTGCAACAGACGTATACGTAACCAAACCATAATCGTCAAGGTCTTTTGTCAATCGCTCTTCAGCACGGTTGACCATCTTAGGAATATAATTATAAAACTCTGTAGAGTCATCCTCTGCAGCAGCTATAATATCACCAACAAGGTAAGTGTAATTAGCCATAGAAAACCGTAGTCGTAGCAGTAGAGGTTGGTGCTGAAACTTTTACTAAACCATACATTCTTACGCCAAGGCCGGGAAGATAAACATCATTAACGTCATTAGCTGTTGTATTAACATACTTAATGTTGTTTCCGTTTACTGTGCCATAGACATCGGTTTCAGTTCCTGTAATTAGAAACGTACCAACGCCTGAAGATTGAACTGCATGAAGTCTTGTGTCAGTAACAGTAACACTGGTCACAGTATCAAGCACTGCGCCACTACCAGTTACAAAGCCTACTCTAATATTTGATGCCATGATGTTCCTCAATCATTTGCGCGATATTCATTACATTATATCGCATTAGTTAGCACAAACAAAGCAGAGAAGGGACATTACTTTTCGTAACACCCCTTCTCCTTTTTGTTTACCTAGCTAAATTAATTAGCTTGGGTTTGCGCCAAAGAAACCGCGCCAGTCAGACCAGCCAAAGCTATAACGCTCACGAGCCTTGAAGCGAAGGTTGCCTGTGTCGAAGTCCTCTTCCATCTTAGTGGCGAGAGGTGCACGGACAAACATCTTTGTACCGTTAGGTACATCGGTCTTAAGGAACCAGTTGTTCGTATCAGTGAAGCGACGGTTTACAAAGAAACCACCGGGAACCATACCCTGATTACGAACACTGTTGATGTCATTGACGTTAGTTGCACCAACGGTAGAACTGTTGGGGTTAACGGCAATTGTGGTTGACATCGTGCTGTTAAGAACCTGATCGGCAGTAAATACTAGATCGGTTGGAACATGCAGTGAAACTGCCTGTGCACCGATTAGAATACCACGGTCGTCCTTAATCTTAGAGATGGCAATAAGACCAGCCTCTAGTGAAGACTCACTTAGATCAGAAGCACCAATTACGTTGGACTGGTTGCCGCTGATGGTTGGGTGAGAAGCAGAGAATAGGGCAACGCCGTCGCCACCTGCATAGGAACCACCACTGAAACCGTTGTTGAAAACATCGGCGGCTTTGACCTGCTTGGTGTTAGCCATTGCACGGGCAAGACCACGTGCACGAAGCTTGGAAAACGTATCATAAAGATTGTCTTCCATTGCTTCTTCAGTGATGGCAAATGCAAGTGCTACAGTCTCGTGTGTATAACGAGCGGTGTAGCCTTCCTGTGCCTGATCGTACTGGACTGCAGCACCTTCACCCTTTGTTGGGGCGGTGCCGAAGCCGGTGAATAGTACTTCCTCTTCAAATGCACGATCTGAATTTTCAGTCTCGAAGAGAGGGGCATGTTCGTCATCGACGCTGCCATACTCAATGCCGAAAATGGCATTTAGACCGGGAAGTAGTTCTTTTGCAATACTAGCTCTATTGATAGCCATTTGTTAACCCTCCTTAGTTAGCTGAAGCGTCGGCTGAGATGTACGCATCAACGTGACGTACAATCCGAACCTCAAGCTTGGGGAAGGCGCGTTCAGCAGAAACTAGGATGTCATTGCCGGGTTCATCAACAACGGCAATTGGCCGAAGCATAGCACTACCAGTTGTCCGAGTAGACGCATCAAGCGAAAACCCTGAACGACCAGTAATTGTTGAACCTGTGCCAAGAGCAACCTGAAAGTTCTGTGAATTAATATCACCAATTGAAACAGAAGCATCAGCCTGTACGACGAAAGTTGCCTGTGGATTATCAACTACCATTGCATAAGCATCGGAAGCTGAAGTACCAGCAGTCCAGAAATCGGACCACTTTGGTTCCCCATTGACAACATAGCGACAACCAATAAAGACACCCATTGCCTTATCGGTGGTTGTAGCTAAAACATTTACATACCCTGCAGCATTTGTAACGACATCACCATTAAAAATGTTACTTGCGTAACCTGAAGCGATAGGATACTCATTGGCTCCTGCGCTATTTGGTGAACCACCACGGATGCGTGAAGGGCGAAGACCGTCTGGATTTGCAGTAGCAGTCATATCAGTTCTCCCTTGTTAATACTGTGACAGCAACAAAAGACAGTCTCGACTTCATTGACTAGTCGTCAAAGGAAGCCGCACGGCCTCGTGTTACTTTAGTTCTACTAGAGTTTGAAATGGGCATTGCTGAATTGCTTTCGCGCATAAGCTGGGCATTAACAGCATCAATCATTTCTCTACTCTTGTTCTCATAAAATTCTTTTCGGGACTGTGCACGAGCCTTAGTCATTTTTGCTAGGGCCAAATCTCCACGACAGATTGCGCCAGTATATTTCCCTTCCTCTTTCACGAAAGAGTTATGAGCCATTTCAGGAACTTCGTCAAGGGTAACAAACTGCCACCCCTCAGAAAGACGCTTACCAATATTCTGGATGTCGTCTCTGCCCTTAAGTAAAATGCGAATCCAACGGAGCGTCATACCTTCTTGATCAAAACGATCTTTGATAATCGGCGGGATTGTGAGCCAGTCTTGCTCTTCAAATACGTCGTTTTCCATTTCTCTTGTCTGAGCTTCCCTAGTGTTCTCATTACGTGATGTTGTTGTACGTGTCATAGTATTATCCTTTCACCGCATTAACCAATAGTGGTATATTCACCTGAAGAGCGTTCAGCTTTAAGCTTCTCTTCAGCGTATCGTTCAAGTGGAATCCCCCACTTATTTGCAAGACGGATATCTTCTTGCGTAAGCTTGACCTTCTTTCCAGAAGAGGGAGATGCTGGTGTGCGTGACGCACCGGCAACCACCTGAGTCGAGTTTGACGCACTCGACTTACGAACTGCAGGTTGCTCTTCGACTGAAGCAGCCTGAAACTTATGTGGAAACTGTTCGCGCATACGGCGATCAATCTCTCCATAAAACTCGTCGTCTGAAGGATTAAACCCTTCATTCTTTAACTCATAGTCTAGCGCAAGTGCTGCTGCAGTCATTACGTTGTCAGAACCAAACCACTCATTCTGTCCTGCCCATTCAACAGCCCTTGGATCATACTGTGGCTGTTGCTGCTGCACTTGCTGCTGTTGAAATTGTTCAGCTTCCTGTAGCTGCCGTTCAACTTCACTGTTATACTTTTCCCATGAACTCTTGCTGCTATTAACACCTGTCATCTCAGCATAAGCTTGGGACATTGCCTCTTGAGCTTCAAGCATCTCAGCAGAGTTACCTTCATCTGCGGCGCGTTGATATGCTCGTTTGGCATATTCAATTTTGTTTAGAAGAAACTGTTCGTTTGAATCAATGCTCTTCTTTAGTGAAGATGCAATGTCCTTTTCCTGTTCACGTAGTTTCTTCTGTAGCTCTTCCTTTTCTCGCTGTAACGCTGCAACCTGTTCTTCACGTTCCTTGCGTTGTTGGACTAGCTGCCTAATTCGTTTCTGTGCACCTTTAGTTTCAACGCCTTTAAGCTCTGAATCTGCTTGTGCTTCGGCTGGTTCAAAACCTTCTTCTGCATCTTGTGCAGGTTTAGTATCTGGTTCAGGCTCCGGCTCAGTCTCAATCTGTACTGGCTCTGAAGCAACAGCCATTGGTTCATTTTCTTCTTGACCTTCTACTTCAAACTCAACCTTTTCCCTTTTTGTAGGTGCAGGGTTAAGATTAACTTCATTCCATTCTTCTGACATTTATTTTTTTCCTTTACGCAGTTGCGAAACTTACGATTACGCTGATAAGTTATATAGTAACTGATAAAACTTAGTTTGACAAATTATAAGTTGGGTCTAACTCTGTGGGATCATTAACGGTCATCATTACCTGATCGTCAAACAGAAGCATTAACTTGTGTCCCTTATAGTGAAACTTGGTTCCTGCATGTTTGCCATAACAAACATAATCACCAGCTTTACACCAAGGACCATTTGCAAACTTCTCTTTGTCCTGATATGCCAAGTCTCCAACTGTAAGAACTTTACCAACAGTTGTAAGATATGCCATATCTTCTTGTGTCGAGTCAGGTAGGATAATCCCACCCTTTGTTTCCTGCTTTACTGACACTGGCCGAATAAGCAGAAAGTAACCCGGAATACTTGGTAGTTCATCTCCAGTTAGATCAGGAACTTCACCGTTCGTAATCCACTGGTCATTCTTAATGGCCTTTGCCATTCCAGCCTGAATCATATCTACTCCTTTATTCTTGTTCTTCTTCGTAGATGCGTTTGTTTACTACATCCTTTAGTGTATCGGTACACCATTCAATAGCAGTGATCTGTCCGACCATCTGTCTGTACTCATGATATTCAGATGCTGCACCGTTCGCAAGAGAATTTTTCATCTCTTCTTGCTTTTCCTGAAACTTTTTCAGGATGTCATCCCATAGTGTCATTATTCAATCGTATCGTCTTTTGCCAAGTCAGCTACAATATCTGCAGCCTTGAGTATGCGATCATTAGTTAGGTTCTCTTCCTGCTGTAATAGGTCAGCAAAGATTTCAACTGCCTTCATTGCCTTCTTCGCATTACGATCTTTTTCTTTTTCATCTGACTTAAGAATTTCACTTGCACCCTGAGTATAAGCATCAACTGAAAGTTTCATCTCTTTAAGCTGTAGCTCTCTATTCTTCAGTGCACCTTCAGCCTGTTCCTTGGCAATCTGTGCTTGAAGTTTCTGCTGCTCAATATTGAGACGCTGACTTTCAAGCTGTACCATCTGCTGTTCAGGTGTAATGTTCATACCCTGTTTAGCAAGGATCATGTTAGTCTGTGCAATCTGTTGTGCTGCCTGTGCCATAATCATTTCAGCAGTCTTCTCGTCAATTGACTGACCTGACATTGCAGCTTGTTGTTCAGCTTGTTCAGCCATACCGCCAATCTGCTCCTGATACTTAAGGATCATGTGTTCCTGAATGTTTGCTTGTAACACTGGAACAATTCTTTGCATTGCAGGATTAGCACCGTTCATTGGGTCTTGAATGTATGCTGTTTTCATTGCAACGTGTGCATCATGGTTCTGCCCTACAAATGCCTGAATAGGCATCCCTTTAACTGCTGCCAGAATATCTGACATTGGATCAAGTGGAATAGGATCAGGCTTATCAGGCATAATCTTATCAAGGTTAGGAACATTTGCCGCTGATAAAATTGTACGGTTAAGCTCTTGCATATTAAACATACCGGGAGGACTTGACTGTGCAAGATTAAGCGCAAGTTGTGCAAGTGCCATGCGATGTGCGTTGGAAGGAATATTAGGATCACTGACAGGAACCACATCAACACGTCCATCAAAGTCACGGCGATAAATTGTAATTGTGTCATCAGGAATATCATATGCTTCTTCATCTGGCAAGTACTCGTAGTTTAATCTTGCAAGAAGTTTAAACTCGTCCTTTTGTGCTCTATGCAAACGCTTATGAATAGCACTGAAGAACTTTGAACTTGCTTCAAGCAATGCCATTGTCGTACCGACTGGACCATAACTGGCAGCATCCGATACCATCTGTTCAGTGGTGTCAGCAAACTTCTGACCCGTCTGTGAAATAAAGTTAAGCATGTTGTACAGGGTTGCGCTTGGTTCCTTGTAAGGAAGCGGTATAATTGCCTGTTGTAGGTTAACACCTGTTGCTTCAACGTCCTTAAACTCACCGGGACTAATAGGATTATTGTCACCAACAATCCGTACACCCTTTTGCTTGAAGCCGCCGGGAAGGTTGGCAAACTGACCTGCATCCACCAATGCTCTCATTGCAGCGGTGGCAGTCATAGTAAGGTTGCCAAGGAAGTGGATGAGGCCAAGGCCATAGAATCCAAAGCCGGGAACGTAACGGTAATGAGTAAAGAACATTTTCTTCTGCTTGGCAGGGTCATTAGGGTTGTAGTTCCTGCGAACTGACAAAACACTTCTGGACTGCTCTTCAATCGTTACGATATAGGGTAGGGCGAGACCGTCATCCTCTTCAGTAAGTTCCGTTGGCAATTCTAAATAGCAGTGCTGTTCAAGAAGAACGTACTGCGGGTCATGCTGTGAAGAGGGGGAAAGACCTAGAATTGTATTCATCTTCTCAGCCATAGCGGTCTGAGAGGGAACTGCAGCCGTAGGTAGGTCGATCTCCGCATACATTCCTGCGTTAATGCAGCGTTGGAGTTCGATAGGACTGCGATAGATTAAGTGAGTATAACGGTCTGCCCGTCGCAGGTCCGTGGCGTAGTACGACACGAAGAACTGGTCAATAGGCACAAACTCAGAGACTGGCCTATTGAGCGTAGTATCAAAATAAATCTTTTTAAATGCTGAACCAATTAGCGGAAGATTAAACAGCATCCGCTCTGTTTCATCGAAGTACTCAGGAATCTGTTCAGTTAACTGGTAATTCATAAATGTCTTGACACGCTGCGCCTGTTGTTCGCGCCGCTTGTCTGACTTACCTACGATTTGTGTTCTGACAGGACCAGCAGCAGGAAATAGTTCCTGAGTTGCTTTTGACTGGAACTTAACTGCTGACTCAATGATTAGGGGATGGACTGCAGTACAGGCACCTTCAAATGGTTCAGATGCTTCCTCAATCTTTAGACCAAGGAGATCAAAGCCACGCTCAAACATTGACTCCCACTCAGCCCGACTTTCTTTGTCAGCTTCATAGTTGTCAAGTACCTGATTTGCAATTTCCTCAAGAGTGTCCTCGTCTAGATCGTCAACAAGGTTCTTGAAAAAACCTTCTTCATCGTCCATTGCATATTCAGGAATTTCATCTGGTCCTTCCTGATCTGAATTACCAAATTCAATAACCACACCACCGTCATCGTCAAACTCCATATTAACTGGACCTGTTTCGACTTCAGTGCTGTCAGGACCAATACCAATCTCAATGATATTATCCTGCTCAATGCGATCAAACGGATTTCTTTCTACAGCCATTAAAACTTCCCCATAAATAATTCTTCACACTTAATACTTGAAAGTATATTACTAACTTCTCCAGTATGCAACCTTTTTCTGCCTACGTGGATTAACATCATCTTCCCATTCAGGGTCTTCAGGATGTGTTAGTCTCCAACTTTCCTTGACATACTGGATTGCCATTGTCATTGCGTCCACTTGGTCATCGTGTTGCCCATAGGGAAATGACAATGCTTCACCTATCAAATCTTCAGCCCATGCCTTTTCTGCTGGTAGCCATACCCTACCTGACTCAAGCATAGGCGTTGAAGCATAGACCCTTGAGGTCTTGTCACGATCAGGCAGGTATTCCATAACTGGCAACCCTGACCGTCTCATGTCCTGAATAAGGGATTGACCACTTGCCTTCTTTTCAATCATACATACATCAGGCATAAACTTCATATACATTTCTTTTGCCAGTCTTCTTAACTCAGGATATTCAAATCTGCCCTTGATGTTTGACAGCAAGATTAGATTGGAAGCAAAGTCTTCAGTACCATCTTCATAGTCTTCCTGCATGGAAAATATACCCCATGTCTGAATAACACTATAGTCAGCC
>LSRR01000089.1_pt1 | contig 12388 bp, 15 predicted proteins | sample 1162981 | NCBI WGS metagenome assembly LSRR01 (sample SAMN03256433, study PRJNA305521) | marine metagenome | biome: Estuarine; feature: Estuary; material: Brackish water; isolation source: iron chloride precipitation of viral particles from surface water samples | place: USA: Chesapeake Bay ... | reverse complement strand
CCTGCAACTTGTTTCAAGAAGTGCTCATTAATGATCACTACCCAGTTAACGTTAGCAGATGCTAAATCGCTATTACTAGGATCTTTAGAAACACCAACGATTTTTAATTGACCGTTAGTAGTACCTAAAGTTGCGTCATCTAATTCAACTTTAGAAACGAAGTTTGGTGTAGCACCTGCTGTATAAGCGATATCCGCGTCGTTAAACACGTCTGTCTGAGCAGAAGCTCCACTGTTGTTTGATTGTATTTCGAACCTTTGATAAGGATCATCTGCCACGAAACCGACAATGTCAGTCGCAGTATTTGAAGCCTTCAAATGGTTCGCCCAAGTTGGTTTGCTTGTTGAAGCATCAGTATAGAAAACACCGTTTAGTGATCCTAATAAAACATCGCCTGCTGCAGCTACACCAATAGTTCCAGTAGCTAAAGCAGATACTGGATCGTTTTGGTATATAGCAGTTGCAGAAGCTGCAATGCTGTATTCGGATAAACCTTGAGCGTCTCTATTTTGACCAACTTTTCCGATTGCTTTCATACCGAAAGCAGCGTCTTGGTTTGCCATAGTTTTTACTCCTATAATTGTTTAAGTTTATCCAGTGGTTTAGGAATTGTTAAAAGATTAACTTTTCTTTGAGCCACCGAAAGTAACACGAGTCTGTCTATCACTATTGATAGGCATACTTGGATGCTGTTCCTTCATGAGATCGTTGTTTACTGCATGGTCTCTATCTTGAGTTTGCTTATTGAAATAAGCTTCTCGAGACTTTGCGATCTCTTCTGGTATCCTAGCCAGCAATAGGCCGCCAACCCCTATGACTCCTGCATATTTGCCTTCTTTAACAGTTGGATAATCTGTATCAGGATATTCATCGCTTCTAACGAGTTCAAACCCTGATCTTAGTTTACCTGACATGTTCTTTGTATCATCAAAGCCCATGCTCTCGGCTCTTATCCATCTGTGTCTGAATCCATCAGGCGCAGGTGGTGCATCAAGTGATGACGGGGGAGTCCAAGTTTGAGGTCTAGTTGACTTCGCTCTTGTCTGACTCACGCGTGAAGCCTTTATATTATTATCATTTTCCATTACGCTTATGCCTCCTTCGCGGTTAATTGTTTTGCGTACTCTTCGAGTGGCACACCTAATCTTTTAGCAATTGCTACTTGTGATGGTGTGAGTTTCACAGTTCTTCGGCGTCCTGTTGTGCTTGGACGATTAGCTGAAGCTACAGTTTGAGCAGGCTTTGCTCTTTCTGCAGAATTACCTTCTACTCTATCAAATTTATGCGGAAATTCAACCTTTATTCTTTTGTCAATTTCAGCATAATATTCGTCAGATTGAGGGTCAAAACCTTCTTCCTCGACTAGTTTTTTATGTATATCAAAAGCCGTATAAGTCATGGCAGAATTGTTACCAAACCAAGAGTTTTTAGCTGCCCAAGCTTCTGCTTTAGCATCTGTTCTAACTCCTTCAGGTAATTCATAACCATTATAAGCATAACCTTCTTTGTATTGTTGAGGTGTTATGTTTACTTCTTTTTGTGACTTTTGTTCTTCATGAGCTGATTTTAAGACTGAAAGTCTAGTTGAGTCTGCATTAAGTCTAGCAATTTGTTCTTGTGCTGCGACTTGTGCATCTACATCACCAGATTCAATTGCATTTCTTAAAGATGCTCGTGCAGCTTCCATGTTTGTTTTAACTCTCGTTTCAAACTCGGAAACATAAGACTGATCAAGTTTAGAATATCTTTTTTCATATTCTTCCCTTTTTTGCTTTTCAGCATGTGCATAAGCAATTGCTTCTTCTTTTTGCCTTTCAGCTTCTCTCATTTTACGAGTTAATTTAGCAATACGTTTTTGAACGCCTTCGCTATATTCTTTTAACTCGTTTTCCTTCTCATCTTTTTTATCTTCTTGAGCTTCAACAGGTTGTTCATCAACTTGTTCTATCTCAATCTTCTCTTCTGCAACAGGCTCTTTTATCTGCTCGTTGTTTTGATCTAGATTAATTTCGGCTCCTTCTTCTTCGCCAACATCAATCATAGGTTCTTTATCTTCTGGCATAGTGCTCTCCTATGTTAAATATGATGCAAGACTGCTTCAGGATCTTTAATAGTTCCTAGCACCTCGTCATCGTTTAGTATACGCACTTCTCCACCTTCTATTGGTAAACGTGATCCTGCATATCTTGCAAAGATCACCCAATCTCCTTTTTTGCACCATGGACCTGTTGCAAATTTTTCTTTATCTGCATACGCTAGTGGTCCCATTTTAATTACATATCCACAATTGGTTGCAATACGTAATCTATCTAATGATTCTTGTGCAATTAAAATTCCGCCTTTTGTTTTATCTTTTGGAGTAAAAGGTAAAACTAGTAATCGATAACCAGATGGTTCTGGTAATTGATCAGAAATAGATTCTATATTAGTCTCATCAACTTTTTTAGTTGGTTCAACACCTTCTTCTTTATATTTTTCTTGTAATGCTAGTCTAGTCTTCGGGACTTCCGTTGAAGTCGACTGAGACGACGTTGTCTCTGTTTGGTTGCTCATCTTCTTTTGGCTCCTTATCTTGTAGCAGGTTAGAGATTTCCTGTAGTGTTAATTGTATGGCGTGTGCCTGTCCTAATAAATACTTGTATTTTTCCATATTGTCAACACCTCCACTCATCATGGTGTCTCCAATTTGTTGAAGAGTATCTCTTAGTCTTCTTTGTGTTTTATAGATTATGGTTATTGGATCATCTGACATTAACAATTCCATTTTCTAAGACTTTTATTAATCCTAGAATTGGGATCATTAGCAGTTTTTGCTGATGTAAGTCTCTTCTTCATTCCACTCATTCTAGCGCAGAAACTTTTTCTGCGATTTGCAGCCTTAGAACCTTTCTTTAATTTAGAAGGTTTGGTTGTAACAGCCATAGAAAGTTTAGAACCAGGGTTCGCTGCACGATAGGATGCAATACCTTTTCGATTCAATCCACCTGATTTAGATTTACCTTCTTTACGCTGCCAAGCTGGTGATCTTGCCATATTATTGACATGATAAACACTCATCAGAATCTTTATCAAGATCTGCTAGTGTTTCCTTTTTTACTGGTTTACATTTGTTACAGAAAAATTCATTATCTGTTACTTCAAACATCTCATGACATTTTCCACACTCGTTTTTCATTTATTTCTTTTTAGGAAATCCAGCTTTCATATTTGCATATGCTTTTGCTGAAATAGTTGATTTAGATTTAGGTCTTGAGATACCTAATTTTTTTCTACGATTAATATTTGCCCAGAGTCCAGGTTTAGCTGAACCACCTTTTTTGTAACCCATTTTAGCGGCTACTTCTGGTGCAGCTTTTTTTAAGGCAGCAATGCCTTTTCCTTTTTTACCTGCTGGTATTGGTTTTTTCATCATTATTTTTTCTCCTTTTTACAGTTGCATTCATGATTACACAAACATTGTGTAATACCGAATATCTTACAAACTAACTCACATACTTTTTGTTTTATCTTTTTAAATAAACCAGACCACGTTTCCATATTATCTTTTTCTCGCTTTCCCCCAACCTTTAAGTTGAACACATCCACCGTCTTTTTTACCAACTCTTTCTTTTTTACTATCTTCGTATTTTTTGATTCCAGCGACTGCTGCTCCACCAGCTCCAGTTGCCCCACCAACAAAAGTTACATCTTTTTTTAATTGTTTTATTTTTTTAGCTCTGGCTTCTCTATTTAATTTAATTTGTTCTTTAACACTGCTTTTTAATGGTTGTGTTTCCGCATCACGTTCCATTCTTGATTTATTGAGACTTTGTTGAGTTTTGATATTATCTTTTCTCATCTCCATAACTTCTTTCATGTCTTTTGCATGTTTTTCACCGAACTTTTTTCTTTCCGATAAAGGTTTTACCTTTAACATTGCATCTTTAATTTTTTTACCTGTTTTAAAATATTTTAATACCATACTATTTACCTTTTTTTGTGTTTATGATGTCTGTAGCTTTAATTCCATACACAGCAGCCACGACTGAAATCCATAAACCAGTTATCCACCAAGGCATACCTTGTAATTTCTCAAAATACAAGTTTAATTTTCGTTCCATGTCTACATCTTCCGCAAACACAGAATATGCAAGTAAAAATAAAGGTGAAGATAGTGTTAAAAGTATGAATTCGTCCTTCCAATCGTTTTTTTGATTTTCAAAAACCTTGCCTTGATACTCAATTTCGCCTCTTTTCATCTTTTCTGCATGTAAAAGTGCAGCTTCAGACATTGCGACTTCAGATTTTTTCTTATTTTGATAAATTTCAAAGCCAGCTTTTAATCCAGAGCCTAATAAACCCCAAGGTATCATTATTTTTTCTTCTTTTTACTCATTTTTGCTTCAGAAAGTGCAATTGCAATCGCTTGTTTTGGATTTTTTACAATTTTTCCTGATTTTCCGCTATGAAGTTTTCCTTTTTTGAATTCTCTCATAACTTTTGCAACCTTTTTAGGTCCTCTTGTGATTTGTTTTCTCATTTGTGTTCTACCTATTGCCATTGTTTTTAAGTTGTGCGGCTAAAATAGTTTTATCAAGAGAAGTTTGGGCACGAAGTTCAGCCAAATCTTCGTTCTGATCTAATTTTTCTTCTTGATTCATTTGATTCATCATTGTTTTAACTTTATCTAAGTTAATTCTAGACTCCATTTCTTGTTTCTTACGTTCATTTTCCATTGCTCGTAAGTCTACTTCTCTTGCTTTTAATTTTAATAATGGATCTGAATCAAACTGAGAAGTAATTTTGTTTTCTTCTTGAGCAAATTCTTGTGTCATCTCTGCAATCAGTTGTGCTTTTCTTGCTTCAATTTTTTCTGTCATCATTTGCACTTGTTGCATCATTTGAGGATTCTGTTGTAATGCCATTGGGTTTTGTTGTACTGCTTGTAATTGCATTAACTCTTGTTGAAACTCTACTTGCACTTGTTCTTGAGCCATAATGCTAATGTGTTCTAGAATATTTTTTTGAACTGCACCCATCACCATTGGAGCATTTTTTACCATATTCAGTTGCATGAAATTTAAATGTGCTTCAATGTGGGATCTGTGATCTTGTCCAGGGAATGCTTGGAAAGGTTGAGCTCCAAAAGCTCTGATGTGTTCCATACTTGGATCCATTGGCATTGGTTGTTGTGGTGGAGGTAAAATAGAACTAATGTCTTTTACTCCTAATGCTTCATACATTGATCGATATGCATTATATAAATTATGCATTTGTGGATTGGTTTGTGCTAATTGTAATTGTGCTTGTGCCATAGAAATTCTTTGTGTTTGTGAAAAGATATTTGGATCTGCTATAGGTAAAATATCTACTCGGTCATCAAAGTCTGTTACCTTAATGTTTCGTTGTCCGCCAACCACATCATATGGATATTCTTGTGGTAAATAAGTTTTAAATACATTGGCTAATAATTTAAATTCTTGTTTCAGTCCAACATAGATTCTTTTGTGAATAGCAGACATCACACGCGATCCGCGTTCCAAGAGTGCTACCGTCGTGCCCACGGCTGCTTGTTGGTTTCCGTCACCCACTTGCATATCAGCGATAGCCGCGAAACGTTGGCCCGCTGTTACTACGGTTCCTAATAAATTTAAAAGAACCACAGAAGGTTCTTTGAATGGCAATGCCATAAAGTGATCACGAATATTACCACCTGGTGCATCGACATCTCGCCATTCACCAGGTTGTAACGGTTGTGCATCGTCTCTAACTCGTAAACCTCTAGTTTTAAAACCAGCAGGTAAATTACTTAATGTACCAGCATCTAAGAGTTGTCTTAATGCTGAAGTTGCAGTTCTTGTTAATCCACCGATCATGTGAATCAATCCAAAACCATAAAATCCTAAACCTGGTAAAAATTTATAATGTACAAAATATTGAACTTTGTTTTTCTTAATATCATTTTCTAAAAAGTTTCTTCGAATCGATAAAACTTTTCTTGAATCTTGTTCTACTGTTACTACATAAGGAAGTTTAATTCCTGTGGGCTCACCATTTGAATCGGTATCTTCAAATCCTTCTAAATCTAAATTTACATGACACTCTAACAAAGTATAAATGTCATCTTGTTTTGTTTGTTTAATTCCTTCTAACTCTTGTTCTTTTTTTGAAATATCATCTTGATGTGAAGAAGGTGGGTTTAAATCTATATCTGCATAAAATCCTCCTACTTGTTGTTTTCGTAAATCATTTTCAGAAATTTTAATAACATGAATAATGGCTTCTGCATCTTCTAGTGAATTAGCAGAATAAGGAACTACTAAATCATCTGCAGGAACAAATTTAGAAACTGCTCTTCCTAAAAGATCATCGTAGTACACTTTTTTAAAAGTGGATCCGCTTAGTGGTAAATAAAAAAGCATTTGATCAAATTCCGCTTCGTACTCTTTCATCTGGTCCATGATTTGATAATTCATGAAATCTTTTACACGTTGTGCTTGATCTACTTTAGGTGGGGTAATTGTTCCTAAAATTTGAGTTCGTACAGGTCCTTCTGCAGGTAATAATTCTTTATAAGCTTGTGCTTGAAACTGAGTAACTGCTTCTGCTAGTACAGGATGATTGACTCCTGAAGCTCCTTTAAATGGTTCTGTTCTTCTTTCATATTTAAAACCTAATAAATCTAAACCATTAGTATAAGTTTGTTCCCAATCTTTTCTAGATTGTTTATAATCTAAATAATCAGAAGTTAATTTTGATCCAATTGGATCTAAAATGTCTTCATCTAATACTTCAGCTAAATTAGAAAAATGTCCTTGTTCTGGCATATCGGTTGCCGTAGGATCAAAAGATATTTCTACTCCGCCGTCTTCGGTTGGGGTAATTTCTGTTTCTCCAGATTCTTCTATTGTTTCTTCTGGAGTAGCTATTTCCTGTTCTTCAAACTCAACTTCAGTTGTTTGATTCGGTAATGATTTATCTATTTCTGCCATTAAAATAATCTATCTTGTTTGGAATAAAGTTTCAATACCCTGTGACATTGGACCCTTCTCAGGAGGTATAGTATCAGTTAATCCTCCTTTTGCAAACTCTTTTCTGTAACCAATACCAAAAGAAGGTTCTCCTTGATTCATTTGAACTCCACCTTGAAAATTACCATAATTAAAACCAATGCCATAATCAAAAGGCCTTTGATTACCTATTCCTAAACCTGCTGTAATACCTAAACCATCTCCTTGATAAAGAGGAATATTTTCAACACTACTTCCTAAAATAGAATCTAGAATAATTTTTCCTGCTTCTTTAGGGTCTGAGGTAGAAATAGGAGGCATTCCTATCGCGCCCCCTGTTGCTTTTCTTTCTCTTAAATTTTTAACAAGAGATTCTAATCCTTGATAACCACCACTAATCTCATCTTCAAATTCTTTGGTGTAATCATCAGGTCCCATAGAATAATAAACTTGTTCACCTTCATAATATTCATCAGGTGGTTTTTTACCTTTTGTCACTTCATCAGGTAAATTTTTCCTTACACCCATCTCGGATTGAAATCCTCTGTCCGATTCAAATTTAATCAAAGATTCTTGTTTTCCATCAACCACTTCGACACTTTTTCCTGTTTTAGGATCTCTAAATTCATAAACATCAAAATCTCTTTCTGATTTTGTTTTCTTTCCAAATTTTTTAACACCTGCAATTAGATCATAAAAGAAATTAGGCATTCCTTGTTCTGATAAAATTTTTGGAGTTGCCTTTGTTGCTGTTTTGGCAAACTTAAAATATTTACCTAAAACAGGCAGTGCAGCTATTCCTCCTAGTAATTTTAAAAACCCTCTACGGTCCATAGATATCTCCTAATGATGCTAATCCTTGTTTTTCTCTTTCTTCATATCGTTTCTCCGCTTCTGGTTCAATATAAAAAGGCTGGTCTCCTGTGTCTACAAAAACATTTGAACCAGAATAAGGTTCAAATTGTCTAGCAGGACCAAACTCTTTTCTTAAATATTTATCATAAATACCTTCAATTTGATCTTTAACTTCTTGTGAAGTTTCTGTTGGAATATAATCTGTCTCATCGGTTCCTAACACATCATATTGAGGAGTATAGTATTGTTTAATTACTTCTTTTTCTTCAGGTGTAGCATAACGCTCTAATTGTCCTTTACGTTTAATTGCATCTATAATCCCACCAGCTCCTATAAAATCTAAAGGTTGTTGTAAATTTGTTAATGCAAAATCTTCTGGAGTTTCGTATTGAGCTTTTTCACCTAAATCATATACAACAGTTCCAGCTGCAGCTGGAACTAAAACTTTATTTAATAAAAATCCTAAACCTTTTTTTCCAAGTTCAATACCTTTTCCTAAATAAGGGGTTTGTTTAGCTTTTTGATAAATGTCTTTAACTCCTTGTGCTGTTTTGGAAAGTGTTTCCATTGCTCCTTGTCTTACCGTAGGAGTAGTTGCAGCGGCGGCTGCGGTTACCGAAGCTGCAGTAGCTCCAGGTGACATTTCTGCAGTTTGAACCTCATCTGGTTTACCTTTAAATTTATCGAATGCAGCTCCTGCACCTACAGCGGCTGTAGTTAAAAATGCTTTCATAGGTGTGCTCATACCTGGAATATTTTTACCTTGATTAAATGCTTTTTGTAAATTTTTCCAATCTACTTTATTATATCCTTGCAGGTTGCCTTGTACAAAATTTTCTACGGCTCTCAAACCACCTAACGCGGTTGTAGGACCACCTCCATATCTTTTACCATTAATAACAACAGAAGCTCCAGCATCTTTTAAAAATTTTATATTTTCTGGAGTTATGTTTTTAGAGTCTGTTCTCATAAGTCCTTCAACACCTCTAATTTTAGCATTAACTAATTTATTTAATAACTGATAGTCTCCCGTGGGTCTAGAAGCTACACCTGATCGGTGATGTAATACCAAAGCTCTTTCTGTTTGCCTTACTCCTTTTTCATTAATCATATAGTTCAATAAACTATTTAAAGTAATCCTATCATTTTGAACACCACCTTTAGTTAAAATTTTTGTAATAGCTTCATTAGGAGAATTGTGCACTCGTTTAGCTATATTAAAATACTTCTTAGTATTTTCAAAATCTAGGTGATCTAGTTTTTTGTTATCATTTCCTCCCATTAAAACTCCTCCAAATTTTTTAGCATATTTTTTAGTAGAGAAATATGTTTTGCCTTTTCCAAATTCTGAGTTGTCTGTAAATCCAACTATTATTTTTTTACCATTAATAATAGCTTCTTTTGGAATATAATTTTTATTTCCATTGCGATAAGCTCTTTCCATTTGACCCATCATCCAACCTTGTGGACTTCCAAAATCTGCGGATACTTTAAATTGTTTGGGATCGTTAATAAAATTAATGATTCTTTTACCAAGATTCATATTGGTAGTTTTTGTTTCTGGAAGTCCATATTTGTATTTTTCAAAATCCCATTCTTGGACTCCTGGTGGTAAAGGAAACTTTGCAACTATCTTTTTTTGAACATCAAGAGGTAACATATCTTTTACTGTTTTCTGGTAACCTCTTTTTACAAAATTAGAGATACTAGTGTATTCGGGATTTGTTTTACTACCTATTTTAAATGGGACACCTAATTTTTGATTGGGTCCAAATTTAAGTTCTGTATCAGGATATGCTTTTTTAATTAAATTTTGTTGTTCTTTGGTTAATGGACTTTTTTCAGATGTGATGTCTAATACATTAGGGCTTCTTGCATAATATTTTTGAACTTTATCTTTTTCTGATTGATTAGTTAAATCTTTAAATTGTTTTTGAAAAAACTTTTGAGAGTATTTATTCAACATTGTTAATTTTTCAGGATCTATGTTTTTATATCGTTGTTGAACTAAGCTTTGAATATTTTTTGTTTTTTCTTGAAATTCTCTTGAAAGTTTATTAGCTTCTTCTAAAGTAAGTCCTGCTTGATTAAGTTTTTTACCACCTTTTTGTAATCGTACATAATATTGACCTGGTCTTTTTAAATAAACTCCTGGTTCTTGTTTACCAGCATACCCACCAGGGCCATCTACCAATCCACGTTTCGCGGGCATCAAACCTCCATCCGCCATGGCTACTCGTTCTTGTAGTTTATCTAAAATTTTTTCAAACATTATCCACGCTCCCCGAATAATGTTGCAAGACCGCCGTCCGCGTTTGGTTTACGACCAGATTTTATATATTGATCGTATTCATATTCACCAAACATTTTATCAAACACATTATCAAACATTCCTTTTTCTTCTTTAGGAGCAATAGGTCCTTTTCTATCCGTATCTAAATCTTCTCTAAGTTTGAAAGTGTGAGATGGTTTTTTCATTTGAAAGTCTACTGTGCCATCATCGTATTTAATAAATCTTTGGTTTGGAGGAAGATCAGACATTAACTGATTCCAAACATTTTCATTTTCTGCAAGCTTTGGATTCTTTTTTAGTTCTTTAATAAAATTAGGAAAAGTTTTTTTCACATACTCTACTTCAGATGGATCCATTCCCATTTTGTTTACATTCTTTATAGTATTTTTTAATCTAGCAATAATAGCTTCTGACGCTGTAAATTTACCTTTTCCTTTTTTTGCTTTTTTTGCAAGATCTAATATTTTTTTACCTTTTAAAATTCCACCTGCCATTAATCCAACTCGTCCACCGTCCGCCATTTTTGGAAAATATTTATTTGCAAAATCAAAAAGACTTAGTCCTGTTTGTTCTTCTCCTCCTGCAGCATCATATGCTTCTTGAACCATTAACCAATAGTTGCCACCTTTCTTAAATCCTACTCTGCCACCTTCTGCAAACATATCGTCATCGGGTAAGTCTTTGTACTTATCTGAAAAAGTTTCTGTGATGTAAGGATTGCCTTCTTTATCTCTTTGAATAGTTCCTCTTCCAGGTCCTCTTTTAACTCTCAAAGTTTTACCTGATAAAAAATCTTCAATATCTTTTACAGGGATCTGTTCATTCTTTGCAAGATCTAAAAGATTTTGTCTATCCATGATAATTCTTTTTCTAATTTTTGTTAAATTAGTTTTCGGTGCAGTGCCTTTCGTAATTTCTCCTGATGTCATTAAATCATCAATAGTAGGTTTCTTTTTTAATTCAACTTCCATCCCTGCCATTCCAGGTTTATGATTTTTATCATAGACCATAACAGAGGTTGGTTTATTCATTGTTTGTAAACTTTCTTTTGCTTGTAAATTTTGAGCTTCTAATTTTTTCTTTAATGCTTGTTCTCTTAGTTTTGGATCTTGTAAAGGAATAGCTTCAATCCCTGCTGGTTTTGATTTGGGTTTAGCAGGAAGTTTAGGGGGATTAGCATAAAGTTTAACTGCATCTTCTGCATCTAATTTTTCTAGATCTACTCCAGATTCCATTAATTTGTTTCGAATACGAGAGCTGTATTCTCTATAAATTTAATTTCTTTAGGATTTGGAAAACGTTTATTTGCTTTTGCAAATCCTTTTAATAAAAACTGATATATTTCCCAACCGTATCGTAACATTAATAATATTTCATCTCCTGTTGTGGAAGTGGTTCGTCTTCGTAGTCTTCAGGGTGAGATACAAATCCTCCTTGCCTAAATCGCATGACCGCTTGGGTCATAGAGTCTACTAAGTCGTCATTGTCTCCATAAGGAAACGCAGCACACTCCTCAATTACTTCTTCTGCAAACTTTTGTTCAGGCGCCCAAATCATACCACTTTCAAATAGTGGTGCTACGGCGTTTACTCTTGCGTGTTTATCATTCCCTTTAGAAGGAGTGAAATTGACCACGGGGATACCCATTTTACGCAATTCATACGTTAAAGGCAAGCCCGAAGCTTTAGATTCTACTATAATTGTTTCAGGTTTCCAATAACTATATTGTTCTAATGCTTTCCTTCTAAGCTCAGGAAACTCTAGTCTTTCCTTGACTGCGTCTAATAAAATCAAATGTGCAGGACTATCTGCATCCGGATAAAATACACCCCAGGTAGTAATAGCTGAATAATCGGCTGTTTCTTTTTTCAGGAAAGCCGTATCATAGCTTTGAATAACATGCTGTAAAGGTGGTACATATTCTTTATCCCACACGTTCCACCATTCACGTTTAATGATACTTCCTTCTTCGGAAGTTGGATTTTGCATCCACTGCGCGTTCCACTTTCCAACACTAAGGGATGCTTTAACACCTTCTAATTCTTCTAACTTCCAAAACTCTGGCCAAACAGGATCTCCACTTGGCATGATCGCAGGAAACTCTATAACTTCCCATTGATCGGATTTCATTTCTTTTTGAGCCTTCATTAACATACCTGTTAAATCTTTGGTATTCCATCTCGTCATAACCAAGACAATCGTTCCTCCAGGTTGTAAACGCTGACGAGGACCGGATGTGTACCATTCATAG
>LSRR01000614.1_pt1 | contig 12423 bp, 18 predicted proteins | sample 1162981 | NCBI WGS metagenome assembly LSRR01 (sample SAMN03256433, study PRJNA305521) | marine metagenome | biome: Estuarine; feature: Estuary; material: Brackish water; isolation source: iron chloride precipitation of viral particles from surface water samples | place: USA: Chesapeake Bay ... | reverse complement strand
TACCCCTTTGTTTATGCTAAATAATTTAGACCAGAGGTCACAGCATCATTAGCAGGTTGTATGTCCTCATTAGTCCAATAGTCTTTGGCTAACATTATTTGGATATGCCTTACATTTCTATCAACACAATCATTTTTATCTTCTTGTGTATCGTCTGCCATCAGAGAACCATCAATGATACCATTGATTAAATCCACACTATCACCCATCGCTGAGTAATGTTGTGCGATTTCTTCGGCTGTTATTTCGTTTTCCATATTATGCTCCTTCTAAGGCAGTAATTCTTGCCTCAAGTTCTTTGATTGTTGCTACCAATAAAGGTACTAATTTGCTTTGGTCAATACCTTGATAAACAGGATTGCCATCAGCATCTACTTCATCTTTTGTTCCTGTAATAGCTTCTGGAACAATATCTGAAACTTCGTGTGCTAAGAAACCATCTACTGTCGTATTTGCGTCTGCAATAAAGTTAAATCTTTTTGGTTGTAACTGTTTTAATCTATCTGTAGCATCTGTTATATCTACAACATTTTCTTTTAATCTGTAATCTGAAGATGTGTTATATGCGGTAGCTGAACTAGTTGTACTGATTGAACCAACAACAACTCCGTTTTTGCCAAAAGTCACTGAATTAATGGTTACTCCATCATCTCTGCAAAGATTAATATATCCACTACCTAATTCAGTATAATTATGGTCAGCTACTACACCAATTCCTTGTCCTCCATTTAAAGTAGAATTAGTAACCCAAGCACCATTTTTGTAATACCATCTAGGATTACCACCACCATCAGATAACACAATGTTATTAGATGATGTTCTAATATCTAGTCCACCACTGTTTCCATTGTATGAACCAATAATGGTGTTGTTGCTACCAGTGGTAATTTGCCAACCTGAATCTTTACCAACAAAAAGATTAGTAGTACCAGAGGTAAGACTATTACCTGAAAAATATCCAATAGCTGTATTGCCAGTAGCATTACAATTACCTAAAGACGTTCTTCCAATAGCAGTGTTGTAAGAACCTGTGGTATTATCAAAAAGTGCTTGGTCACCCATTGCTGTGTTTGAACCACCAGTAGTATTGCTAGAACCTGCCCGATAACCTACTGCTGTGTTTTGAGATGCTGTGGTGTTAGCTTGTAAAGCACCTGCACCAAAACCAGTGTTATAATTACCTGTTGTATTGTTGTATAATGGGCCACCGAAACTACCTGATAGTCCATTACCCATAGCAGTATTTAATGTACCAGTCGTAGTTCGTTGTAATGCTTGTGCTCCTACAGCAGTATTTACACCAGTTGTATTATCAGTAAGTGCTAGATATCCTACTGCTGTATTGTTTGATGCTGTATTATCTTCTAAGGCTTGGATACCTACCGCAGTATTATTTCCACCTGTATCATTTAATCTAAGAGCATAATGTCCTAATCCTGTATTATTATTTCCTGTCGTATTAGTCGTTAAAGCTAATTGACCTACCGAAACATTATTATTTCCTGTAGTGTTATTTGCTAAAGATTGATATCCAACTGCCACAATTCCTGTTCCAGTAGTATTATCTTTACCTGCTTGGTATCCGACTGCAGTGTTATTTGATTCTGTGTTTGATAATAAAGCCTCTCTACCGACTGCTGTGTTATTATTTGTTGTAGTATTATCTTTTAATGCATTATAACCTAATGCAGTATTCTGACCACCAGTTGTATTAGAAGTTAGTGCTTGATTACCTACTGCTGTGTTTGTTCCACCACTCGTATTTGCACTTAAAGTTCCATGACCTATTGCTGTGTTAGAGTTACCACTTAGTGAACCATCATCTAATGCTGAATTACCAAGTGCTACGTTGTTTGTACCTGTAGGATAATTACCATCTAATTTAATTGTGCCACCATCTACAGATAGATTGCCTGTGACTGTAGCATTTCCTGTAATATTAATATTACCTGTTCCTGTTATGTCACTAGAATTTAAATCAAGGTTGCCACCTAATTGGGGAGTTGTATCATCAACTACATCATGAAGCACGCCCGTTAAAGCAGAACCATCTCCTGTAATAGTAGTGAATATTGCATCCGCCATCGCATTGTACACATTAGTACCATCCGAATAAACGAATGCATCTTTGCCCGCAGGTACATTGAAAGTCGTACCACTGCCTGTGGTTAATGTAATGGTGTTAGAATCCGCGGTGTTATTTAAAACCAGATAAACGGTTTCGCGCGCTGGGATTGTGACTGTACAGGTACCCCCTGGTGAACCGCCAAAATTGAGGACAAAATTTCTTCCGTCTTCATCTGCGTAAGAAGTGGGGTTATCTGTAAATGTTAAAGTATGTGTTGTACCTGAAAGTGTGACAGCAGCATAACCTGTTATCTTGTTCTCAAGACGTTTTAAGTTATCATTTGTTTGATCACCCCAGGTGTTATCGTTTTCACCAGTGGTCATCAAGCGGAGGTTTAATCCGCCAGTACTCCAGGTTGAAGCCATACTTAACTAATCCTTATGATTGCGTTACTTGCGTCAGCTGTCGGGAAACTTACTGTAAAAGTACCACCAGATACAGAATAGTCTGCGCCGAAATCAATTACACAAACTGCTTTGTTTGAATCGGATGTGTTGTAAATAATACAACCTCTAGTAGTAAATGTAGCGCTTGTCCACGAAGTATCTGCGAAGTCACAGACAGCTGTTGAACTGTCAAGGGTTGGGGTTACACTTGTAATGTGTTTCCGCCTGTAGTGTATCCACTACCACTTGCTAATTCGTCACTGTTACCTGTAACATCAGAATAATTTGTGGTCGAAGCATTGTATGTTCCCACTTGGGAAGCTTGAGCTTTAATTAGAGCAATCTTAAAAGTATCACCTGTACTTGCTGTAAAGTCGTGGGTACCTACAAGAATCTCTTGTTTAAAGCTGTTACATATTGCTGATGTAATAGCCATGCTTTATTGTCCTCTCTGCATTGTTTTTAGTTCACCATTACGAAATTCATCATTTCGCATTCTTACTTGTTCCTCATTTGCTAATGTTTGAATAGCACGATTGTAATATCCCTGCCATAGTTCTATAGTTTGAGGTGTCTCTTTCATATAACCTATAGCTTCGATCAATGTGCCGTATAACATAGCGTCTGGGGCATTATCACCTAGATAAGTATTTTGATTACCTGATGATAACCCTGGAACTCTAATAGTATACCCTATTTCAACTGTTGTTGCAAGGGCTGGAGTTGGTCCAAACAGAAAATTAGTTTGGCGGTTTCCACTTGTGTAAGTCGTTCCAGTTTGATTTAAGGCATAGTATCGCACTGTGCCTGTATCAGTTGAAGGATTTTTGCTGTACTCTTTGATGAATGATTCATCTTTTTCCAGTAGAAAATCCCCGTTCTGAATCCTTAAATAACGCGGTATCACCATGTCGGAAGGAACAGCCACTGTTGCCGTGCCCCCTGTCAAGGATAGCGTTGAAACTTTTCTAAAGGCAGTAAGGTCTACCTCTTTGGCAATACGTAATTCCGCTAATTCAATACATAAATCAATAGGCGCTTTGCCGCTACCTGTTGCTGTAGTGAAAGACGTAGATGAATTTTCTAGCCAATCTTGTACGTTTTGTTTAAGTTGATCGTATGTTAAACCCATTTATATTATTCGCCCCAAGTGAATGAGCCCCAAGAATCTTGACCCCATCCATTATTATTAATAGTAATTGATATTGTACCATTACTTGCAGTCATTTGCAACCCTGCTGTATCTTCTGCGGTACTAATAATTGCGCTACCTAAGTTAGAAGATAATGACTGACCGACTAGGTTTTCTTGCGCAGAGAAGTCTAGTGAACCAACTACTGCCGCTGTAGATAGTCCTGTTGGGAAAACAAAAGACGCTGGTTCTCCTACAGCCTCACCAACAGCTGTTGCTGCACTTTGACCGACAAGAGTAGTCTCTAAATTAATTTGAATGGTACCAACATTAGTAGCTGAAGATACTCCTGTTAAGTTTTCTTGCGCACTGAAGTTAAATGAACCTAGACCTGTGTTAGCTTGTAAACCGTCAGCATCTTCTACTAAAGATATAGTAGTAGATCCTAAAGAAATTGAAGCAGATAAACCATTAACATCTTCTTCCAAATTAACATCAACAGATCCAATTGCAGAAGATGTTGAAAGTCCTGTTAAGTTTTCTTGACTTGAGAAGATTAATGAGCCTATACCTGTTGAAGCAGATTGACCTTCTATATTTTCAACAGCACTTAAATTAGGAGAACCTAAAGCAGTTGTTGCTTCTAAACCTAGTGAGTCTTCTTGAGTTGATATATTCGGAGATCCAACTGCAGTAGATACAGCAACTCCTGTTATATTTTCTTGGGCACTAAAGGTTAAAGAACCTACAGAAGAAATTGATGCAACGCCTTCTATATTTTCTTGTGCACTAAATGTTAGTGAACCAATTGCAGAAGTTAAAGGAAGACCTGCTACATCTTCTGCTAATTTAATTTCTGGAGAACCAATCGCTGTATTAGCTTGTAATCCTAGAGAATCTTCTTGACCACCTATATGTAATGCGCCAATAAAAGAAGCACTGCCAGGTGTTCCTTTACCGTATAAAGAACCTAAACGTACTGTGACAGGTACACTGTCAACATCTGGTCTAGGATTATCTAATGAGGTTGCTTCGGGTCCGAGCTTCGGTGGTGTAAGCTGTGGGTGTTTGGGCTCCCAATCTTTTTTATAAACTCGAAGCCCATTCCACTCTGTTCGCGCATCTTTGTAGCGTATCTTCCTGCCTGAACGATCGTCTATCAGATATGCATATTTACCTGAAGCTCTTTTAGCCATCGCTCTTAGTACCCGCGAATCTTAGGTTGAATATAAAAACTTGCTCTTTCTCTATCCTCTTCTTTTGCAAACTGCCACTCTTCCAAATAAATAGATTTTAATTCGCCGCGTCTAGCTGCATCTACTTTTGTTGGATTTTTGTTAGCTAATTCAAAAGCTAATCCACTAATTAACGCTGGTAAATATCTTCTAGGGATATCTGGGTTTTGGGTGTAGGTATCATTTACATCTTGTGGATATCTGATTGTCCAACAAAGTAATTGATAATAAGTTTGATTGGGTTGAGGAAATAAATGAATCGTATGTGACCCTGCACCTGAAGAATCAAATTGGCTGTTACGTTCAACTGCATATTGAACAGGTTTGCCGCTTGTTGATTTGTTAGGGTAGTTTAAATATTCAGATAAACTGATTCTTTCACATGTTGTATCTGTAACAGGTGTAGTGTTTGTATCACGCACCGCCGCATCTAAGATGTCCAAGTATTGACCTGAAGCCATAGTCGCGGTTGACTGATCCTGTGTGAGATTAATTGTGGTTAAGTCAAGAGTGAATAGATTCACGCCTTCGTTAACCCATTTAGTTAAAAGTAAGTTAAGGGAACGTCTAGCTGTTACTAAGTCGTAACCCGACTTAAGTTCTAATCCGACGCGCTCATGCGCCTCTTGTATTATTTCAGCTATGTCAAGGCTGAACGTGTATGTGCCAGAAGTTGCCACGTGCCCCCCTTACTGAACGAATAAAGTTACTCTTGATATATTTGTTAAATCTACGTAAATGCCTGTTCCAAATACAACACCAGCATCTGGCAATCCAATATTCATTACATCACCTTGCGGTACATCAATGGTTAATAAAGCTGTACCTGTTGCGGATGTATTGTCATAAAAAGCCACACTGCCTGCACCTACACCATCATTGGCAAGAATCATACCTTGTAGTCTTGTTCTTCCTACGTAGTCTGTTCCCCCATCAGTGTAAGCCATACGACCGTCTGTTGTTCTCGTTACGGGTCTTAAATCTGATCTTACCATTTATAAACTCCTTGTTGTGGGGGAGTTGCCTCCCCCGTTAAAATTAGTCACCAGCAGTTGCGCCAGTATCTACTCTAATCCAGTTAGAACCGTCAGAGAATACGAGGTTACCTGTACCATTACCTGTAGTCTCAGATGCTTTTAATGCATCAGATACAAATAAGATACGACCTGTGTTTTCTGAAGCTGTTGGCAAATCTGCAAACAGAATTGCTGAAGCTGTGAAACCATTGTTTGATACAACTGGTCCTGAAAAAGTTGTTGTTCCCATAGTCTATACTCCTTTTTTATATAGTCTGCTTTTGCAGTCTATGGTTGTTATTAGTTAAAGGAAGGGGGCACCTTTATGGTAAACCCCCTATCCAAATTAGTGATTAAGCACCTTGGTTTCCGTAGACACCTCTCCAGTCAGACCAGCCGAAGCTGTATCTTTCTCTGGCTTTGTATCGTACATTACCTGTTTCAAAGTCACCTTCCATCTTGGTATTCATTGCTGCTCTGTTGAACATCTTTGTACCGTTAGGAGCGTCAGTTCTAATGAAGAATGCATCTGTGTCTGTGAATCTGTGGTTTACATAGTATCCACCAGGAAGCATACCCATAGAGTTGATCGCATTGATGTCATTGTCAGCAGTACCAACTCTGTTTGGAGACTTCATTAGTCTTTCTGCCACAAACACCAATTGTCTTGGGATGTGTAAGGTTCTACCTTGAATTGCAGCTGGGATACCTTTGTCATCTGTAAATCCAGCAATATCAATTAATGCTGTTTCTAAAGATGTCTCAGATAAGTCCGCATAAGTAGCTGGTCTGTTAGACGCTGTGCTACCATTTTGTAATGGGTGTGCATTAGAGATTAATGCTACGCCATCACCGCCTGTGTATGAACCGCTGAATGCGTTGTTATACACGTTAGCTGCAGTAAGTTGCTTAGCAGAAGCCATTGCTCTTGCTAAAGCTTTAGTTAGTCTGGTTGACAACTTATCATATAAGTTATCTTCCATAGCTTCCTCAGTTAATGAGAATGCTAATGCTACAGTCTTGTGAGTGTATCGTGATACATATCCTTCACCTGAATCGGCGTAAGATACTGCTGCACCTTCGAACTTCTCACCTGCATTACCAAAGCCTGGGAAGAGTACTTCTTCTTCGAAAGCTCTGTTGGATGTTTCCTCATCGAACAAGACGGCATGCTCATTTTCGTATCTGTTATACTCAGTTCCGAAAATTGCGTTTAGCCCTGGCTCCAGTTCTTTAAGGATTTGTGCTCTTGATATAGCCATAATTTATCCTCCTATTATATTCCTGTTACGCCAGTAGCGCCTAGTCCAAATTGATGAGTATTGATTTTCACCAAAATATCCATAGATGTTCCAGCTGATGAAAAGGAATCATCTAACTCAGCACTACCTAAAATAGTTAGTGGGAATGTGTTAGTTGTTGCCTTTGTGCTAGAATCTGCTACAAGACCTGATTTGTGTGTGATAGCACTACCTGTTGGTGATGCTACGATTTGTACGTTCTTACCTACGTCAGCAGCTGCGATAGCTGTTGTATCTTGGTCTGCTTCGATTTGGAAGATGATATCTGGATCATCATATACGTACACTTTGTATTTGTCTTTAGCTACAGTTGAAGCTGGAATACTTCTGACAAACTTAACTTCTCCAGTTGAGTTGTCAACGTATTCGGCACCCCAGAAAACACCTACGACTGCGCCTGGTGAAGCTGCTCCCATATCAGTAACAATGTTACCTGATGAGAAAGTCACGAGATCGCCTTCGAAGAATGCACTAGGAGCAGTAGCAGCAATTCTGTAACCATTAACACCACTAAAGTTATTGGTTCTTACGATACCACCTTTAGCGTGCTTAACTGGCTTTAAACCATATGCCATGTTTTACCTCCGTTGTTATTGTTATGCAAAGCAGAGGTAATCAAACGATTAGTCCTCAAACTTTGCGTTTCTTCCTCCGCCTACTGAGACGGAAGACTGTTCGTCTTGGCTTATAGGTGCAACAGCGCTATTGTTCTTTTGCAACTCGGAGTTGACTGCTCCTTCTTGCGCTTTGGTTTTGTTAGCAAAGTATTCATTTCTTTGGTCAACAATTTCTTGATCAACCTTCATCAAAATTAAATCACCTGATCTAACTATACCCGCATGTTTACCTGTGTCTAAAACATCCGCTTGCCAGTCGCCGCCAAGTTCTTCTGGTCTAACTGGCTCGTATCCTTGACGAGTTCTTTCATGGACATTTCCTGCGTGATCATCACCCAAGAGCTCATGTCGAACCCATCTATAGTGAACACCGTCTGGAGCTTTTGGAGTTTCCAATTTGCTCGGTGGAGTCCACGTCTTTTTGCGAGTACCCGAGGCTCGCGTTGTTCGAGTTGTCTTAGTAGCCTGTGTCATTCATCTACTCCTTATCTCGCCGAACTATCTCGACGCATCTTTTGTCGCGCATATTCTTGTAAAGGTACTCCTAACTTATTAGCAGTCTCTACTTCTGATTTAGTCAATGTGACTTTCTGTTTGCCACTGGGGGAAGTGCGCGTTCCACCCGCTACTACTTGTACTTTTTTCGCCGTGTTTGCTGCTTTGAATTTTTCAGGAAACTCAGAACGGATGCGAGCATCAAGTTCACTATAGTACTCATCAGGATCAGCGTCAGGATATACACCTTCATCTATTAACTCCTTATGTATTACCATGGCGGCTTGCGTCATAATCTTTTCAGATTGGTTTTGCCCACCAAACCATGCGTTCCTTTTTTGCCACTGCACCGCTCTTCTATCTGGTAGAGGAGTGTTTGCCTGTGGCTTCGTAGCAGTTTCTTCAGCAGAAACTCTTTTAGTAGAAGCTGACTTCGCTCTCTCTTCATACTGTTTTACAATGAGAGACTCGGCTTTAATGGAAGCTAATTTATCAGTAGCTTCTATTTCCTTATCTACATCACCGTTCGACTTAGCATCTCGAAGAGTAGCTAGTACTTCTCTTTCTTGAGCTTTGAGTCTATCACCATACTGCTTAACTGCAGCTAGTTCTGACTCTGCGGATCTGCCTATTAGTTCTTCGCGTTCAAATTGAAACTTTTGTTTCTCTTCTTCTAACGCTTTTAATCTTTCCTCAAGCTCCTTACGTTGCTTGACTAGGCGTTTGATTCGCTTCTCAGCTCGTTTGCCATATTTGTTTTTGTCATCAGACTCTTCCTCTTCTTCTGAAGTTTCCGCGGATGCTTCTTCCTCTACAGGATCATCATCTTCGGCTTCATCAGTTTCGGGAGTTTCTGGTTCTGGAGCTGGCTGCTCTTCAGGTTGGCTCTCATCGTGCCCCCCTTCATCAATCTCAATCTCGAGTTCTTCCTCTTGATTAAGTTGTTCTTGTTTTGGGTCTTCTATCATTTATACCTCCGTCAGTTGCGAACTGCGTTTCACGCTGTGAACAATATAATACCACATTTAGTGGGTATATTGCAAGTGCTTATCTATGTTTTATTTTATCTGGTTCTGGTACGATTGCTACTACTTCATCATCATTGATGATTGAATAGTCTTCGTTTTCATACTTGAACTTCAGTCCAACGTACTTTCCAGTCAGCACATAGTCGCCTACTTTACACCATGTTGTTTCTGATTTGTCCAGATTCTTGTAGCATTCTGGACCCATATCCACTACTTGAGATACCACGCAAGCAAATTTCGCGAGCTCTCGGGATTGGTCAGATAACAAGATTCCACCTGATGTTGCCATTGGTGGTTCCCATGGTTTCAGTAACATACGATAGCCTTGTGGCTTTGGTAGTTTACTCATCATTACCTCCTGCAATGTCTTTGTACAATTTCTTGTACTCCGTTTCTAGTCTATCAGACATGTCGTTTAATGTCTGACCGATACCTACAAGAAATCTGTAGGATGCGTAGTCATCAGCAGACCCACTGAGGAGTTGCTGATTATTGGCAGCAATTGCTTCTGCCAAAACTTTTTGCATACGTTCTTTGTAATTTCTAACTTGATCTAACATTGGTTCTCCTGTGACCTGAAAGTGGGGGGCACCTGGAAAGATACCCCCGAAAGTGAGATTACTTAATGTCTATAATCTTTTCCTTCTTTTCTTCAGGAATTATCTTTTTAAGTTTAACACAAAGTAACCCATCTTGCAACCCCGCATCTTCGACTATAAAGTCATCTGCTAGATTGAAAGACTTGGTAAAGTTCTTTTCAGATATACCTTTGTAGATTAATTTGTCAGTATCTTGCTTTTCTTTTTTCTTAGCTTTGACAGTTAAAGTATTCTCTGCGTACTTAACTTCAATGTCATCTTTAGAAAAACCAGCGACTGCCATTTCAATCTCATAGTTCTCTGCGTCTATCTTTTTAATGTTGTATGGTGGGAATGATGTGTACTCGAATGAGTCCATTCTGTTGAATAGATCATCAAATCCTATCCAAAAGTTTTTGTATTGTTCTAAGCTTGTCATAATATACCTCCTTTGCAAGCGAAGTTTACTAGCCCCTTACGGCGGCTATGTATATTATATAGGAAGTATTATTTATTTGTCAAGGCTGACAGAGGATTATTTAATGCTTTATTTATTTCTAAATTTAAATTGTCTTCAATTATTTTTAACTCATCAAATATTTCGCGGGTATCTTCTTTCTGACGATCTTCCACATCATTCACAATTTCTGTGATGTGTCGGATGTCACCATTCATACTACGCAAATCTGCCTTCATATCGTTCTTTAAATCTTTTGCTACGTCTGCTACAATAGTTATTTCTGCTAGTACAGAATCCAATTCACTTTTAATTACTGCTATTTCTTTTTCGAGATAAGTTAAATCAGGAGCTGTGTATTCTTGAATCTTTGTTTTCATATCCAAGTAGTCTTTGTAAAATTCAAAGCCACCCCATAGTCCACCTGCTAATGTAGATAAGGCAGTTAAGATTACAACAATCTTTCCGCCTTTAAATTTTACTCCTGCAAACTCTAGTTCTGCCATTGTTGATTCACCATTTGCTCCATTAAATAATCGTTGCCCATATCATACATTATTGCGTATGGATCTTCAAGGGGTTCCTGCATAAATACTTCAAAATTATTATCCGCCATTTGTTTAGCTTGGTATTGCTCAAAAGCTTCCGTGTCCGCTAGCTGTGCCATGACAGCCAATTTAACATTATTTAATACAGTTTGGTTGCCTTGTTCTACAACTCGTGCCATGATCTTTTGTGCAACTCTTTCTTTAGTTTCTGACGGTTGTGCACTTTCTTGTTCTCCTTCTTCCTCTGCCTCCACAGCGGATTCTCCAGCAGTTTCGCTATCGGGTTCTTCTTCCGTGATATCCATTTCGATGTTAATCTCATCTGCCATTTCCTCCATATCCATTGGGACATCAATGTCCATTGTTTCAAAGTCTGTTTGCATTTCATCTTCAAAGGTAGTTATTTCTAAATCAAAACCACCTGAATCATCTTCCACTACAACGAAATCAAACTCTACCGTGCCCCCTTCGGGGTCTTGAAACTCTATGTCAAAAGAAATATCCATAGGCAAAGGCTCATAAACAACTTCTACAGGTGGTAAATATTCTGAACTATAAACATATTCTGTCGTTTGTTTTATTGTAGTCTGCTCTATTGTATTAATAATCGTGTTAACAATTGTAGCTATCTGGTTATAAGTTGCCATAAAAAACATATCACTAAATCCTGGACCATAATAACCGCCAGTAAATCCTGCATCCATACCATACAATTCTAACTCTGCTGTGTTGAAACTTAAACTAGAAACATCTTGGTTGAATGAATAATCGCGGCTACCTGCCCAATCAATATTAGAATAGTTGTGAGTATATTGTTTAGTTAAGACTCCGTCATTGTATAAACTTACAGTTATTTTAAATTGATCTTTACAATCGCCTGTTGTGTTAGCACATAAAGGAACACTGGTATTAGAACCGTGAGAATACACGGTAAGAACCATAATTAATCTTTTGAATATCATCATAGTTAGATACGTCAACATCATAGACTCTTGATCCGCCACCCTGACTTTGATTACCTGTACTAAAATCAGAACCCGTTAATCCATAATTATCTCCTACATTGATGTTAGTATCTGTAAAGGAATTAGTTAAAAGATTGTTTGTTGTGACTTCTTGAGTTGTTTGAACTGTTTCGTAAGTAATGTTTTCTACTTCTTCAACAATAGTTTCGGTGTAAGTGTATGTATCTGTGGTTTCTAAAAAGTCGCCTACCAGCTCAGTAGAACTATCTGAAAGGACAGATTCCAAGGTAACGCTTGTAACCACCCCTCAAAAATTAAAGGAACCTGAAGTGTCTCCCCAAACATTGTATTGGCTGTTCCCGTAAATGCCTTAAGAAGATGGCGAAAAACCAGTAATGATAGCAACCAGACTACCCACCCCAAATAATATTCTCATAGTTTCATAGGCTCCTTGTATCCTGGTTTATGTCGTGGATAGTGATCCCATCCCCTGCTTGCGCCTAACTTCACCCTAATAAGTGTCCGCGTAAACTTCCT
>LSRR01000407.1_pt1 | contig 12429 bp, 17 predicted proteins | sample 1162981 | NCBI WGS metagenome assembly LSRR01 (sample SAMN03256433, study PRJNA305521) | marine metagenome | biome: Estuarine; feature: Estuary; material: Brackish water; isolation source: iron chloride precipitation of viral particles from surface water samples | place: USA: Chesapeake Bay ... | reverse complement strand
AACCCATTAGTGGGTGCATCTCCCGTAAATGGGTCGTGATGCTGTAATTCTTTACAGGGGTGAGTTGGTATATCATAGTTTGGGTCGGCCTTAAAAGCGACTGTATCTATATTGACTGCCCACTTGCCCCTCTTGGGGTTATAGGTGTCCGGTATGCGTGTAAGTTTCTGTGGAAAGCCCACTCCGTCAAGCGTTTTTAGTCCTCTTGCCGCGTGCCTTTGGTAGCGGTCAATGTGCCTTGCTATTGCTGTGCCTTTGACCGGAGTATCGAAGAATTGGTGGACATGAAATCCCCTGCCTGTAAAGACTGTTCGGACATCGCCATCAAGGCGGGATAGTAAGGTTAAGACATCTTGCCTAACATCTTCAAGTGTGGTATCTTCGGTGGTGTCGAAATCCCACCACGCCCTATCCATAACCACGCTTTCAATATCCATTTTCCAAGACATTCTATCATCGCATTTCTCAAACGAATAGAGAGATGTATAACAGGATGCTTTACCATTTAGTTTTGAGATATAACTATCGTAATCATCTTTATTATTACAGGGCGTGCGCCTCAAACCGATTTCACGCGGAAAAGACAATATCATAGGCTCACCCGATGACTTGCTGACTCCCGCATTCACAGGCAATAATAGTAACTCGCTCCGGCGATGAGCCTTCTTGTCCATTGACGCGCCATACTTCTTCTGAACCCTCCCATAAGTCATCAGACCCACAGGCGGCACAAACTACTTTTGCGATAAAATCTTCTGCGTTATTACTCATACATCCCACCCATTTACTCCGTTAAGTTCCGCTTCACAATTCAATGAAAAATCACACCACATAGGACAGAAGTAGTCGTTCCACTTCATCGGCCATTGGTGAGTCGTCAAAGAATCTATGGTGTCGTATAATGATTCTTCAAAGGCATTATAGGAGCGTTCCAAAAATGGCTCAAGGAGAGCAAAGCCGCGCTCCGGTCCGAGCCACATGGTCTTACCCCTCTTTTCTGCCTCAAGTAAGAGTTTATCTTGACCGTCTTCGGGTATCTCGTAATCGGGAGATATGTATAGGAAATGACTCACATTATCATAGCCGAGCATTCTGAGAAGGCGTGTGTAATAAACTAACTCCTTTCGTGTGCGACCCAACTTAGCCACACCCATATTACCTGTCTTCAACTCGACTAAGATTAGGTCGCCTGTTTCGGGGTGTCTTAGCACACCGTCAATCAACCCGACCCATACAATCTCATGGCCGTTGAACTTCTCATAGACTTCGTGCTTGACTTCGGCTTCGACCACATCAAACCCGCCTATATCGTGGGCTATCTGATGCAGAAGAAGATTCATAGAATCAACACCTTCGTCTTCTTCGACCCCCTGCTCAATCGCAGTAGGCATTATCATGTCCGGTCCTTGAAGTATTCCGGCCTCCATGACTGTGTGAATATGCGTTCCGCGTATCATCTCCTCAGTAGGCGGCGCACGCGGTATATCAGCGACATAGCCCCAAAAGAACTGTCGCGGACACTTCATGTAGCCCATCAAAGAGGACTTACTAATTCTTATTATGTCGGCATCTATCGGATTGTAAGTGGAACGAGCCGACTGTTCCTCAGTCGCTCTCATTCTTCTTCGCCGCCCGAATCCCATGTTTCAAAGGTTGTCTGTGTGCCTTCGTGAATATTCTCTCCGCAAGCAGGGCATTTATCGCTTTGCTCTATGTCCGGCAAGGTAGGTATCATCAATTCTTCTTTACAATGAGGACACTTCATCTCATTAATGAATCCTTGCTGATTTAGATTTGCATACAATAGCGTTTGCATTTTCCCTAAATCCGTGCCTATCATAGTAAGGGCTGTCGCCACTTCTCTAACAAATCTCTCAAAGTCTTCGGCATTTACTTTCTTAGCCATAATATCTCCTCACATTATCACGCATATAAATAATTCTATAACCACGAAAAATCGTTAGTATCAACAAAACACATACAAGTCCAACCCGCGTCATAATCGAACTTCTCCCCATCTTCTATTCTTTGCCTCAAGTCTTTCATAGTTAGCGGTGAAGTTTTCCCACCCCTTCTATCTCTCAGAATAGATACATCTTTTTCTATAAACTCTCTAAACTCTTGTTCTTTATTTTCATGGTAAAGGTATCTTTCGGGCATTGTTTCGTATAGATGTGCGAACTGCCCTAAGCCCGCTTTTACACAAAAGCCGCCGCAATTATTATGAGTAAATCCCATACTATATAGACGGGGCGCATCTATATCAACGCCCTCTAAAAAGTTTATTATTTCACTTTTTAGTATAGGCCCTTGCTCAATCAAGGGAAAATAGGTTTCGTATGGCTCTTGCGCCTTAGCCGCTCGTTCCCACCTACTACAATCCTCTATATCATCCATCCCTAATACGACTATTGCAGTTTTCGGGTCGGGGTATTCTTCTTTTAGTTTTTTCTTAATAGCATTTCGTTTCAAAAAATGACTACACGGGTCGGCTCTCGTATTACCCAAAAACCTACGCTTGAAAAAAATATCCCAAACGCTTTCTCCTTCTGATAGAACCTCTATTTCAACACCGAGATAATTTTCAACATCTTTATTGAATCGGTAAAGGTCTTCATCTTCGGTTAATGTGTCCGCAAACCATAAACGAACATTACTTTTACCGTATTTTTCTATGGTGAGTCTTGCGGCCTCAAAAGAAGTGAGGCCACCAGAATACATAACGATATAATCAACCATAAAATCACTATGAATACACTTCATTTTTTACATCTTCATCCTCATAGGAAAAATCTTCATCCTTAACCATGTCCTCAATTGGTTTAGACTCATACTTAACCCAATATGATTCTTTACAGTCAATACATTCAAGCAATACTTGGCTTACTATTCTTGAAGAATTAGAGTTCTCCCCTTTCCATCTCATAGGGGCTGTTAGGCTGTGGTTATACCATGCCTTTCTAATATCCCAAACATGACCGCCATGCACCCTCATATCCGCTTTACATTTTTTACTTATCTTTTTCATATCCATTGTATCACATCCAATCCATTTTGTGCATTTAAGAGAGGCTGTGCATCCCATCCCGCCAATTCATAGTAAGGCATTATTTTCTTTATGATAAATCTATCCGTCATTACTTTTGCGCCAATTTTAGTTATACCTTCAATTTCAGAAGGCTCGTCAAAGCCAATGTATTTACCGTCTTCGTTGATACTAACTAAGAAGAATGAGCCGCCTCGATAGCCTTTACCTAAGAACTCATTGGCCCACGCTGCCGCAGCAGACGAACCGGAGAGAACTTTATACTTAGAAAGGTCGCGTTCTATCTTTCCCTTCATACACAATTCTAACGGGTCTATTTTACCCCCTAATATACTGTCTATTAGAGATAAATTTCGCGCTGTGATACGGATTTCAGATTCTCCATTTAGTATGCCCGATATGGTAGTATTCATGGCTTCTTTCATCACGGGAGGCATCCTTGACTGCTTCATCTCAATACCTTTAACGTAAATGTTCGGCTCATGGTATTCTCCATTAGTCCATGCAACCCTACCTGTGTAGCGATTCTTAGCAACCATGATAAGACGGCTACACCATTTCTCAAACTCAACCACGATAGGCGACATTCTCTCGTTTATTTGGGGTAAAAGTTCCATGCCCTTTTCGGGTGAAGGTATAGTGCAGAATACTGAGTCGGTATGTCCATAGATAACATTAAAGCCAACGCGCTGTGCTTCAACCATCAATTCTCCCAATGTGTTTCGTGATGTGTGGGTGATAGCGGCGGCTATTTCGGGGTGATACATTCCATACTTCGCATCTCCCGCTACTCCATACATAGAAGCAACGAGAGTCTTAGCGGCAAACTGCATACAATCCCATTTTGCTCTTTGCTTACCTTCGCTCGCAAACATTTTTATCTTAAAAGAATTTCTAAGTTCAGTCATCTTATCCATCTGCCGAACCAACAATCCCTTCTCTCCCTGCCGGAACTTAGTCCCGTTCCCGCAGTCCTGTCCGTTTTCATCTAAGGTGTCCCATGAGATATTGTATTTATCCGCGTTGCTGTGATACATGGCTCTAATATCTAAGATACCCACATTATCATACACGCCCGCATTCACATCTAAGATGTCTGCGCCTTCGTAATCCACCTTATCGAACTGTGGCTTCGATGGGATTCTTCGGTCGAAGTCGGGGTCTGTTAAAACTAATTGTGTAAACATCTGTGTGATAAACGGCGTTGAACGAATATCGCATTGAACGATATGTTGTAGCGATGTGTAGTAGTCGAGAGCATTTACGGCCTCATCCAATTTGGGCAACAGCCGAACATCTTGACGGCAGTAGTGGATATACAGCGGCTTATCTTCAAACCATGTATCGTGTCCGTGTTCCAACTCGACTTTCTTTTCCCCTAATATTTCGTAGGCTACATCATCGAGTTTGTATGACGGGAGTTTTCCATTCTTCAACTCCCATAGTTTAGAAACGGCTATCATCAAATCTATACAATTGCGGCCAACAATAGGCTGCGACCAATCTTTGTATTCGTATCGTATCTTACGCATAGGGGATAGAGAATACTCAGATAGATGATTAGCACGACATCTCTCTATGATTGTCTTAACATCCGCTCCAACCACATACCATCCGGTGATGATGTCGGGGTCGCAAGACTTGATATGTCGCAAGAAATGGATAAGCATAGATTTCTCGGTAGGGAAAGCCATAGCGGGTGTTTCGTATTCAAAATCACCGAAGGTCTTGAACGGCACACCTTTACCGTCTTTTTCTTCTTCTATATTGTGATGCACAAACCACACATATTCTTTTTCGTTAAAATTATCATAGACTACAATACATCGTAGTTGCCCTGTCGAGGGCGACCACTCGGCATCAAGATACCATGTGCGGTGTTTGTAGTTCTCAAATCGAGGGTTGCCCGCGTTGATGTAGTCAGCCATTACTTGATTAACATAGGGTAGGTTGCCCTCCCATGTCTGTTCTCGCTTTGCTATCTGCTTTACATCAAAGTCAGATGTGCAAGTAATCTTAGAGAGTTCTTCGCCGTAAAGTCCGGTGTAACCATGTTCAACGGCTACTCCTTCGGCGGCATACTCGGCATCCTCAGTCCTAACAAAACAATACGGCCAATGGCCCGTAATACTTTTCTCGTATCTTTTACCAGCATTATCACGACCTCTAACGATAACAGTTCTGCCTTTGCTTTCAATTATCATCTTCAATCACTTCAAATACTTTTAGAATAATGTTATTACACTTTTCGCATTCGTAAATGTCGCCTTCTTCTATGTTATCAACAAACAACCATGAGAAGCGAGCGTTGCAGTTAGAGCAATCTTCTGTCGGTGGTGTGTATTGTCCCATAGTATCACGCCATTAAGTCTTCCATAAACGGCATCAAGTGCGGTGTAGTGAAGATAGTTCCCGAAGCCATGTGTATGTCGTAATCGTGTTCTTTCTTCGTTACGGCTACAACTTCGTTTATGTCTAAGTAAGTTAATCCACTTTCGGTCTGCACCCTTCGCCAACTTCTATTCATCATGTTTATGCCTCAAAGATTACGGTTATAAATGTGATGCTTGAAAGATGTAGTCGCCATCTCCAAGCGTGATTAACATAGGGTAGCCCATACCTGCTTCTGTGAAGTCCCAAACATGGATGCCTATGTCGCTGTTCAAGTGTTGAAAGATATGCTCAAGGCCGCCACCATAGGTAGCACAAAACCCATAGTCAGTATTACAATGTATGTCCTTTATCATCGTGTGCGTCTTACCCTTTAGTTCGCCACCGACTCTTATTTCCAAATCAGCAGGCGAGTCAAACAGCACTTCGTATTTGTTGAACTTCTGTCCGTTCATAGAGTCGCACCGGAATGCCTCGTAAAGAGCGGTAGTGCCTATGTCGGAAAAGTTCCATGTTGTTTTTATCTTATTACCATCGTTAGTAGTATAGGTCAAATCATCAACATTTATTTTTTCAGCAAGAGTATTAGACTTCTCAGCCCATTGTGCAATTGTTGATGGGGTATGAGGGAAAGCCTTAGCCTCTTTACTCGCGGATAGTGTAGTCTGTTTGTTAGACGACTTGAACCTAATCTTATCCTGTGAAGGAGTCATAGTCAAGACTCCACCGTGATACTTCAAGACACCTAATGTAGTGTCTATGTCGGTGATGACGACTTCGCCTTGACCTGCACAGGGGATAGATAGACGCATCAACGAAGATACACCATCCTTTACCAAAGAACAGAATGAGAGACGACCCCCACTTGCTTTTAGGATAACACTATACAATTGCGCGTGGCTTGAGCCATCAATTGTATGCTTGCGTTGAGCAAGCGTGAGAAGCCATCTCAATGAATCAGTATCAACAGTAATCACTTCAACCACTCAAGACCAATGAACTCAAACTTTCCATCCTTGATGCGTGCGATGTCGTGAACCGAGCCGACCTTCTCAATGTGCTGGCCCTTCATCTCCTCAATCTTTGCTCGGACAACCCACTCGTCATCCTTGAGGTTTCTATCGCCCTCGACACCTGCGGCTAAGTCAGCCTTCTTTTGGTATCGTGATAGGAATATCTGCTGTGAGAACTTTCTCATAGTTCCCTTCTCCCATTCCGGCCTGTGGCCGACAGTCATTAGAACCTTCTTACCTGTGCCGTCATCCAAATACTCGGACACGGCCTTTAGGTGGAATGTGAAATATACCTTAGCCACATTGAGGCTATGTAGGCGAGTTAAGACATTACGATAAAGCCTGTTGCGCTCTCTCCATTCTTTCTGATTGAATGTGCCGTCTTCGGTTTCAATGATACCGCGTGATAACAACGAAGCACGCATAGCGTGTTCGCACCACTTTAAGAAAGTGGAACCACCGTCAAAGATGATTCCACCGACTGAATCGGGGTCCTCATTGACTTTATCAGCGAGTATATTTACATACCATGAGGTCTTATCAAGCAAGGCTTTGTAATCCACATTGTTTTCTTCATCAAAGATAGAATCATCGGTTTCATCGTGTAGTGGTAGCACTACGATGTTAGGGTTGTTTGGATAAACAACATCAACGGTTGATTTAGCCGAGTTATCTATATCGAAAAGATAAACGGTTTTACCTGCGTTGATTTCTTCTTCTAACAACGACAGGGCGAGTCCGGTCTTGAGAGTATTCTCATGTCCGACAAAAGCCATGCGGTGTTGAATAGTATTAACACGGTTATTATCAAACAGATTCCGATAGTAGTTCTCATCGAACTGCATCTTCGGTTCTGCGGTCTTAGTTTCAGTCGTCTGCTGTGGTGCTTGCGTTCCCCAACTCATATTATTCCCTCATCTATTACGGATATAAACTAATCGCTCGGTGCGATGATAGCCGCATCGGTCATCAAGACCAATGCCGCGATTGATACTGCGCTCTCAAGACTGTTCAAGACTACCTGCATAGGGTCAAGCACGCCATCCTCTTTAGCATCGCGTATCTGTCCGGTAATACCACAGACATAAGCCACTTTATTAACGCCGATAGGAGTTTCGTCTAAACCAGCATTCAACACGATAGTTTCAAGCGGCGTTTTCAATGCCGCCCTAAACAGGTCTGCTACATCTCCTTCTTCATCGAGTTCGTCAGCCGCCCGATATAATGTTGCGCCTCCGCCGATGACTACACCGGAACTAAGAGCGAGTTTGCACGCATTAACTGCGTCATCAACCCTCTCTTTAGTTTCAACCTGTTCTATTTCGGAAGCACCTCCAACATAAATTGTGGAGATGCCCTTACCGAGTCTTTTTGCTCGGTTGGAATACTGTTCCGCGAGCCAATCATTCTCGGCCTCGTCTTCAAGTTGAGTTAGTTCGTCTATATATTGGCCTAATTCATCTGTTTCTTTTATGCTAAGAATAGTGTTGGTCTGAGAGGACACAAACTTTTCACACGAACCCAAATCATCAGAAGTTATATTTACGATAGATTCATTGAGAGACATCTTGAATAGTTTAGCACCCGTAGCCGCCGCCACATCTTCAAGCCATGCTTGCTGTTGTTCGGGCATACCTGCGGGCTTAATCATACATACAGATACCTTGCCTTGAACTATATTTACCAAAAGATTCTGCAACATCTGTCCGTTGAAATCGGAACAGAAGATAACCAAAGGTTTGTTCTGCTTTACTGCGACCTCAAGTGCCGGAACTAAAGCATTGAATGTGGATATTTTTTCGGTGGTAGTTAGAACCATAGGATTATCGAACTCACACTTAGCGCGTGGCGCGTTAGCCATCAATGCGTGTGCGTAGCCCGCGTTCATCTCAAAACCACTTGCTCTCTTAACATAGGTTTCGTTTGTAGGCGACCTCTCGATTGTTATACCCTGTCCTCTCTTGACGACACCCGCAATCAACTCTCCGAGTTCCCCATCATTGTTAGCCGCGATAGTAGCGACATCCTTTAGGTCGAAGTCCTCTATTGCCGATTCGCGCACATATTCTTCTGTGGCCGCTAAGTAGGACCTCAAAGCATCCCTAATAACGAGAGGCGATGTGCCGTTCTCCATCAAAGATAACGAACCATTACATAGCGTCTGTGCTATCAATGTTGCGCTCGTAGTTCCATCACCCGACTTCTGCTGTGCTTCGGATGCAACCTCTTTCAATAGGTCAATCCCCATCTGCACATACGGGTCTTTATCATTAACCATGCGAGCGATAGATACACCGTCATTGATGATGACGGGCATACCACCCATAGGGTTCTGTATTACAACAGTCCGTGCGTTTGGGCCGAGCGTTCCCTTGATAGAGTTCGCTAACTTATTCACACCGACTAAGAGTTTTGAACGGGCTTCTGCCCCTGTTAGTATTGTTTCCATAAATATACCTCAGATAAAATCATCATGCATAGCATCGCCGACATAAGATAGTTCTTCGGCGGCATCTTTCGCTACTAAATCTTTGTAATGCACAATAAAGAGATTGAGGCGGTTAGAGGGCGTAAGCGGGGTTATGGTTGCACCATCATTAACGACTACCATGTCGTTTCTGTTCAACCTAAGAGGGACTGTATCACCAATACTTTTAACGCAATAATGCGTATCAATGATTATCCCCATCTCATTTTCTTGATTATCCTTCTTTAGAAGGACAAACTCACCTACGGCCCTCCAACTCGCACTCATTATTCACTCCCACCCGTCATCGTCAGATACAGAAGGCTCAACCATAGGCTCAACCACATTAGAAGGCCACCAACCATTAACGGTCATGCGGTCATCGCCTTCTTGCGTGCGCCATGCCTGTCCTAAGACGAGCAATTGTGAGCCAACACCGAGCGGAGGAATCTCATCGCAATAGATGTCTATTGTTCCGGCCATAGACATTAGGTCGGTGTCGCCACAGACCAAAATGCAACCGCCGTCATCTCTTGGGTCAATGTGATTTACCTCAACTACGGTAGCACAGTTTCTGTCCCACCAACCGTCTGCGTCTTTGTATTGGTCGTAGTATTGACCGAGCGCAGATAGTGAAGGCAAGATGTTTTCTTCGCCAATTAGAGAAGGTAGCATATCCAAAGGAGAGCCTTGATAAATCGAAGCAAGGTCTAAGTTGATTGTTGGCTTAGACACATCAGCGTTTAGATAAGCGCGACCGTTCTTACCGCTTCGTAGCGGGATAGTTAATGGTGTGAAAGTAGGGAACTGAGTATCAGCCGCCTTACCACTACCGCTAACTTGAATCAGTTGTAGGTCATTTCCACCAACCATGCGGCCATAGAATAGACAGGTTCGCTCTCTCTCATCCTGTGGGCGAGGCGCACCATACTTGAAGTTAGCATCACCGGATGGGAAAGTAGGGTTGTTCTTATCCCATACAACATAGAAGTGCGTATTAGCATCTAACTGCATTGTGTGCTTTGGTAGTGAAGATACATCACTTTCCGGCTGTCCGTATTCTTCGGCGCATAGGCGGGTGTATGAACCATCGTGGTTATCCTCAAACAGAACTACTGAACCGTTATCAACGAAGTTCTGTCGGACTTCGGGAGAAGCGGTAGCCAATTGATTCTTCATCTTATTGTATAGAATCTTACCCCACTCCTTCGGTCGTGGAACACTAATGAACATACCTTCGTATGTATCAGCACGGGCTCGGCGTAGTCTTGCGTTTTCAGAAGTAATGTTGCGACCTGCTACTCTCAGCGCGAGAATAAAACAGTCTTCTTCTGAACGACCAGCATTTCGCCATGCTGCGCCCTGTTCCGCAAGGACTTCATCAGCCCTCGCACGCACCATTTCCGGCGCGACATTCAATGTTTTAGCGATATTGTTTAGCATCTCATCAGACATCTAATTCACCTTTGTTCTATCAAGTCGTCAAAAGATTACGGATATAAACATTATCCTATCAGCATCCTCACGAAGTTTGCCTTAATTATGTCTTCATCAACACCGTTAAGGACATCTCGTTCAGCGGTTATGGCCGCATCAACGACTTGAAGTTTTGCTGTTTGAGAGGCCGTGCTACTAACGGCATAGTCAAACACCGCACGCACTATCTCCCGCGTATCTCGACTGTTAAGCATAGACGAAGCATTCGCCATATCTCTTTCAGCCACACATAGTTTTAGGAAAAGTTTACTGTCGAAATCTTGCACAGTCAAACTGTTAATGAATTGAGTTGCTTTGATTGGGTCATCAAATGACGCAAAGGCTTGAAGCGCATTGATAGCGTTTCTTAAGTCGCCTTCGTGTGCATCACAGATAACGCCCAACTGACTCTCGGTGATAGTAACACCTTCTGCACCACAGATATACTCTAAGCGGCTCATCATCGGTTCTTTGGCGATTGGTAAGAACTCAATCTTCAAACAGCGAGATTGAATCCATGCGCTGACCTTGCTAATATCATTACAGGTAAGAATGAAATAACCATCGGCATTCTCTATAACACCCTTAAGAGCCGACTGTGCTTCGTGAGTTAATTGGTCTGCCTCATCAAGAAGTATGATTTGGTTTCTGATACCTGCGCGTGTAAGAGGTATTAGTTCTTGCTCGACAAATGCTATGCCTCTCGTCTTCTTAGAAGAAGCGTTGAAGACATGAAGCGGGCAATCTAATTCGTTAGCGAGAACATGGGCTAATGTAGTCTTACCTGTTCCCGCGCCCCTGCTATACAACAGAAGATGTTGCATATTGTCCTTGAGGTGAGCAAGACTACTTGCACCACCGACCATCTGATTGAAGGTCATGGGTCTATACTTATTCGCCCAAAGCATGATTACCCGTCAATTAACACGGATATAAACTAAACGGATGACTCCATGAGAAAGGCACAGGCGGCATCATACAGTTCAACAAACTCAGCGTGGCTTAGTCTGCCTATGACTTCGCCGTGCGCCCTTTCTATCATAATAGACTGAACGAGGCCCGCCATGAAGCCGCGTAAGAAAGATTCATCCATCTCGACATCAGCGAAAAAGTCTTCAAACTCATTCTCGTCTTCGTGGAAATCTAAAAGAAAACTGCGTAGTAGTGAGGCATCAAACATATTCTCTTGCGTAAGCATATTGCTTAGGTCTATCCTCGTATTAGTATGTAGCATACTCGATACTAAGGAACTGATGTCTTCGCGCATCTCTTGCCTCATATATTCATACTCCTACTGTTGTATTAACTATTGCGAAGACAATGTATACAGACCTGCGATTCTGCCGGAAAAATACGCATCCGGCCACAGGTGCATTGTTGCGCTTCGCGCTTCTGCTTTGGAGTCATAACGGTCGGACTACGGGTATAAAGTATATCATCCTTAGACTTCATTATTTCTCTATCTACATCATATAACAAATGAGAAGCCTTGATACCTACTGCGTTCTCCACCTTCTCACTACCTACCGCTACAATCTGTGAGTTCTTAGAGAGGAGAGCGGACAGGCTGTGAGGCGAAGGAACAGCCCGAACATTCTTCAAAGAGGACAACTTCTCAGCCACACCCTCTTTCGTAAGCGGGCCATGCTCCCATAGTATCTCGACTATGGCTCGACGAACCCGCCTGTTGTTCGCGCTCATGTATAAATGTTAGCCTTAAGGTATTATAAGTCGTTGCCTACATCGGCCCACATTATGCCGTTTATAAACGAATCATCACCATTACTCGCAAGCGTCATATATTCCTTGTCCTTTTGTATCTTTGCTTGAACTGCTTTCTCAATTGACTTATCAATAGGTCTGAAAAGTAGGTGAAAAACCCACAAGACTACTATTGTTTCTAAAACCATGATTGAGAAGCCACCTTACGGCGAGTCATACCCTTCGGTATGTCGCCTGACTCCCTAACTTTATTGGCTACGCTTATAGAGTTTTCTAAAAGGATTTCCCAATGCTTATCATCGGCTTTAAACAGT
>LSRR01000140.1_pt1 | contig 12539 bp, 14 predicted proteins | sample 1162981 | NCBI WGS metagenome assembly LSRR01 (sample SAMN03256433, study PRJNA305521) | marine metagenome | biome: Estuarine; feature: Estuary; material: Brackish water; isolation source: iron chloride precipitation of viral particles from surface water samples | place: USA: Chesapeake Bay ... | reverse complement strand
CTTCGAACGGTTGGACTGATGATCACCGGCGCCGACATCCCAGAGCAGCCAGCCCCGGTCCGAGGTCCTCGGACCTTGATCCTTCGCAGCCTGCTCTGGATGCCACTGGTTTATTTCCTGTATGGTCCGTGATATCGTTCCGTGAACCTTGAACCTTGGAGATTGGGCCATGGCCAAAAACCTTACTCGTTCGATGCGTCCTGTTCGTCGCCCGGAGGCGAAGGAGAGCACGACCCGTGCGGCTACGCCTATTATGCGTCCTCGTTTGCGTCCGGATGATTTGGCGGAGCGGTATGAGGAGCGGAAGATGCGCGATGCGGCGGATGCTGCGTACCGTGAGTCGAAGAGCGAGGCTGAGGACATTGAGATGGGCCGTGAGATGCGCGGCTACGCTGGCGGCGGCATGATTAAGGGCTATGAGGCTGGCGGCATGGTTCGCGGCTGCAAGGCTGGTCAGATGTCGGGCAAAGGCTTCAGCGGGAGCTACTGACCGTGGCCCAAGACTGGCGATATTATGTCCCTCCAAACCTGCGCGGTCCGCTGTCCGAGGCGGGCCGGGTTGGTTACAACCTTTTGGACAACCTTATCGGCTTTGACGACGAGTACGACACGACGGGGGAGTTGCTAACCCGGTCGTTGAGGGAAGATCCGCTTGGGACGCTGGGCTCGATGGCCGGCGGCTTGTATGAGGGTGCGAAGACGGCGGTAACACAGCCTGTTCAGACGGCGCGGGAGGCGGCGGACGAGTTTGCCAATACATTCTTGCGCCTGCGTGAACCTCTGCCGGAGGACGCAACGCGCGAGGACATTAGCCAGCGGACCGCGGACCTATCTCTTTTGGCCTCGCTAATTCCGGCTCTGAAAGGTACACCCGCGATAGTTCGAGCAATCGGCTCGACAGTTCCCTCTCGGCGCCCGGATGTGCTAGACGATCCGTGGGCGAATTTGGACTTCGACAATCTGCCGGAAACGACTCTTGCCGAGGAGTTGATGCTCCCGGACATTGACGAGGTGCCCGAAGCAGAGCTGGATCCTTGGAGCAACCTTGATTTTGAGGACTTTCCGGACGACATTCTGTGGAACGAGAACGGTCTGGTAGAGCCAGAAATTGCAGCTGCTCAAGCAGATCCGCTGCTGGCCCGTCGAGACGCGTTTGTAGCCGCGCTCGGTGGTGAGGGAGCCTTTCAGAATGCTTTGCGCGGGGACTTTGATATAAACCCCGCAGACCCCGACGAAGCGGCAAGTAATCTCGGCGGTTTCCCCGTTCTTGAGCGAACGGTGTTTGACCCAGAGGACGGTCCTCAGCCAGAACAGTTCACTGTTAGCCAGCTTGCGGCGATGAACCCAGATGCGGTGCGCGCTCTTGTCGATCAGATAAGAAACGATCCCGCTGGTTACATACACAGCCCAGAGCTGGTCGACATGCTTGCCGACATGACTCCGCAGGAGCTGGCGGATATCACAGGCCTGCCGATCCAGCCTTATGCAGGTGCTTCGACCGGCTTCCAACAGACGCCGTTCGTGTTTGACCCTGACGACTTACCCGACCCCTTTGATTTGGATGGTCCACAGCCAACAGATGCCCAGATCGCGCAAGTTCAGGCGGAGCAGGATCAGATTGATCAGGCAATACTTCAGGCCCTCGAAGCCCCCAACCCTTGGGCCAACGTGCAAGACGCGGACGATCCGTTCCGTGGCCTCCCGGGTTCTCGTACTTTGCCAGACACAGCCCCGGCAACAGCTATTGCCGACGCAAATCCTTACATGCCCACCGACACAGCCTTTCAGAAACCGCAGACATGGGAGGGACAGGGCATCGCAGGTACCTATTCCCGTTCCGGTCGAGCCGCCGCTCAACTCCGGCAACCGCGTTACACGGACATTGAAACCCTGCGAAGAGAGCTGGAGGCTCGGGGAGCGTCTCCAAGGGAACTTGATTACCAGATTGACGCGTTTGATGAGGATTTTGCCGCAGGCCCAGTCTCCCGTGAAGACGTCCAGCGTTTCTTTTCAGACTACGACACCGGGCTCATGATTGACCGGACACTCAAGTTTGCTGGCGGCTACATGCCTTCGGGGGGCCGCAACGCAACATCGACTGTGTTTTACCACCCCGAGGGGCAATTCTACCCGCCCGGGGCAAAGAGGCACTTTTCCGACGTTGAGAGCAGCGCAGGGCAAAACGCACCGCCGCTCTTTCACTCTCGCGCTGCTCAGTACGACCTTGGATTCCCCGGCGGTGGAACAACGCACCACGTTGCAGAAATCCAGTCGGATTTCGCGCAGTATAGACAGACGCTGTCCAAGGAAGATCGCGATGCTTTTGACCAGCAATACGACGCGCCATACATCCGCCGCGAAAACGATTGGGTTGATGCCGCTATTCGACAGAACTTGATCGACGCCGTTAACTCCGGTTCTGATTGGATTACTTTTGGCAATGGCCGGCAGGCCAATCAACACATTGGTATGCCGTTGGAGGCAGCTAAATCCTTCTACGATGCCCGTGTTCCGCGGCGCCTTGAAGATGTGCTTCGCCGCTTCTCAAACCGGGCGGGGATTGAGGCGCCCACTCTTGAGAAGGTCCCGTTTGCGGATGGCGACGACGTACTCGGTTTCCGAATTACCCCCGAGTTCCGAGAAGCACTGATTCAAAATGGTCTTCCCTCATATAAAAACGGCGGTATAGTCTCTTTGTTGTAAAACAGGAGACCAAGATGACCGTACTACCGTTTAAAGAAGACGAAGATTTCAAGAAGCACAACCAGCATGCTGATGCAGCTGCCGCTCGCGAACTACGAAACTTTGTCTCGGAGTTTGAGTCGCTTGACGCGCAGGTCGCCGATCTCCGCCGGGACCAGAAGGATCTGCTGACGGTGATTAAGTCCAAAGGCTATGACACGAAGGCGCTGCGTAGGCTCTTGGCTGAGCGCAAGCGGGACGCCGCCGATCTGGCCGAGGAGCAAGAGCTGGTGGCCCAGTACCGAGAAATGCTTCTCTGACATAGGTTTGTGTCTTTTCATGTGATAAGTTCCGCGGAACAGCACCTACAATAGGTTGCAATGTGACGCGGAACAAAACGGACATTGGGCGCGCGGGGGAGTTCCTCGCCGCCTACATCCTTGAGACCCATGGTGTCGAGGTTCACACGTTGATCGGGCGGGTGCAGACCTGTGGTGCAAGGTCCAAGGTTCGATAGTCACGGTCCAAGTCAAGGCCTGCACAGCACCTGCGCAGAGCAATGCCCGGTCCACCATGTATTATACCTACAAGACGCAGAACGTTGACGCCAATTGGCACTGCTTTGTAGCATTGGACAGGGAGCTGCTGATCATGCGGCCGGCAGTGATGGTTGTGGCGAAAACGACCCGGATTGCTCCTTCTGAGTTTAATGAGGCGAACCAGCGAAGGACGATTGAGGAAATGATGAATAGCTGTTAGAGTTCCGTGAACCTTGGACCTTGAACATTGGAGCTATGACCATGGCTAAGAAAGAACGTAACCCGGGGAGTGTTGGTCGCGCTCGCGCAAAGCGCGCCCCTTCTGTTGCAGACCAATATGAAGCTGAAGGCTCTAATCGCGGTGGTAGGGCCAATCTTCCTTCTGGGTTCGATGGCCGCCGTAACATGGCTATGGGCCTGCCTGCGGCTGCCGCTGTAGCCGGGAAAGACTATTCGCCGCGCCCGACGCCACGTCCCGTTCGCGGTGAAATGGACTCATCTCCTCGTCCGACGCCACGCCCGTATACAATGGAAGAACGTGGCGCAGCGGAGCGTGGCGACCGCGCAGCAGAACGCGAGGCGCAGAAGTATGACGGTGGCGGCCGTGTTCGCACCACACGCCGGATGCCCAGTGGCGCGCAGCAATACGTGCGGGAAAGCGCGGAGTTGGGGCCTCGGGAGATGAGTACCCCCACTAGTCGCCGAATGAAAACTATTGACGAAACGATTCGCGCTACTGGCACCCGCAACCCAGAAGCGAGAGGGCGATTGATCGACGCTTTTATTGACGAGTCAATGTCGTCCACGACCAGTGCTAGAACAGAGCGGCAGGCGCTTGACGAAGATCGGGCCAACCGTCGCGCTGATCGGCGTGGGGCTAAGAAGTTCGCTGACGGCGGCATGGTCACCGGCAGCCGCGCTCAGATCTCGGGCACGAAGTTCAGCGGTACGTTCTGAGGACTAGCTGATGGTTGACCGCGCACAAGACCCCCGCTTTAGCCGCGGTCAACCGTCCGCACCTGCAGACTATTCGTCGATGAGCCGTCGTGACATTGCGACGGACGTGTATCGCGCGTTTCGTGAAGCTGGTTTCTCGGACGCGCAAGCACAGGCTTTGACGGCCGAGATCAACCGCGAGAACAGCCTCCGGTCTGATCTTCTGTTTGGGTCGCACAGCGATCCGTATAACGAGGCTCAAAACGTCGGTATGCTTAGCTGGCAAGGTAGCCGCGCACCGGAGGTTCTGGGTTACTTGCGCGAGCGCGGACTGGTCGACGAGGCTGGTAACATCACCCCCGGTTACGAGGCCTTGCAGGCGCAAGCTGCGTTCATCCGTCAGGAGATGGAAACAAATCCGTTGTACGAAGCGACGCGGACCACGTTTCTTGCCAATCCGGACATTGATCCGGAAACAGCGCATCGGGTGCTTGGGGACGACTACATCCGCTGGCGCCGGACAGATCCCACCTACCGAGGTTCGGGGTACGAGCGCATTGGTGAGGGGTACGCTTTGTTAACGGGCGAGGACATCGATGCGGGGACCGTGGGCGGTGCTCGTCCGCAGGCAACGCCTACTGAACAACTAGCCGACGAGTCTTTTCTTGACCGGCTACCCGATGCACTGCAGTATCTGGATCTATCGCAACTAGCAGAGGCACCGCGGTATCGGTTCGATCCTCCGGGGATTCTTCGCCCGCGCGGAGGCGGCGGCGCACGGGCGCTGCAACGGCTCGGTATTGCCAGTTTGGTATAATGGAATACAAACCCTTTGAAGTAGAACGGCTGCGGGACATCCTACAGCTCGGTATTGCCATGCAGCAGGAAGGGGACTACGCAGCGGTCCCCTTTGACATTGAGCAGGCGGCCAAATCCATCCTTGCCATGGTCATCAACAACCCCAACGGCTTCGGCCTGCTGGCCTACACGGACCAAGGCGTAGCCGCCGGGATGATCGCGGGCAGCGTAACACCCTACTTTTTTAGTCAGGGATCGGTGGCGAGCGACTTTGTCTGGTACGTCAAGCCCGAGTACCGAGGTTCGCGGGCCGCCATTAAACTGCTGAAGGCGTTTAAGTCTTGGGCTACAGAAAAAGGCGCATTGCAGCTGTACATGGGCGTAACAACCAACGTTTCGGCCGAACGTACGGGAGAGATGCTAAAAAGATTCGGCTTTGAGCACGTCGGCGGAAACTATAGGGCATGGCTGAATGGCTAATTTAGCTAATCTCGATACGCTACCGGACGAGGTGCTGAAGGAGATCTTGGTGCTCACGGAGGCCAAGAAGAAGCTCGAGGTGCGTGAAAAGGCGACCGACAGCTTTATGACCTTCGCACATCACGTGTATGAGAACTTCATCGAGGGCGAGCACCACCGGATTATCGCCAAAAAGCTCGAACGCGTGGCGCGTGGCGAGCTGAAACGCCTGATCATCAACATGCCGCCGCGTCATTCGAAGTCGGAGTTTGCCAGCTTCCTGATGCCGGCATGGTTTCTTGGCCGGAACCCGAAGCTCAAGATCATTCAGGCTACCCACAATACCGAACTGGCTGTCCGCTTCGGCCGGAAGGTCCGCGACCTGATCGACGACCCGGCCTATAAGGAAATCTTCCCGAGCACAAACCTGAAGGAAGACAACAAAGGCGCGGGCAAGTGGGGCACAGACAAGGGCGGCGAATACTTTGCTGCAGGTGTGGGCGCTGCTGTGACTGGTCGCGGCGCGGACTTGTTCATCATCGACGACCCCCACTCGGAACAGGACGCGATGAGCGAGAGCGCGTTTGACAACGCCTACGAATGGTACACCTCCGGTCCCCGCCAGCGTCTGCAGCCCGGTGGGGCGATCATCCTTGTGATGACGCGCTGGGGGAAGAAGGACCTGACTGGGCGCCTACTGGCAAACCAGTCGTCAGACCCGATGGCCGATCAGTGGGAGGTCGTGGAGTTCCCGGCGCTGCTGCCGTCGGGCCGTCCGCTCTGGCCGGAGTTCTGGGACAAAGACGCGCTGCTCTCGATCAAGGCGTCGCTGCCGCTCGGCAAGTGGGCCGCGCAGTGGCAGCAGCAGCCGACGAGCGAAGGTTCAGCGATCGTGCGAAAGGAGTGGTGGCGCCGGTGGGAAAAGGAAAAGATCCCGCCGTTGAAATACATCATTCAGGCATACGATACGGCGTTCTCGAAAAAGGAGACGGCCGACTACTCCGCCATCACGACATGGGGAATATTTGAGCCGGAAGAGGGGACGAGGGACAACATTATTCTGTTGGATGCCCAGCGCGGCCGGTGGAACTTTCCGGAGCTCAAGGAGGTTGCTTTCGAGGAGCACCAGTACTGGGAGCCGGACATGGTCATCGTCGAAGCGAAGGCCACGGGTAAACCGCTCATCGACGAGCTGCGGGCACGGGGCATTCCGGCGCTGGGCTTCTCGCCCGGTAGACGCGCGGGCGGCGGTGGTGTAGATAAGACAACAAGAATGCACATGGTATCCCCGCTGTTTGAGGCTGGCTTGGTTTGGGCCCCCGACGACAAGAGGTTTGCCGAAGAGGTCATCGAAGAGGTGACGTCGTTTCCGAATGGCGATCATGACGACTTTTGTGATAGCATGACCTTGGCTTTAATACGTTTCCGTCAAGGCGGATTCGTCACGATACACGACGAGGAGCAGCTTGATTTCGCAGATCAGGTTCCTCGTAAACGGGAGTACTACTGATGGCGCTACCCCCACAGCCGTTTGGCAACATGGTAGAGAGCGGCATGGGCCCCGCGGGCCCAATGGACGCGACCAGCGTAGACATTCCCGTTTTTTCTCCCGAGGAGTTTGACGGCGGCGCGCAGGTGACCGAGCTCCCCGACGGAGGTGCGTTGATCGAGGCCCTTGCCGGCATGGAGGCCATGTCCGCGGAGGAACTCATCCCCTTCGACGCAAACCTTGCGGAGTTTCTGGAAGACGACACGCTGGGCGAGATCGCCTCTGATCTGGTCGGCGCCTACGAGGACGACCTTGCTTCCCGTCAGGATTGGGAAGAAACCTACACCAAAGGCCTCGATCTTCTGGGCGTTCAGTCCGAAGAGCGCAGCACTCCTTTCGAGGGCGCATCGGGCGTCACGCATCCGCTCATCGCGGAAAGCGTAACCCAGTTCCAAGCGCAGGCTTACAAGGAGCTGCTCCCCTCCGGTGGCCCCGTAAAGACACAGGTCGTCGGCGCGCACAGCCGCGAACGGACCGAGCAGGCCCAGCGGGTCAAAGATTATATGAACTACCTGATCATGGACAAGATGGAGGAGTACGATCCTGATACGGATCAGATGCTGTTCTATCTCCCGCTTTCAGGCTCGACATTTAAGAAAGTTTACTTCGATCCTTCCAAGCAGCGTCCGGTGTCCAAGTTCCTCCCGGCGGAAGACGTCGTGGTTCCGTATTCGGCGACAGACCTGATCAGCGCGCCGCGGATCACGCATGTGTTGAAGATGACTGACAACGAGGTGCGCAAGCTCCAAGTTTCGGGCTTCTACCGCGACGTTGAACTGACCGACGGTTCGGACGAGGACAGCAACGAGGTCAAGAAGAAGGTCGACGAGCTGCAAGGCACGTCACGCTCTTCGTACACGGATGATGTCCGCACCCTGCTTGAGATACATGTTGAGCTGGACCTCGATGGCTTCGAGGACATGGGCGCGGACGGCGAGCCGACAGGCATCAAGCTTCCGTACATCGTCACCGTGGACAAGGCCAGCGACGAGATTTTGGCTATCCGCAGAAACTATGCCGAGGGCGACCAGACCCGCGCGGCGATCCAGTACTTTGTTCATTACAAATTCCTGCCGGGTCTTGGGTTCTATGGCTTCGGCCTGACCCACATGATCGGCGGGCTGGGTCGCGCGGCGACCAGCATCCTGCGCCAACTCATCGATGCTGGTACGCTGTCGAACCTTCCGGCTGGTTTCAAGGCGCGCGGCATGCGCGTTGCAAACAGCGACGAGCCGCTGCAGCCGGGTGAGTTCCGCGACATCGATGCGCCGGGTGGCAACATCCGCGATGCGATCATTCCGCTGCCGTACAAAGAGCCGTCGGCTACCTTGTCCCAGTTGCTAGGAGCACTGATCGAGGGCGGGCGCCGCTTCATCTCGGTTGCGGACACGCAAGCTCAGAATATGGGTCAGGAGCAGCCGGTCGGCACAACCGTCGCTCTGCTGGAGCGCGGCATGAAAGTGCTGTCGGCGATCCACAAACGCCTGCACTACGGACAGCGGCAAGAGTTTAAGATCCTTGCCCGGATCATTTCCCAGAATATGCCGCCCTCGTATCCGTACGAGCTCGAAGGCCAAGGCCAGCAGCTCAAGCAGCAGGACTTTGACGGCCGCGTAGACATCCTGCCGGTCAGCGACCCGAACATCTTCTCGATGGCGCAGCGTGTGGCGCTGGCGCAGGAGCAGCTCAAGCTGGCGCAGACCAACCCGCAGATGCACAACCTGCATGCCGCGTACCGCCGGATGTATCAGGCCCTCGAGGTCCAGAACATCGATGAGATACTGCCCCCGCCGCAGCAGCCGCAGCCCATGGACCCTGCAATGGAGAACGGCCGCGCGTTGGTTGGCACCCCGCTGCAGGCTTTTGAGGATCAGAACCACGAGGCGCACATTCAGGCACACGTCACGTTCTACCGAATGCCGGTGGTTCAGGCGACCCCGCATGCAGTTATTGCGCTTGTGTCCCACATCATGGAGCACGTCGCGTTCATGGCGCGAGTGCAGATGATTCAGCAGTCTCAAGAACTGATCCAACAAGTGCAAATCGCCGTACAAGCTGGAGCAATCGATGCTGCAAGTGCACAGCAGCAGATCCAACAAGTTCAGATGGCACTGCAAGATCCGAAGCACTCCGCCGACTACGCAGCACTTCTACAGCAGCAGATCCTCGAGCGGCTTGTCCCCGAACTGTTGCCGCCGCAGCCTGACCCAATGGCCGATCCGCTGGTCCAGATCCGCCAGACGGAACTGCAACTCGATCAGCAGAAGCTCATGCAGGACGGCCAGATTGACCAAGCCAAGCTGGCACTTGATCAAGCCAAGCTCCAGCAAAAGGCCGCGGGCGAGGCCGCGCGTCTCGAGATGCAGGAGGAGATTGCCGACGACCGCAACACGGTCAACCGCGAGCGCATCGCCGCACAGATGGCGATGGCGATGACACGCAACACGGGAGGCCAGTAATGCCGCTCAAGAAAGGCTCTTCGCAGAAGACGGTATCGTCCAACATCTCGCAGCTGCGGGATGAAGGCTTTCCGCAGAAGCAGGCTGTCGCCATCGCGCTCGAGCGCGCCGGCAAACAACGCAAGGCAGGCGGCGGAATGATCAAGTCCTTCAGCCCTATCGCACGACCACAAGCATTTCGAGGAGTGTTCTGATGCCTGCAATTACCATCGTCTTCGGGGAGATGACCCCGGTCGACAAGATGTCCAGCGACGACGAGGGCCGCAACTGCCCGCTGCCGACAAAAGATCCTGAGTTAAACACTCAGAATAAGGAAAAGGCCATCGAGACCGCGAACTACCGCGACCCGGCCGACAGCGGCGCATTCCGCCTGACTGAGGTGTGTGGCAACTGCGCCGCATACAACCAGACCGAAGATGTCCTCGAGTGCATTGGCGACGATTCGGGCGACCTCGGATATTGCCAGCTTCTAAAATTTGTGTGTTCTTCTGATTACACATGTGATAAATGGGCTACAGGTGGCCCGATCACAAGTGACATAGAAGACGACTACAACGAGATCCTATGATGGATGTAGTGGCTTTTGCGCAACATGTGTATCGGGTACTACGCCAGCGCGAGGACGATATCAAAGAAGTTCTCGCCGCTGACGGTCTTCCCAACTGGGAAGAGTACAAGAAGCTTGTAGGAGAGCTACGGGGCCTCTCTTACGCGGCAGATGAAATGCGCGCCCTGCTGGAGAACCACGACGATTATGACGAAGACGCTCTATCTTCCCGATCACGTCGCGCAGAAAATAAACGCTGAGAAAGCTGCCAAGGCGAAGGCCTCGGATGGCGACAGCGCGGAACCTTCTCTCGACAAAGCGTACGTAGACGAGGTTCGTCGCGTACTTGACCCCTCCCTCCTTGAAAAACCACTTCTGGAGCGCCTGCCCCAACCGACGGGCTGGCGTGTTCTGGTCATGCCTTATCAGACTGCGCAGCAGACGAAGGGCGGCCTGTACATTCCGGACGAGGTTCGGGACCGGGAGACGGTGGCCACCGTCGTAGCCTACGTGCTGCGGGTCGGTCCTCTTGCCTACAAGGACCCCGACAAGTTTGGGCCTGACTGCGAGCCGTGGTGCAAGCAGGGCGATTGGGTCTGCATTGGCCGCTATGCGGGTTCGCGGTTCAAGATCGACGGCGGTGAGATCCGGGTCATCAATGATGACGAGGTGATTGCCACTGTGCTTGAACCCACTGACATCAAAAGTGTTTAAGGAGAAGGCTTATGTCTGACCAACAGGACGACGATCTCGAAGACGAAATTATCATTGAACAGGAAGATGATGAGTCCGAGACAAAAGTTGCCACTGAAGAGCCGGAAGACTCTGGCGAGGGCGAACTTGAGAGCTATAGCAAGGGTGTGCAAAAGCGTATCTCTCGTCTGACCGAAAAATATCGGAAGGAAGAGCGCGACCGCCAAGAGGCCGTTCGCCTTGCTCAGCAGTTGTTGCAGGAAAAGCAGCAACTCGAGGGGCGCCTCAAGCAGCTTGATAGCGGGTACTTGAATGAGTACGGCGCCCGCATCGAGGCCCAGATTTCAACCGCTCGTCGCGCCTACAAAGACGCGTACGAGGCCGGTGATACGGACAAGATGATCGAGGCTCAAGAAGCGCTGGCCCGTGCTAGCACGGACAAGCAGCGGTACGACTTGGCCAAGAGCCGCGCCAATGAGCGGGTTCAAACAACTGCGGTACAGCAGCAGCAATATGTTGCTCCTGAGCCACAACGCGTTGCACAGCAGCCACAGGTTGATCCCAAGGCACAAAGCTGGGCAGAGAAGAACGATTGGTTTGGTCAGGACGAAGTCATGACCTACGCCGCGTTTGGTGTTCATCGTAAGCTGGTCGAAGAAGAAGGTTTTGACCCGCAGAGCGATGAATACTATAGTGAGATCGACCGCCGGATGCGTACGGAGTTTCCGCACAAGTTCCAAGCGTCGAAATCTTCGGGGAAAAGTCAGGTCGCACCCGCTGGCTCTTCAGCATCCCGCAGCACAAAACAGGGGCGCAGGACCGTGAAGCTCTCACCGTCGCAGATTGCCATTGCGAAAAAGCTGAACGTTCCTCTCGAGGAATACGCAAAGTACGTAAAGGATTGATCTGATGACTGAGAACACTCGCGCACCCCGCAATACTGAAACGCGTGAAGCAACCGCGCGCCGCAAGCCTTGGGCACCGCCCAGCCGCCTTGACTCGCCGCAAGCCCCAGAGGGCTATGTGCACCGTTGGATTCGTGTCGCTATGCGTGGCGAAGAGGACAAGACAAACGTCTTCTCCAAGCTACGTGAGGGATGGGAACCCGTCCGTGCTGATGAGTACCCGGACTACCAAGCCCCCGTCATCGACGAGGGAAAGTATGCCGGTGTAATCGGGCAAGGTGGACTGATGCTGTGCCGCATTCCTATCGAAACTGCTCGTGAAAGAGCCGCGTATTACGGGAACCGGACCCGCGAACAGATGCAGGCTGTCGATCAGGACCTCATGAAGGATCAACATCCTTCTATGCCGATTCACCAGAGTCGGCAGAGCCGTGTATCGTTCGGAGGACGTGGGTCCTCCGACTAACTGAAAGCTAAAGGAGCTGACAATGGCCAATATCAATGGCGCATTCGGTCTTCGTCCCATCGCTAAGATGGGTCAGTCGACCAACAGCACCGGTGCATCCGAGTATCGTATTGCTGCAGGCAACACGAACGCGATCTATCAGGGTTCGCCCGTTAAACCTCTCTCGACCGGCTTTATCGACATCGTCGGTTCGGCTGAGGGTGGCACGGTTGGCCTTCTTGGCGTGTTCTGGGGCTGCGAGTACGTTTCCTCGACCACCGGTAAGAAAGTATTCTCGAACTACTGGCCCGGCTCGGGCGCAGACACGAACTTCCCTGTGAAGGCATTCGTCTACGACGATCCTGCACAGCTGTTCGTGATTGCAACCTCGAACGTGGTCGCAGCAGCGAACACTGAAGCAGAGGTTCGTGCCGCTGTGTTTGCAAACGCAGATTTTGCGTTGGCAACCTCGGGCGTCGCTGCCACCGGTATCTCGTCGGCTACGCTCGACCTGAATACCATCGCCA
>LSRR01000025.1_pt1 | contig 12639 bp, 23 predicted proteins | sample 1162981 | NCBI WGS metagenome assembly LSRR01 (sample SAMN03256433, study PRJNA305521) | marine metagenome | biome: Estuarine; feature: Estuary; material: Brackish water; isolation source: iron chloride precipitation of viral particles from surface water samples | place: USA: Chesapeake Bay ... | reverse complement strand
TACAAAGTGCTATTATTCTTTCTATCATTAATGTTTCCCATTACCATTACCATTTCCAAACTTAATATCTCTTGTTGAGTCTTTTAGTTTTTCAACATCTTTTTTTAATTTTTCAATTTCTTTTTCATGTTGTTGTAACATTACATTGGTGTGTAAATTTTCTTCTAAAATTTTTTGTACTTTTTCTATTTGTTTTGATTGCCATTCCAATAACATAAATTGCTCCTGGTCAATTGGCTTCTGGACGCTCGCCTCTAGTAAATCTTTTTCAAAGAGCTTGTTTCTAGTTTCTAATTGATTTAGTCGTTCAATCACACCAAAAGCAAACCAGGCACCAACCACAATGGCTCCGATTAAACCAATTAAGTTACGTAACGGAAGACCGATAGATGTATTGTCTGAAATTTTTACTGACATGATAAGCACTCATCAGAATTTGAATCTAGTTCTGCTAATGCTTCTTCTTTACAATCTTGGCTACAGAAAAGATCTAATTCGTCTTTTGGTTCAAATTCTTTTTTGCATTGTTTACATGTTTTCATTTCTTTTTCCTTTTCTTTTTAATAAAAAATTTTTCTATTCTTAAAAAGAAATTATCTATTGCTTCAAGCACTTTGTACATAACCCTATCAAACATTATTTTTCCTTTTTATTCATTTGATAAAACATTTTGTCAGAATCTTCCGTAATATGATCAGAACTTTCTGCATCCCAATATGTAGTTTGGACTTTATAGTCAGGCCAGCTGTTATCAGTAGTGTAGCTATTAACATGCCACAGAATGCGATTATTAGGCTGAGCTGCAAAATTACCGTTAGTAAGCTCCAGTATATGTGCACACTTATGTTCTTGAGGTATTTCAGAATGTTCAACATCCAAGATGTTAGTGTCTGGATGTGCCCAATCAATTGTAAATAAATATTTACCATAATAAAATTTTTTATCTAAACCTAGGTATTTACCTTCTAAACCAGCCAGCCAATCAAACCTATGAACACTAGGCCAATAACTAAAACAATTCCACAATTCCAACTCGTGCGTCTGCATATTCGGCACATCGGCTCTATCATACGATTTTTGAAAAAACGCTGAGATAGGCAAACGCCAAAAGCACGCACCATTGGGTAACATGATATTAAATAGGATCGCACGCCCTGATATACTTGTAAGACCAAAGATAACACAGTCTTCGCTTTCTCCATGATGTTCTTTAAGATCATAAAGATATTCCTTTCTGACCTTGCAATAGATCGTTGGTATATTTGCATTTAGATAAGCCATTTAACATTTCCATCTTTTTCTCGCTTGTCTTAATCTTGAATTTGGATCCTTAGCAGCTTTAGGAAACATTTTCATTTGTCCTGCACTTCTTGCACAGTAAGATTTTCTTCTCGCTGCTCTTTTCTTACCAGGATTATCTTCTGTAACTGCTGTTTTTAATTTTGATCCTGGATTTTTTCTTCTGTATGCCATGACACCTGCTTGTGTCATACCTGCTCCAGATTTTGTTGATCTAAAATTTTTCTTATTACGTGGAGGCATACCGCCTTTAGAAAATCCTAAAAGTGAAGCGGTATACTTATCCATTATTTGTCAATTAAAACAGTTGCAGTAATATCAGCACCAATTGCTGAACAAGTCATACCATCTACAAATAAAATACCATCCATTGGTAAATTAAATGCAAATACATCACCCGCAGGACAATCAGATATCCATTGAGTAACACTATTACCGTCTTGTAAAGTAATTGATTGAGTTGTTGCACCATCATTAGTCATCATGATTCCTCTAAGTCTAGTTCTTCCACCAAACACGGAACCTGTACCTGTAACTTGGACGGCTTTTACGTCAGTTGTAAAACTCATTTTTGTCTCCTTGTTTGTGGCTCCCGAAGGAGCCACTATTTATTTATTTTTTACGTGTCGCTAAATGGTGTAGCTAAAGTTCCTGAACCAAGAAGTAGTGAGTTTGTCACTAAGTATTGAGCAGATTCTAAAGCTGTAACTTGGACATAAGATCCAACGATTCCACCAGTTGTTGATCCATTCATAGAAAGGACATCGTTTGTTGCTGCTGCAAAGAAACAAGAAACAGCAGTTCCGCTGCCTCCAATTTGTGCAACACCAGTAAATTTGTCAGTTCCATCAGTTACAATTTGAATATCAGTTGCAGTTATATCTACATAAAAAGTAAAAGTTGCACCAATATTATTTTTGTTATTGATATCAGTTGGCCCAGCGACAGCTGCATCAGCAGTAGTTATAATTGAAGGTAAAGTAAAAATACCGTCAGCATCTTGTAAAAGCAAGATTCTTCCAGCATGATCATTTACAGTCAAAGAAGTATTTGCTGTAAGAGCGATTGTTGAACCTGGCCCAGTTCCAATAAATCCATTTTTGGATATGACTGGCCCTGAGAAAGTTGTATTTGCCATAATATTCTCCTTTGTGTATAGCCTTAGTCATGTAGTCTCTATACCGTCTGCCTAGCCAGTCTACATAACAAATTAATTTTCTAGGTGTTTACATTATACATAAAAAAAGGGGCGATGTGAACACCGCCCCTTTAAAGTTTAGTAACCGTACTAACTATTAGCTAGTTGGTAAGTTTCCGTTACCAAATATACATCTTGGATCAGAGAATCCAAAAGAGTATCTTTCTCTAGCTTTGAATCTAACGTTTCCAGTATCGAAATCACCTTCGATTGCAGTTCTAATCGCTGCTCTCTCAAAGTGCTTCATACCGTTAGGTACGTCAGTCATTACAAAGAAAGAATCAGTATCTGTTAAGAAATGATTCACTCTGTAACCTTCTGGTAACATACCCATGTTAGCCATTGCGTTAATGTCGTTATCAGCTGTGCCGACTCTTAAAGGCGACTTTAAGATTCTCTCAGCAGTAAATTGTAATTCTTTTGGAATTATCATTTTTCTACCTTGAGCTGCTATTCTTAAGCCTCTCTCATCAACGAAACCAGCAATATCGATTAAGATTTGCTCTAATGAAGTTTCGTTTAAGTCTGCTGCAGTTGCTAAAACGTTTGAGAACGTTCCACCGTTTGATAATGGGTGTGCATTTGAAATTAAAGGCACTCCGTCACCACCAAGTACAGTAGCTATTTGCGCATTGTTTAACACTGCTGCTGCTTTAACTTGTTTAGTATGAGACATTGATCTCGCTAACGCTCTTGTGTATCTGCCAGCTAGTCTGTCGTACAAGTTATCTTCAATTGCTTCTTCAGTAATTGCAAAAGCAAGTGCGATTGTCTCGTGCGTATATCTAGCAGTGTACGCTTCGTTCGCTTGATCAAAAACGACCGCAGCACCTTCTTGTTTAGTAGGTGCATTTGCGAAACCTGATAACATTACTTCTTCTTCGAACGCTCTGTCTGAAGCTTCAGTAACGTAGATTTCTGCATGCTCGTTTTCATATCTCGCATATTCCAGGCCGAATAGGGCATTCAAACCTGGCTCTAGCTCTTTCGCTAGCTGTTGTCGTGATATAGCCATAGTCTTTTATCTCCTATTATGTGTTTAGACCTGTTGTACCACCTTTGTAGAAGTGGTTGTTTATTCTCACAAGTACATTTGTATTAACAGATGTTTGATCGCTGTTCGCAGGGTCTTGTGAAATATCAATCGCTTGAAGCGCAAGATAATTCAAAGTGTCTGCTGTACTCACGTCTAGTTGAACTTCTGAAATACCAGTTTTAGTATTTCCAGTTCCACCATCTACTGAGTAGTTTGCGAAAACATCCGTTCTAGCAAATGATTGGTCCGCGTTGATCAAGAATACTGTTTCTGGATCGTCTACAACGTATGCAACAATGTCAGACACGTTGATTGAACCAGGATAGTAATTTGAGAACACGGGTTTTTTTGCTACAGGATCAGTGTAAGTACATCCGTTGAATACGCCGACTATAGCCGCACTGTTTCCAGCAACGTGTCTACTAATGTCACCATCTACTTCGGCAATTACTAAATCACCTTGGTAGATAGCAGTAGAGTTGTTGTCAGAGATAGTGTATCTATTCTGCGCGTTATTCCATGGAGCACCATTCAGTGATCTGTATGGTCTTAGACCAAACTTTTCTGCTACGTTTGCCATGTTTTTTTTCCTCTAAGTTAACAGTTTAAGGAAGTGTAGAACCTATTTTCTACCACCTCCAAAGCTTACCTTTGATTGCCTACTTATATTGATAGGCATCGCAGGGTTCTGTTCCTTCATGAGGTCATTGTCCACCGCGTTAATCTGATCTTGAGTTAATCTTTTAAAATACTCTGCACGGCTTCTAGCGATCTCAATCGGTATCCTAGCCAGCACTAGGCCACCTACTCCGATAAAACCTTTCCACTTTGATTGTTCACCGTAGATTGGATAATGAGCATCACCTGGTTTTAATTCATCACCTCTAACTAGTTCATAACCCTCTCTCAAGCGTTTTGACATGTTAGCGGTATCTTCGAAACCAGCTATTTCTGCTCTTAGCCATCTGTGGATATAACCCTCAGGTGGTTTAGGCGCATCTAAAGAAGATGGGGGAGCCCACGGTTTTGCTCTTTCTTGAGTTTTTCTTTCCGTAGAGCTGCGCGAAATTCTTTTATCGTCGGACATAATTATACTCCTTCCTTAACATACTTCGCGTATTCAGTAAGCGGCACGTTTAATCTCTTTGCCATTTCGACTTGCCGTTTAGTCAGTCTGACAGTTCTGCGTCCTGAGTTTGTTCTACCTGCAGGTGCTACCGTTTGGACGGGTTTCGATCGCTCCTGTTTTTTGCCAAGCTTCTGAGGAAAATATTCTCTCATTTGCCTGTCAATCTCATTATAGTACGCATCGCTCTCAGGATCAACCCCTTGCTGAGTTAATTGATTGTGTAATCCATAAGCAGCTTGCGTCATAACTTCATCCGTACCAAACCATTCATTCTTGGCTGCCCAAGAAGATGCTTTTGCGCTCGGTTGTGGTAATTGTTGACCATAATCAGGAATTTGTTCTTCCTGTTGTGGTTCAGATGTTTTAGATTCTTGTTCAAACTTTCTTTGTTCAGCTTGAATTTTTGCTCTTTCTTTTTGAACAGCAAGCTCAGTAAGTTGAGATTGTGCCTCCATAATTTTATCAAAGTTTTGCTCTTCATGAGCTTTTCTTAAATTTTCTTTTACGGATACTGTCTGAGCATCAATTCTAGCTGATATCTCTTGAAGTTGAGTATCCTCTAAAGTTGAATATCTTTTTTCAAAATCAGATAATTTCTTTTGAACACCTTTTGCATGTTCAACCGCACCTCTAGCTAATCTTTCAGCTTCTCTTTTTTCAAAAGTAAGTTTATTAATTCTTGATCTTACTTTTTCAGAATAACCTTGTAGATCATCGCCTTCTTGCTGATTATCTTCATTTGATTCTTGCTCTTGTTCCTGTTCGACATCAACCGATTCTTTTTGTACGGGTTCGCCGTGTGGTTCTAAAGCAACTTGTTCCTGCTTTTCTTCTTCTTTGTCCTCAACGCTGACTACAGCAGTACCATCATCGTTAAGTTTTTCTAGCTCCTGTTTAGACATTACGTCCTCCTATTTATAATGCATGCTTAACGTCCCTAGGGTCAAGTATGGTTGCGATGATTTCATCATCGTTTAATATGCGAAGTTCCCCATCTTCGATTTTAAATCTAGAGCCTGCGTAACGACCAAACATTACCCAGTCTCCTTCTTTACACCACGGCCCAGTCGGAAATTTTTCTTTATCCGCATAAGCAAGTGGTCCTGTCTTAACCACATACGCAGTTGTTGTTGCAACTGCAATTTGGTCATGACTTTCGTCAGGTAGAATAATTCCACCCTTTGTTTTTTTTGGACCCGACCACGGCATCACTAAAATTCTCCACCCCGTTGGTTGAGGTAAACGATCTTTTAGTTTAGTCGTAAGTTTCGATGGATCTAAAAACCTTTCTTCAATTTCTTCTTTTGTAGAGTACAAGTCCAACAAAGCATTTCTATGCTTTGGCACTTCTTCTTTATTTGTCGTTGTCATCAAACATCTCCTGTTTTTTTAGCAAGTCCCTAAGGTCTTGTTGCAGATCATTTAATGATCTGTATTGACCCACAAGATATTTGTATTTCTCGTGTGTGTCAACACCAGATATGATGTTTTCTCTTAAAGCATCCATTTTTGGTTGGATTATGCGTTTCATGATGTGTTGGATCAATTCGACCATAAAACTCTAATATCAATTAAAATTATAATTGCAATTACTTTCTTTTGATCAAGTCAGTAGCTTTTAAACCATATACGCTTGCAATTACTCCCACGAAAATGGTTTGATACCAGAATGGAAGGTCGGAGAAGTATTCGAAAAATAATTTCATCTTGTCCATTGCTGTCGGGTCATTCGACCAGACTGCCCAGGCCAACATAACGATGGGCGCGGACAATAAAAGCAAAATGAATTCGTCTTTCCAGTCCGATTGTCTTGCTTCTAATAATTTGCCTTGATATTCAGCTTCACCATTAGCCATTTTTTGAGCATGACGCATTTGTGCATCCGCCATAAGCATTTTTGTTTTTTGACGATTTTTATAAATGTGTGATCCAGCTTGAAAAGCTAATTTGACTGCTGATAACCACATTACTTACACCCTATAAATTTTCCACCCTTTACTTGAATGTCTTTGATACCTTGAACATCTGATTTCGCACCTTTTCTTCTGTAAGGACAGCTCATACCGCCTTCTAGTCTGTTCATAATCTTTCTTTTTCTATCTGAAGATTTTTGTCTTGACCCCTCGCCGTATATAGCTCTTTCTCTCATGGGTGCTAGAAGTTCAACTGTTTCTTTTTCTAAAATAGACTCTACAGGTGCGTCTGGTTTTGGATCACCATACGGTTCATCTTGTTCATACATTCTTGGATCAGGTGAAACGGTTCTATCGTTTTTAAACGATTCAATTTCTTCCAATGTAATTTTTCTTTTTTCAGACATAATCTAAATATACTTGGTTTTAAGAGGAGCGTCTATACCTTGAGGTGTAGGGCCACGCTTTGGTGGTGGCCCAAACTTCTTCCCGCCACTAAGCCCTTTTCGACTTAGATTTTTTCTTTTTCTTTTTTTGTTCGACACCTTTTATTTTTCCTTTATTTGCAGAAGCATAAAAGACTTCTTTTCCACGCTTAGAGCCATACTGCTCTTTCATGGATTTCATAATTTTTTTGCCTTTTTCAGTTAGAGGCATTATTTTTTCTTTTTCTTTTTCGCGACCATTTTAAGATTCATCATCTTACCTGCTCTAGCTTTGGTCATGCCGCCTTTTTTATAAGCTGCACCCATGCCTTTGATTGCAATGCCGCCACCTTTTTTTCCCATTACAGCTTGTTGTGCTGCTTCGATATCTTTTACTGTAAGTCTATCACTATCGGTGTTTTTTCTAGCATAGTCATAAACTTGCTTTAATTTCATCAAAGAATATTCTGGTGATGAAACTGTCATTCTATCTTTTGGCATTTTATTTTCTCCTTACTTTTTTTCTAGTTTCATTAGGGAGACTGCGAGTCTAGCTTTATCTGCTTCCTCTTTGTTCTCCATTTTCATTTTTTCAAGTTCAATTTTTTCATCGAACCTAAAATCCTCATTCTGCTCTTTCAACGTTGTCTCACTTAATTTACGTTGTTGATCCATGGCTTTCAAGTCTAGTTCTCTTTCCTTCAATCTTGTTAATGGATCTTTTCTTTGAGCTAAATAATTTTCTTCAGTCATAGCAGCTTCTTGAGTTAACTGCGCAGTAATTTTTGCAACCATTGTTTCAAACTGTAATGCAGCTTCTTGTGGGTTTGACTGGGCTAGCGCCTGCATTTCAGGTATCTGATCGAACTGGGCTTGCGCCATCATTCTTGCTTTAAGACCAATATGCTGTGCAATATGTCTTTGCAGTAAAGAATAAATAACTGGATTAATTTGAATCATTCTTGTTCTCATAAACGCCATGTGTGCTGCAATATGAGCATCGTGATCTTGTCCAACAAACGCTTGAAGTTGTTTCATATCCATTGCACGTATGTTTTCTTGCGCTGGATCAAGTGGTTGAACAGGATTATCAACTGGTTTAAGTAATAAATCAATATTTTTAGCACCTAAAGCGTCATAAACTTGTCTATAAGCTTCATACATGTTGTGCATCGCTGGATTTGACATCGCAATCTTTAATTGTTCATTTGCTAACGTCACTCTTTGCGACATGGAGAAGATATTTGGGTCTGCGACAGGTAAAACATCCACTCTATCGTCAAAATCCATCTGTTTAATCACTCTTTGACCGCCATATACGTCATAAGGGTACTCTGGAGGTAGATAATCACCAAAAATTCGTGCAAGTAGCTTAAATTCACGTCTCATCGCGTTGTAGCAACGCTTTTGAACTGCACTCATAACCCTAGTTCCACGTTCTAATAGCGCAATTGTCGTTCCAACTGGTGCTTGTTGGTTTCCATCACCCACTTGCATGCTAGAAATGGCTGCAAATCGGTTTCCTGCCTCTACGCAAAAGCCTAAAAGTTGGAATAAAGTCCCTGAGGGCTCTTTAAAAGGTAAAATTTGAAACTGATCTCGGATATTTCCTCCTGGAGCATCCACGTCTCTGAACTCACCAGGCACAAAAGGTTGGTCATCGTCTCTAATTCGCATACCTCTGGACTTAAATCCCGCAGGCAAGTTACTCAAAGTACCTGCATCAAGCAATTGTCGTAATGCATTCGTTGCAGCTTTAGTTAAACCACCAATCATATGCACTAATCCAAACCCATAAAACCCTAGACCAGGTAAAAATTTGTATTGTACGAAGTATTCAATACGTCTCGCTAGTTCGTCTTCCTCTTTGTAGTTTCTATAAACTGATAAAACTTGTGCTGAACTTTCATCAAGCGTTACAATGTATGGAACTTTAATTCTTTTTTCTGTTTTGTTGTCTTCCATTTCATATTCTTCAAGATCTAAGTCAACATGCATTTCTAAAATTTTGTAATATTTATCTTTTGAAATTATTTTTTCTACACCCGATACTTCATCAATCTTTTTTTCTAAATCAGATTGAGTGTCTGCACTTGGTTGTAAATCAATATCTCTGTAGAATCCTGAAAGTTGTCTTTTTGTTAGTTCGTTTTCAGTTAATGTAAGAACATGTGTAATTCGTTCTGCAGATAATAAATCAGTTGCCATGTAAGGAACTACAAGTTCTTCTGCTGGTACAAACTTTGAAACAGCTCTTTCTGATATTGCATCATAATAAACTTTTTTAAATGCAGAACCTGCTAATGGTAGTTGGTACAATAACTGATCCATATCAGTCGTGTACTCTTCCATTTTTTCCATTAACTCAAAGTTCATAAACTCCTTAACTCTTTCTGCTTGATCTTCTCTAGCGCGGTCTACTGCTCCGACAATTTGAGTTCTTACGGGTCCTGTTGAAGGTAATAATTCTTTGTAGGCTTGTGCTTGAAACTGCGTGACCGCTTCGGATAACAGTGGGTGTGTCACTGTGGAAGCTCCTTGAAACGGTCTCGAAGTCGATCTGTAGCTGTCAGTAATAAAATCTAAACCCTTACGATAACCGTCTTCCCATGACTTCCTAGAATTTCTATCTGACTTGTAAAATGAAACTAATTCTAATCCTAATTTTTGTAAAACTCTTTCATCCATATCCTCTGAGAGGTTAGCGTAAAAATTTTCCTCTTGAGGTTCTAATTCTTGTTCTGTAACTTCAACAGCGTTGCCTTCTTGGTCTATTTGGACAATGGGTTCTTGTTGACCTTCGTCCTCAATTTCCACATTAGCATCCTGAGACGAAATCTCGATTTCATCATCTTCAGTCGTTCTGATATTTTCATTATTTTTTTCTACGGCCATTCTTTTTTACAGATCCTCCATACTTCATTCCGCCTCGTTGTACAACAGGAAAAAGTTTTTCTTGGGGGATAGATACCCCACCAAGAAACTTTTGATATTCCTGTTGCGGATCCTTACCTGCTGCTTTTGCAGCCATAACGATCGCCTTATTTAAAGCAGACATTACGTAAGTAATATTGTTTTTTTAGACTTCATGACTCTGCCTTGTCCTTTAGTGACAACAGATCCACCGCCTTTAAAACCAAACATACTTGACATACTTTTGTATGGTATTGTTTGTTTTCCTGGTGTCATGCCTTTAGATTTTTTTTTCGGCATTACAGAACCTTCGTGTTCAAAAGGTGTTGCTGATTTTTTAGATGGTCCTTTGTAAGCATCATATTCATAATCAAAAACAGATTTTTTCTTAGCTGTATCTGTAGCTGTGGCAGAACCTGAATCACCCATCTTAGAAGCTAAATATGCAGCTGCTATTCCTGCTCCTACTTTAGCAAGTTTTCTAGATTTTTTACCCATGGTATTTCTCCTGTTTAACGTTAAGCGTTTATAATAACTTACAAAAGCTTTAATATCAATCGTAGAACTTCTTTTGTTCTGTGATATAAGGCTCTTCTTTGTAATCATCTGGGGCTATAATAAAACCGCCCTGCCTGTATCTGAACAACGCTTGAGTTGTACTATCGACTAAATCGTCGTGTTCTCCGTATGGAAACGCTGCACATTGTTCGATTACTTCTTCTGCATATCGTTCTCCTTTTGGATAATAGACCATACCCGATGCAAATAACGGGGCTACCGCATTCACTCGTGTTACTTTATCCCTACCTTTTGCAGGAACAAAATCCATGGCAGGAATTCCCATTCGTCGAAATTCTTGCAATAATGGTTGGCCCGATGCTTTTGCTTCAATGATTACAGTTTCGGGTTCCCAATAACGATACTGTTTCAATGCTGCTTCTTTCAAATCTGGAAATTCATATCTTTCTTGTATTGAATCTAATAAAATTATTTTTTGACCCATTCCATCTACAGGTTCAAATATTCCCCATGTTGTAATTGCAGAATAGTCAGCGGTCTCTTTCGTGGAAAAAGCTGTATCATAACTTTGTATGACGTGTAGCAAATTTGGGACTCCTTTGTTTGTATCCCAGGGTTTCCACCACTCCCTCTTGATAATAGCTCCCTCTTCAGAAGAAGGTTCCTGCATATATTGTGCGTTCCAGTTTCTTGATGCAATGGAAGCTTTTGTTTTTTCTAAATCTTCTAGTGTCCAATACTCTGGCCATACAGGATTTCCTGAAGGCATGATCGCTGGAAATTTTATAACATGCCACTGGTCTGACTTAGGTTCAGATTGATTTGCTATTAGTTTACCTGTTAGGTCTGCCTGTCCCCATCTCGTCATGACTAAAACAATTGAGCCTCCTGGTTGAAGCCTTTGTCTGGGTCCTGATGTGTACCACTCGTAAGCTTTATCGAAAGCATTTTCCGACATGGTATCTTGCTCGGTATGTGGATCGTCAATGATTAGTAAATCAGCACCACGACCTGTAATAGATGCTCCAACACCTGCTGCATAATATTCACCGCCTTGATCAGTTTCCCATCTTCCTTTTGCTTTTGAGTCTTCTCTAAGTTTCACATCACCGAAAATTTGTTTGTACTCAGGAGTCTCCATTAAGTTTCTAACTTTAGATCCAAAACGAACTGCAAGTTCTGTATTGTGTGATACCTGCATAATTTTTAAATTAGGTTTTTTTCCAATCAACCATGCAGGAAACAAATAGGATGCAAACTCTGATTTAGTATGTCTAGGGGGCATATTCACAATGAGTCTCTTTTGGGACCCATCTGCAATTTTGTGAAATTGATTTGCGATGATTTGATGATGTCCCCATTTGTGCGGGTCCTTTTCTTTTCTACATACAAAGGAAGGCCATACTTCTTGTACAAACATTAAAAAATTATCCTGGCACAGCTTAATGTACTGTAACCATTTTAATTCTACTTGTTCTTTCAGTTGTTCGGTATTTAACCTATCGTATGTTTTTGAACCTGTTTGCATGTATTCAACCTACTTTTCTTTACATTCTTTTTAGTAACATCGCAACCATAACGGGGGGTCGGGGTGTCAAGGTGGGACCTGAAACGGTGGGACGGCCTGGACCCCTATTGGTCCAGGCCAGGTGTGTTAACTAAGCTGCATCTCCTATAATGTAAACATACTGATTAGCATACTCGGCATCATCATCAGCATGAATGTTATCGATCGGCAGAGATTGATTGGTATTGGACAGATTAATCTCAATGACCGCATCTTGATTAAATTTTTTTAATTGTTCAATCAATTGTTTTACAATCATTTAACTTACCCTCCATCCATCAGTGACAAAGACAGGTCCTTTGATGGGTTGGATCTCATCCACATGAACGCCTAAACCATCTGCAAGGATTTCTCTGGCACGGTGGTTCACACCAAAGTCTGGACGTAAAAGTCCTTCTTCGTTGACCACCATCTCTTGAAGGTTTTCTGCACCCATAACTGCAGTACATTTAGGATGGATCGGAGCGTTAACGATTTCAATATAACCCTTAACGATCTCCTGCATTTTTTTCAGATCAGCAATCTTACCCTCAATTGTAGTCTGATTGCCGTCCTCATCTATGATATGTGTTTTCATATTTGCTCCTTTGTTGTTGTTTGAATTTTTATTTCATACAATTGTGTCCAAATTATGGCCCAG
>LSRR01000284.1_pt1 | contig 12655 bp, 21 predicted proteins | sample 1162981 | NCBI WGS metagenome assembly LSRR01 (sample SAMN03256433, study PRJNA305521) | marine metagenome | biome: Estuarine; feature: Estuary; material: Brackish water; isolation source: iron chloride precipitation of viral particles from surface water samples | place: USA: Chesapeake Bay ... | reverse complement strand
CATAAAGGCATCGCTAAAAGATCTTTTAATTTAGGTTGGAAGATTGATAGTAAGTTTGACTTAAATAAAGCAACAGCTGAGTTTAAAAATGGCTTGCTTCAAATTATTATTCCTTTTGCTAAAGGTTCAGAGCCAAAAACTTTGAAAATTAGCTAAAAAAGTCTCTGCCCTAGAGCTAGGTTATTTAATATATCTTTCGTATATTTACGCAAACAAATCGTTATAAAAACATGGCAAATCCAAATTTTAAAGGAAGACCTGTTGGTTCAGGCAAATCCACATTTATTGAAGATCCTATACTAGGAGATTTTAAGATTGCTATTGATGAATATAGCTTTAATGTGATTGATACTATAAAAACTAAAACTGTAGGTTTTTATACTTCATTACCAAGAGCTGTTTTAGCAATTGCAAAACACCAAATGCTAGAAGATCGAACTTATAGTTTGACTGAATGGGCAAGGAAATTTGAAGAAACACATTTAAAACTTAAAGAAGCAATTTTAAAATGAGCAAAAATCGTGGGCAATCTCCTATGCGTAGATATAAAAGACAAGATCAATTTAAATTGACAACAAACCAAGGAAATAAAATCAACGCTAGAAAAAATCGCAAAAAATGAGTAGTTTAAAACCAGTTAACGGAAACGTTATCCTTCGACCTATTGAGGAGGAGGAACAAATGGCAGGAAATATTATTATTCCTGACATGGGTAAAGAAAGACCCGAAATGGGAGAAATTATCGCTATTTCAGAGGTCTACAACTTTAATAAGGGCGAATACGCACCTACAATATTAAAAGTTGGTATGAAAGTGTTAATTCCTAAAATGGGTGCACAAGCAGTAACTATTGACGGAGAAGAATATTATATAACAGCACAAAGTTCAGTGCTATCAATTGTTGAGTAATGACAGAAACAAGTTTCGGAACAGAATTAAAAAATAAGCTTTTAGAGGGAGTTCGAAAGCTAAATAACAGTGTAGCATCGACCTTAGGGCCTGCTGGTAGAACTGTTTTAATTAAAGAGCATAGTGGTGAAATTAAAGTAACTAAAGATGGTGTTACAGTAGCTAAAGCATTTCAAGAATTAGAAGATCAAACAGAATCTATTGGTGCTGAATTAGCTAAAAAGGTATCTATTAAATCTGCTAATGAAGTAGGAGATGGTACTACAACTTCAACTGTATTAGCTACAGCTATTTTAGAAGAAGGAATTAAACAAATTAATGATGGTTCTAACCCAGTTAATATTAAAAAAGGTATTGATGAGGCAGTATCAACAGTAGTATCTAAATTAAAAGAAATGGCTACTGAAATTACTGACGATTCACAAATTAAAGAAGTAGCTACTATTTCTGGTAATAATGATACTGAGATTGGAAATTTAATTGCCACTGCTTTAGATAAAGTAGGTCGTGATGGAATTGTAACAATTGAAGAATCTAAAACAGGTGAAACATCACTTGAAGTTGTAGAAGGAATGCAATTTGATAGAGGTTTTAAATCACCTTACTTTGTTACAGATAATGATGCTATGGCTGCTATTTTAGATGATCCATATGTTTTAATCTTTGATGGTCGTATTACACAAGCTGCTGAATTATTAAATGTATTGAATAAAGTAAGTAGTGAATCTAAACCATTATTGATTGTAGCTGAAGACATTGATAACGAAGCATTAGCAACATTAATTGTTAATAAAATGCGTGGTACAGTTCAAGTTGTAGCTGTTAAAGCACCTGATTTTGGTGATAGACGAACTATGGCTTTAGAAGATTTAGCTACAGTTACAGGTGGTCAAGTTTTATCTAAAAATAAAGGCCATAAACTTGATAAGTTACAACCAATTCAATTTACCGAACTACTAGGTTCAGCTCGTAAAGTATCAGTTACTAAAGAAACTACTACTATTATTGATGGTAAGGGTACTGAAGAAGCCATTACTGAAAGAGCAGCTAGTATTAAAACCCAATTAGATAATGCTTCATCAGCATTTGAAAAAGAAAAGCTACAAGAACGATTAGGTAAACTAATTGGAGGTGTAGCAATTATTAATGTTGGTGGAAATAGTGAAATCGAAATTAAAGAGAAAAAAGATAGAGTAGAAGATGCTTTATTTGCTACTAAAGCAGCACTTGATGAAGGTATTGTAGCAGGAGGTGGAACCGCTTTACTATATGCCGCGGGTGCTATTGACCCAATTGGAAACGATGATATTGCTATTGGACGTAGAATTGTAAAACAAGCAATTACAGAACCATTTATTAAAATATTAACTAATGCGGGTCATGATATAAATGATATTAGGTTTGCTTCATTTAAGTTAATTGATTCAGGTAATAATTTATGGGCTGGATTAAACTTTAAAGATTTAAGAGTAATTGATTATAAAAAAGAAGGAATTATTGATCCTAAAAAAGTAACACGTATTGCTTTAGAAAACGCTGCTTCAATTGCTGGTACTATCCTTACCACTGAATCAGTTGTATATGAAAAAAGAGAGGATAAACAACAAGAAACCCCTAACCCAATGGCGGGGATGATGTAAATTTAATTAATTAATTATGAGTGCAAAACAAGAATTGTTTGAGCAAATTGCAGAGCAGTTTGCCATTTTAGAGAGCGAAAACAGTGGAACAACAAAAGCTTCACAACAACGCGCTAGAAAAGCCGCAGGTGAAATTAAAAAACTAATTACACCCTATAAAAAGGCAAACATGGACGAAGTAAAGTCCTAAAAATTAATTTAGGGGAGCGTTTGCTCCCCTAATTATTTTTCGTATATTTACGCATTCAAAAATTAATAATTATGCGGAAAAAAATTAATGTTACTTTTATTAAAGATTTAGTAGAACAAGAAGTTATTAAAAATCCTAATGGATTAGTTAGTAAACCCTTAGCTTTTAAACTAGAAAATTATTTAAGAAAATTTATTAATACTAAAGGAGCTACAGCTAAAAGTATTATTACTAGTTTAATTGAAATTCAAGTTAATAATAAACCACATAGATTAACTACTTTATATTCTTCTATGTTTACACTAGCAGAATTTTCAAATTCAAACATAAAAGTTAGTAAATAAAATGGGTAAATATAAATTTGGCTTTACAGGACAATCTAATGTAGAAAATAGATTTTCTCAATCAGGATATAAAGTAAATGTTTTATTTTCTTGGTGGCTCCCAGAGGAAATGACTTATTTTGGTGAACAGTTACTACTATCTACTATTGAAAAAGATTTTTACTTAGAAGAAAAATTAGATGGTATAACTGAAATGAGGGAATTTGATGAAAATCAAAAAAAATATATAGTAAGATCTCTTTATAATGTGAAAAAAGATTATTTAGAAAAGTTTCCTAAATTTAATGTTAAAGAACCTTGGAATTTGGGTTGGAAAAAATTATATTTTATAGAAATATTAATTAATGATTAAAGAACATACCTTATTTACAGAACGTTTTCGTCCAACTGATCCTAAGGATTATATTGGAAACGAAGTATTCAAACAAGTTTAGACCAATGGATTAAGCAGCAGGATATACCACATATCCTGTTGTATGGTCCTGCGGGTACAGGTAAAACAACTGCTGCTAAATTAATTGTAGCTAATTTAGATTGTGACCATATTTACATTAATTGTTCTGATGAAAATGGTATTGATACAATTAGAGAGAAGGTAAAATCATTTGCTTCTGCCGCGACATTCCGCGCTTTAAAGGTGGTTATAATGGATGAAGCTGATTTTTTAACCATAAATGCACAAGCTGCTTTACGCAATGTTATTGAATCGTTTGCTAAAACAACGCGATTTGTATTTACCTGTAATTATGTTGAACGTATAATTGACCCTATACAATCTAGAACTTCAGTATTTGAGGTATTACCTCCCTCTAAAAAGGAAGTAGCTAAACGTTGTAAAGATATTTTACATGAAGAATCATGTAGTCATGCTATTGAAGATTTAGCTACAATTGTAAATAAAACATACCCTGATATTCGTAAAACATTAAACTTGTTACAATCAAGTATCATATGGGACCCAGCAGGTAAATTTTTACAATTAAATAAAGAAATTACTAGTCAATATGAATACACAAAACAAATTATTGACTTAATTAAATCTAATGATGATGCATTCAATAAAATTAGACAAATAGTAGCAGATTCAAACATTAGAGATTATAATGAATTATACCGAGCCTTATTCGAAAACTTAGATTCATTCCATAACCCAGTATTAGGTACTATTATTATCGCTGAGGCGCAGTACCAGTCAGCATTGGCTCCTAGTCGAAAATTATTTTATGGCTTGTATCGCTAAATTGTTAAAACCATTCTAATGCAACAACAACCACAAATGAACTTGGATTTATCCAAAACAACAGCAATTGATACTCCTTCAGGTGGTAAAATCTGGCAACAAGGAATGATATTACGTAAAGTATCTAAATTTGTAACAGGTACTACTGAAGATGCTATTGTACCAATCCCAGTATTTTATGATGCTGAAACAGGTAAAATTTTAGAAGATACTTTACCACGTGAATTAAGAGAAGAGTACGCTTAATGAATATCTTTGACTGGCTCAACGAAATTTCATATGATAAAAGGGATTGGAATGAATTTACCCCTGAACAACAGGCATCATTCGATCCTTATATGATACATCGTTTTATTTCAATGAAACAAGATTACGTTGAGATAGTCAATGAAGTTCAATATGTTCCAATGCCAACTTCTGTTTTATATGACTTATGGTGTCAAGCTTTACCTAAAAGAAAAACATTTTTTAGATATATAAAAGCTAAAAGATCCTTGCCTAATGATAAACTTCTTATTATATTAGCTAATCATTGGAAAATAAGTAAACGTGAAATAAAAGATAATTATCATTTAATAAGTAAAGATTATATTAAAAAATTACTTTTTGAATTAGGTATAGATAGACGCAAACACAAAACATATTTAAAATGAAAGAATGGTATAAAGATTTTATTGGGGTTTATGAAAATGCATTTCCTAATGATTGGTGTAATAATGTTATTGATTTAATAAATAATTCCTCATTACGACCAAGACCCTTAAATGAAGGAGGAGATCTTAACAAAAAAGACTTATGTTATTTTTTTAATTTAAAAGATAATATATCTCAAGAATTTATTACTAATTTTTTTAAAAAATATTGGGTTTTATATGCAGCTCAAAATCCCTATCTTAATTCTTATGAAAGGCATAGTATTTTATATGTAAAAGGTCAAAAAACAAAACCTACTGAAGGGTACCATATTTGGCATTGTGAACACGGAAATTATGAAATATCAAATCGTATAGCAGCCTATACTTTGTATTTAAATGATGTTCAAGAAGGAGGAGAAACTGAGTTTCTTTATCAAAGTTTAAGAATTCCACCAAAACAAGGCTCTCTTTGTATATTTCCTTCTAATTATACTCACCTTCATAGAGGAAACCCACCTTTAACTAATGATAAATATGTTTTAACAGGATGGGTTGAAATACTTCCACCTGAAAATTAAAATTAAACTAAAATGAAAAAAGAATTATTTGAAATGCTTCATTCTGAAGCTGTAGCTGAAAGAAAGAAAGCTTTATTAACCCTTAACTTACTATCAGAACACCCTGCTGGAATTGGTGATCATTCTACTGGTGATTTCTATAAAAATGCTAATGAAGCCCTTAGTGCTTTAGTAGATGCAGATGATAAAATTGCCGCTTTAGAAAGATATTTTAAACCATCTGATAGTTTGTTAGGATGAGTGATTCAGTAACAAAATACTTTGAAAGTACATCAACGTCTGATATTAAAACTATCTATCCAGGTGATATAGAAGTTACAATAGATAAATCTAAAAAAGATAGTTACGTACAAATAGTTAAAGCTAAATTTGAAGAACGTTCACAACGTGGTATGCAAAAATATGGTACCAATCTAGAACGTGAAGATTTAAATTTACAAGAATGGTTAAATCATTTGCAAGAAGAATTAATGGACGCTACATTGTATGTTGAAAGATTAAAAGCAGAATTAAAAAAATAATGGAATATTACCATGATCAACATATAGGAGTTTATAAAAATGCTGTTCCTAATGAATGGTGTGATAAAATTATAAATTATTTTGAAAATAACCTTCATCAATCCCAACCCCGGGATAAAGAAGGGGGGAGTTTACTAGGAATAAGAGATATTCATTTTTTTCTAGAAGATAAAGAATTAAAAGATGAATTTATTTCTTTTTTTAAAGAAATGTTTAATCTTTATGATTACAAATATATTGAAATCCCCAAACCACTTAGTCTTATTGATATTAAAATCCAAAAAACTCTCCCTACAGAAGGCTATCATCCCTATCACATAGAACATGGTCCTGGGTATGCTATAAATAGAATTTTAGCTTGGACTCTATATTTAAATGATGTAAAAGAAGGTGGAGAAACTGAATTTTTGTACCAATTAAAACGAATAAAACCCGAAAAAGGCACCCTTTGTATATTCCCAGCTGCATATACTCATGTACACAGAGGAAATACTCCTTTTTCAGGGGAAAAATATATAATGACAGGTTGGTTATTGTGTCTTCCTGAAAATTTTTCTCATGGAGATAAATTACGCAACAGATAAAGTTGTATCTTTTTCGCAGTATTCCACTTTTAAATCCTGCCCCCACAAGTGGTATTTGCAATATGTAAAAGGTTATAGAGACGTTAAGCCTAATATGCATTTCGTTTTTGGAACCGCTATGCACGAGGCAATCCAACACTATCTACAAACCATGTTTGATGAATCAGCTAAAGTTGCTGATGAAATGGATTTAAATAAATTCTTCAAAGATAAAATGATTGAAGAATACACTAAATACAAGAAAAAACATGGGCATTTTGCTACACCAGAATCACTACAAGAATTTTATTTAGATGGTGAGGCTATTTTAGATTGGTTTAAAAAACATAAACGTGGTAGAAGAAGTTATTTCTCTAAACGTAAACAATTACTAAAAGGTATAGAGGTACCTTTAGTATTACAACCCATTAAAGAACGTCCTAATATTAAGTATATGGGTTATGTAGATTTAATTATCTACGATAAACGAAGTGAAGAATATACTATATTTGATATTAAAACATCTACTAAGGGATGGAGTAAATGGGAAAAAGGAGATGAAACAAAACACCAACAACTTTATCTTTATAAACAATTCTACTCGGAATTATTTAAAGTCCCATTAGATAAAATAAATGTAGAATTTTATATTGTAAAACGCAAAGTATTATCGTTTGATGATGAAAATATAAAATCCCCTCATCAAGCTTATCGTGTACAAAATTTTAAACCTGTTGATAATAAAAAACGTTTAAAACAAGCAAAAGAAGATTTTACTAACTTTATTCGCGAATGTTACACCCCAGATGGCAACCCAGTTGATAAAGATTTTGATAAAAAAGTTGATAAACCTTGTGACTGGTGTGAATTTGGAAAAGATAGAGAATTATGTGGAGCTGCATTAGCTCCTGAAGAAAAATTCTTTAGTTTTTAGAATCTGTATATTTATATATATAATAAATAGATTATGGATAAAAATAAGTTACAATTAACAAGTGTAAAAGTACATAGACACTTGTTTGATGAATTCAAAGTTGAATGTGTTCGTACAAAATTTTCACTACAAAAACTTGCAGACCGAGCCCTTTATTTGTATCTTACAGATGAAGAATTTAGAAAACAAGTTCACAATCAAACAACACTAAATTTAGACAAATAATAGTTTTATGAAAGAAGGTTATTTACCTAAGGAGCAAAGGAAAAAAATACTCTTGCTCTGCGATGATATTAGAATGCACTCTGGTATCGCTACAATGGCAAGAGAGTTTGTATTAGGAACCTGTCACCATTATAATTGGGTTAACTGCGGTGCCGCTATTAACCACCCCGAAGTAGGAAAACGTATTGATTTAAGTCAAGATACAGGTAATAGAGCAGGTATTGAAGATGCCTCTGTGTTTTTATATCCTCAAAATGGATATGGTGATTCTATGATGATTCGTAGAATGTTAAAAACAGAAAAACCTGATGCTGTGTTTTTCTTTACCGATCCTAGATATTGGGAATGGTTATTCCAAATAGAAAATGAAGTGCGTAGCAAAGTTCCAATGATTTATCTTAATATTTGGGACAATTATCCCGCTCCAATGTATAATGAATCTTACTATGAATCATGTGACACACTATTAGCAATTTCAAAACAAACTAAAAATATAAATGAAATTGTTTTAGGAGAAAAAGCTAAAGATAAAATTATAGAATATGTTCCTCATGGTATTAATGAAGAACAATTCTTTCCAATAGATGAAAACCATGAAAGTTGGGGTAAATTACAAGAGGCTAAAAAACAATTATTTGGAGATAAAGAATATGATCACGTATTTTTCTTTAATTCAAGAAATATTAGAAGAAAAAATATCTCAAACTTAATAGCTGCTTATAGTTTATTTAAAGAAAATCTCCCAGAGGATAAAAAAGATAAAGTAGCATTAGTATTACATACCCAACCTATAGATAATAATGGGACAGATTTATTTGCTGTAAGAGATCTATTTTTAGGAGAAGATGATAGTGTACGTTTTTCTCAAGGTAAATTATCAACTGAAGGAATGAATTTTCTTTATAATTTAGCTGATATTACTGTATTACCTTCTAATGCTGAAGGTTGGGGGTTAGCCCTAACTGAAAGTATGATGGCTGGAACTATGATTATGGCTACAGTTACAGGTGGTATGCAAGATCAAATGCGTTTTGAAGATGAAAATGGTAATTGGTTTACTCCTTCACCTGAAATACCTTCTAATCATAGAGGAACTTATAAAAAACATGGAAAATGGGCTATACCTGTATTTCCTGCTACAAGAAACCTTGTAGGTTCACCAAAAACTCCTTACATTTATGATGATCAATTAGATATAGTAGACCTATCAGAAAAAATGATGGAATCTTACAATATATCTAAAGAAGAAAAAATAGAAAGAGGATTAGCAGGACGTGAATGGGTTACTTCAGATGAATCAATGCAATCAGCAAGACGTATGAATGAAAATATTATTAAATACATTGATCAAACAATAGATACATTTACCCCACGTAAAAACTTTGAATTTATCAAAGTAGAAGATATTAAACCAAAAAAGTTACGACATAAATTAGTATATTAGTTATGAGCAAACCCTTTGTAGTAGTTAGCTGCCCCTTAGATACATTTTCAGGATACGGAGCAAGAGCAAGAGATGTAGCTAGAGCGTTAGTTAACTCTGAAAAATATGATGTTAAATTTTTATCTCAAAGGTGGGGAAATACCCCATTTGGATTCTTAGATGAAAACGATGAAGAAGATAAAAAATTACTAGATAGAATTATTCCTACCCCATTACAACGCCAACCTGATGTTTGGATACAAATTTCAGTCCCAGATGAATTTACAAAAATTGGTAAATTTAATATCGGTATTACAGCAGGAATTGAAACTGATACTTGTGATGTAAGATTTTTACAGGGGGCTAATAATATGGATTTAATATTAGGTTCCTCTAAACACGCCTTATATTCATTACAACATACCCAGTATGAACAAAAAGATAAAGCTGGTAATGTAGTAGGAGTAATAAAATTAGAAACACCAACTGATATATTATTTGAAGGGATTGATTTAGAAAAATATTTTTACATTGAACCTAAAGATTTACCTAAAACTGAATTAGTAAAATCACTAGATACTATAGAAGAACAATTTTGTTTTTTGTATGTAGGACATTGGTTAAAGGGAGTAATAGGAGAAGATAGAAAAAATACAGGTTTAGTAGTTAAATTATTTTTAGAGACATTTAAAGGTAAAAAGAATCCACCTGCTTTAGTTTTAAAAACTATGAGTGGTCCTGCCTCTATTATGGATAGAGAAGAAATATTAAAACGTATTAGTGCTATTCGTAAAGGTATAGGTGGTAAATTACCTAATATTTACTTAATACACGGAGAAATTGAAGATGAAGATATAAACCATTTATATAATCACCCTAAAGTTAAAGCATTAATTAATTTAACTAAAGGTGAAGGTTTTGGACGTCCATTACTTGAATTCACCCAAAGTAAAAAACCAGTTATTGCCTCTAATTGGAGTGGGCATTTAGATTTTCTTAACCCTGAATTTGCTAGTTTAGTTCCTGGTGAGGTAAAACCAGTTCACGAATCAGTAGTTCAAGATAGATTAATATTAAAAGAATCAAAATGGTTCTCCCCAGATGTTAGCTTTGCTTCATTATTAATGAAGGATTATGTTAATAGCTATAAAGGATATCAAGTTAAAGGAAAACGTTTAGGACATTATTGTAAAACGAATTTTTCGTTTGAAAAAATGCAAGAGAAATTAGAAGAGATTATGGATAAAAATGCTCCTAAAAAAGTAGAAATAAAACTACCAAATATAAAGAAAATTTCATTACCTAAAAAGTCATGACAAAAGATAACCTCGAAACCTGTCCAAAATGTGGTGGAGATGCATGCTACACCACTAAATTAAATGCTACAGCTAAAAACTATTTTTGTTTTGGTTGTGGTTTTACCTCTAATGATTTAATGCGTATTGGTGAATTTGATTTCGAACAATATGAAGAAACCCTACCAGAACTATATAAAGATATTAAAGTTGATGATGGCACAACACGTATTTGGTATCCTATTGTAATTAATATAGAAGATAAAGGTACTGTGTTTGCTAAGGGTACTAATTATCAAAATTGGATGTGGGCTGGAATAAAGGTAAAAGAAGTATCAAAAGAAGAACAAGAAAAATTTAAAGTACCTGGTTCAGATAAAGTTTACAAATACAAAACAGATATGGCTACTTTAAAAGAATGGGGACAACGTGATTTTATGGAGGCACTTGATTATATTGGATTTTTTCATAATTAAGATATGGGGATAAGTTTTGCTATTACAGCTTATAATGAGCACGAAGAATTAAAAAAATTATTAGAACAACTAATCCAAGTTGTAAAATCTAGTGATGAAATTGTTATACAATTAGATACTAAGGCAACACAAGAAGTAATTGAGCTAGTAGATGAATTTTTACAAAAAAATTCTGATAAAACCACTATTAAAAAAACATTTTGTGATTTAAATAAAGACTTTGCTTCATTTAAAAATAATCTAAAACAACATTGTGCTAAAGATTGGGTTTTTCAAATTGATGCTGACGAAACACTAAGTGAAACATTCTCTAGAGTAATACATCAAGTATTAGAGGCAAATGAAGAGATTGATTTAATTGCTGTACCTCGTGTTAATATTGTAAATGGTTTAACACAAAATGATGTTATACAATGGCAATGGAGATTAAATGAACAAGGTTGGGTTAACTGGCCAGATGCCCAACATCGTATTTTTAGAAACAAACCAGAGATAGGATGGGTAAATAAAGTACACGAAAAAATAGTAGGGTGGAAAACTTACGCTGAATTACCTAGTGAAGACGATTCGTACGCTTTATACCATATAAAAGATATAGATAGGCAAAGAACACAAAACGAGTTTTACTCAACAATATAAATTAAATTAAACAGTTATGGAAAAAAAGGTATTAATAACAGGGGGTGGTGGTATGGTAGGTTCCGCAATGGAATCTGAAATTAAATTAACCCGAGAATATTGCGATTTAACAAACCCAAGACAAACTAATAGTTTATTTAAAGCAATTAAACCCGATGGTATAATTCATTGTGCTGGTAAAGTAGGAGGTATTGGGGGTAATTCAAATTATAAAGGTGAATACTTTTATGATAACATAATGATTAATACTAATGTTATTGAGGCAGCTAGACAAGCAGGCACTAAAAACCTAGTAGCATTTTTATCTACTTGTGTATTCCCAGATAGTGTAAAATATCCACTTACAGTAGATCAAGTTCATCAAGGTGAACCTCATTTTTCAAATTATCCATATGCTTATGCTAAACGAATGGCTGATGTTCAAATTAGAGCATATCGTGAACAATATGGATTAAATTACACATCGATTATCCCATCTAACATTTATTGGGGGGGGGGGGGCGGGGGGGCGGGGGGGCGGGGGGGGGGGGGGGGCCGGGGGGGCGTTCCTAATGATAACTTTAATTTAGATCATGGTCACGTAATGCCCATGTTAATTCATAAATTATATCTAGCTAAGAAAGATAAAACAGACTTTGTTGTATGGGGAAGTGGGAAGCCCTTAAGAGAATTCATATATTCCAAGGATATAGCTAAAATAGCAGAATGGGCTTTATTTAATTATTATGATTTTGATCCATTAATTGTAAGTGGTGATGAAGAAATATCAATTAAAGATCTAGTTGGTTTATTAGTTGATGAATTTAAATTTAAAGGTAAAGTTAAGTTTGATAAAACTAAACCTGATGGACAATATAAAAAACCATCAGATAATTCTAAAATAAAAGAATTATTACCTGATTTTGAATATACCCCATTTGAACAAGGAATAAAAGAAACTGTTGATTGGTTTAAAGAAAATTACGAGAATGCTAGAAAATAAGGTTGCTTTAATTACAGGTATAAATGGTCAAGACGGGTCTTATTTAGCCGAATTTTTATTA
>LSRR01000339.1_pt1 | contig 12712 bp, 29 predicted proteins | sample 1162981 | NCBI WGS metagenome assembly LSRR01 (sample SAMN03256433, study PRJNA305521) | marine metagenome | biome: Estuarine; feature: Estuary; material: Brackish water; isolation source: iron chloride precipitation of viral particles from surface water samples | place: USA: Chesapeake Bay ... | reverse complement strand
AAATTCCTTGCCACCAAAGTTAAATTCTCTAAACTCTGGTACATCTTCATCTGAATCATCCTCATCAGAATCACCGTCAAAACTTTCGTCAAGTTCTTCTTGCGAATCCTCAACGTCTGTATCATTGGTTTCTGTGTAGGTTTCCTCAGATGGTTCTACTACTTCGGTCTCAATTCCGTCCATGGATGTTGAGTCATTCATAATTACATTCCTTGTGGTTGCGGCATCCCGCCTGCTTGCGGTTGTGCCATGATTGGTTGACCCGTCCTTGGATCAATTTGTGGTGGTACTTGTGGAGGCTGAGTTTGAGGCCGTAATCTCTCGGCAACTTTCTCCGCACCTTCAAAGTCCATGTGTTCTAACAATACATCTCCTATAATTTCAGCCGACCCTGGAATCTGCCGCATGATCTCGATCAGAGTTTCCCTTGTTTCTTCACGCTGAGATTCATAAGTCGGGCCAGCTTTTACTGTTACGTCATACCTGCCAACTGCGAGGTTATACATTTTGTCTTCAACCTCTTGATCCTCATCAACCTGTGGAGCCGGTTGACCTTCGTTGCCAGCGTTAATCATCTGGACTACTTTTTCCTTTTGATCTTCTCCGATAATTCTAAGCGTGCTCCTTGCCGTATAAACACTAGGTATAATTTCCACAAGGCATCGGCCACAGTATTGAATCGCCCTCGACAAATTATCGACAAAGTGAAAGTTAGATACATCAGACTCTTTTTGACGAGCAAGAATAGCTTTGCCGCTAGTTTCATTTGATCTTGCTCCGAGTGAAGAATCATAAATGCCCACAATAGATTTCATATCATCCGAACTATTCAAAGCCTCTTGGATAGCACCGGCAGGAACGCCAGCAAAGGGTTGACGCTGTGGGGGAACTTGCCCATCATATTCAAGCGTTGTCCAACTTCTTGAATTGGCAGAGTCCCATTTCTCCTGATCGTCTGGATGGATAAAGCCCTTTGGCCCAACCCAAGGAGACTTGGGGGCGAGTGCCACCAATTCAGTACTTGCAGAACGCCAAAAGTTAAACATCATTTGAGGGTCTTTGGCATCGGTAATCATTGAGCGGAAATGCCGTTGCCCTTGATAGATTATTTCCTCACCCCAAACAGGACAGATAGGAATTGAATCACCGGGCCATTCATCTTCTTCCAATACTTCTGTGCCACTCAATACCCTACGCATTACTTTGTGAGTTTGCACCAAACGCTCACGCTTGATATTCACACCCTCAACCAGCATCAACATTCTATGCTCATCAGTAATCGAGGATTCTCGAATAACCATCCCGTTATCAAGCTCTAATAATTTCCTCTCAACAGGCTCACGAACAAAATACTCAACAATGTGAACTTGATCTTTGCTTGTTTTGAAATCATTAACAGAACCGCTATCATCCCCATCAAAACTTGATACCTCTGCATCGGGCCAGCGTTGCTCAAATTCTTCCTTAGATAAGAACTCACTTACAAAAGCATAATTCCAATCTGAGGCATCAAACTCGGTAGAGTTGACATCCCAATGGACTAATAAAGGATTTGGTATTCTATGGATTTTTGCTTCTAGGTCGAATGACTCAGGGCTTGCATACTCTATGCTAATGCGGAAAAAGCCAAAGCCACCCGATACGGAATGATCTAGTGCTGTATCAAATGCAATGTCAGCATTAGAATTTCTTTGGATCGCTCGAACCAATCCATTGATAACTTCTGCAGTTGCTTTGTCCGCACCGTTATCAACAGGGGAGACTATAATGCCGGGCTTATTCTGCCTTGCATCATTAACCACTTGCCGAACAAATGCAGGGATTTTGTTAATGGTGAGACAAGGGCGGGATTCTAACTCACGCTGTTTCCTCATAGGCTCAGGCCATTGATTGCCTAACCTACCAAAGCTGGTATCCTCTTCGTAGCGATTGCGATTGAAGTCAGAACCATCTTGCGATTCCTCGTATTGCTCTTTTGCCTTTTTAAGAATAGCCTCATTCTTTTTTGAGGCATCTTTCTTAACGTCTTTCTTTTCTTCTGTTTCTTTTTCTTCCATACTGTAGCGGCCCTCCTGAGCCTAATTGGACTTCCTGTCCAACTACATTTTAAAAACTATCTAATCCGTTCTCCATCAACATTAAATTTAGGATAATGCAAATGCTGATCTACTGCGTATGCAATTTGTTTTGCCAAATCTGATGTAGTGGTTGCCTCCCGCTCAACCAGAACTTTTCCTACAACATCCTCAATTTGTTCCAACCTGTTTTGCTTCTTACTCACACATACCCCTTATCCATATCTTTTTGATTAGCTTCACAACTCGCTCCATCAATGCCACTCTCAATAATTTGATCGTAGTTTCTCATTGCCATGCGATACCGTTGTCTCGCTTCCCCTTTGCTCATGCCTTGCGATTCATATTCACGGTATCTTGTCCAAACTAATTTATGAAAAACGTAACGAGCATTGAGTAATTGGCGATCTTTAGCCTGTAAATCCTCTGCCACTTCAAACAGTGCCATTAAAATATATTCCCTTTTGCGCTATTAGACGACCCCTGTTGTGATGTCGGGCTAATACCACCATAATTCAAACCATAGTCGGGTTGGCTTTGTTTGTTCTTATCCTTTTGCCCATCACCCAACATCCCCATCAACATACCGACAAGGCCCATGTCAAGACCACTACCAACTTTTCCGGTAATATTCATAGGATCAAACATACCCATCGGGTCAACCATGCCACCAGTTTTTTGGTTCAATCCGCCCTGCCCCATCTTTAGTAATTCCGAAAAATTTAAATCTGACACCGTTAAGCCTCCGCCTGTGTGAGTAATCGCAAGTCTGCTTTTAAATTATGTGTAATATCTTTCAATCTGTTGTATTCAACTTTCAACTTTGCCATGGTGCGCTCAGTGTCAACGATTGCTTTCTTAATCTCTGCCTTGGTGCCTTCTATTGTAATAGTCATCCCATCCATCCTTGAGTTGTTTGCGGCGTAAATCTTTTCTTAGGTATACTTGGCCTTTGAACCATCTTTGGAAATAAATGAGTGAAGCCCCATACAAGCGCATCCACTCTATCCGGTGAACCCTCGCCCTCAAACCCGCCCGCTGTCATTTGCACCATTTGGCTTTCTAATTCAGTGAAAGTACCAACGTGACTGATCCGTCCCAAACTGTATAAGGAACTGATGGGTTCGGCCCGAATATGTTTGCCTCTAGTGGCCCTAACTTCGATAATCGGGATTCCCGGTCTGACACTTTCCAAAGTATGCCTAACCATATCCCCGCCCTGATTAACTTCAATGACAATCGCATCGGCCTCCCATTTATCAAATACCGCTATAGCTCTATTAGCCCATTCCCTTGGAGTGCCTTGCTTAGATACATCATCCAACACATAACCCCGCTGGTCAGAACCCAAGCCACAAACAATAATTCCATGCTCGTTAGATTTTTCCTCAGATGAGATTGCAGGGTCGATCGATACAACAATACGCCCCATTTCTGGAACATCTTCACGCCTGTTTTGGTGAAATGTTTGACGATCCCAAATAGCACCAATAGCCGTTGGTTCATACTCTCCAAGCCATATATGAGCAAACCGATCAGGCTTGTGCTTTCTATCGAACTCCATTTCTGCTCTGAGTTCTGCGGGGAAATATGGGTTTTCATCATAATTGACTTTCCTAATGTCTGCATTTTCTGGAACGATCTCACCACGGAATAACTTATCAATAGGGTCATTGGCATTTCTAGGATTCCAACTAAACCATAATTCAGATCCAGGCTTTCTTATTGTCGGGATAACAACTTCTAATGTTCTTGCGCTAAAAGTTTGTGCTTCCTCTCCCCAAAATATGTCAATACCTTCATAACTCTTGATCTGATCTACTGTCATGGTGCCAAGGCCAGCAAATAAAAATACTGTCCCGTTCTCGCCTCTTATCTCATTCTGCAAGGATTGATAAAACCCATCCAATCCTAAAAACCTAATCTGATCGTCAAGCAGTAACTTTACTGAATCCTTAATGGAGCGTTGCACTTCCCTGCCACAAAGTATTCTTAATGGCTTATCGTAGCCTAAACATAATCCTGTCTTAGCGAATGAGTGAGACTTACCCGAACCTCTACCACCATATCTACCCTTGTATCTTTTCGGCTCAAACAATGAGAGGAACGGCTCAGGGACTTCAACCCCAACTTCCTCAGTTAAGATCGCTTGGTTCATCTTTATCCGCTACAACTCCGATAATATTTAATACTTTGATTGGCTCCTTGCCGCCGCTTAACTCTAATTTATCCTTGAACATCCCCAAAGACTTACCCAACATTTCAGAGGCTTTCAGTTGATCCACTCGTTTAATCGTTTGCCAGCCTTTACCATCTGAATCAAACTGGCTTTTTAATTCACCGATGCACCGCTTACCTCGTTCGCTCATTTCGTCAAATGCTTTAGGTATCAACGTACCGTCCGGCCCTTGGTCAAACATCTCATCGAGTGGCGTGTAAGTTAAGTCGTGCCAAAATTGTAATAGATCATCCCCTTTAATCTCGGTACGTTCTTCACGTTCTTTTCTTGCCTGAGTGATAAACGCTTGAACACGCTCATCACACATTAATCTATAAGAGTTTTGCGTTGCTCCCCCTTCGCTATATCCTGCCCTGATATATGCTTGCGTGGCATTGTTATCCACAAGATATTCACGGCAGAATATCTTTTGCTTTTCGTTTAGGTCTTCGGGTGGCTCAATTTCACTCATCAAAATACTCATTACACATAAATAAAAAGTCTGCTAACTCTTGCTCTGGATCAATAATCCTTAGAGCAACATCCATTCCTGCACCTTCCCACTCAAAGCCACTCATCATTCAATTGCTGTTCAACCTCATAGTTTGTCGCTAATCGTGTCACCCCATCGGGATGCTTGATAGAATGTTGTGGCGTGTAGTATCGCAAATCAATCATGCCTCCCCCATGTGGCTCCCAATATGATTCATGCCTATGCTGGACGGTGGTTCTGGCATAACGCCAAGGGATCATACCTTTACATTTTGAATTAACATTACTCATCAATCTTCATCCCCAATCTAAACTTATCCTCTGCACTTAATCGCTCAAACAAAACAACTTCTCGATCCCAATGGGATGGAATATTTCCGGATATGCAAACGTCATTGGCATCATGGATAATCTCTTTACTCTTTTTCGTAATCTTTAATTTTCCCACTGGTTTTACCATAAGCCCCTTCCCACTCAGTATCCCCACGCTTTCGATAGGCATTAGGCTCAAGTTCAATCATGTATAAATAAGGGTTTGCTTCGGGAGTTAGCAACCAAGCCTCTCGGCCCTTTACCCGAACGCCATCACATTTAGGGTGTGGGGCCGGTAATGTCAGGATGTGATGTTTGAACTCATACTCTTTAAAAGTAATAATCACATTCCTATCTCGTACTGGTTGCCACCCTTCCATAGTTTGCAATGAAGGCTCTAGCGGTATTCCATCTGCGAAAGCAGTCAAGGAGGAAAAACCGATTAGCACGAATACCACTAGAGCGTATATTGTTTTAATCATATTAAAAACTGTCAAACATTTTATTAGCCCTACTCTTAACGCTTTTGACTGATTTTGGCTTAACCTGCTTAACTGGTGGCTTGGTTACAGCCTTGGCCTGTTTAGCAACTCGGCTATTGATTATCTTAGTGGCTGATCTCACACCTGTTGCTCTCGGTCTTAGTTTTGTTGCCATACTATCTCCCTTTCCATTTCTCGATACCCTTTTCAACGGATCGGCCCATGATGTATCCACCTATGCCTAGCTTTAACAACTCCCACATATTAGGGGGAATCTCAAGTGGTACTGCCTTGCCACCAAACAACTGAATGTAAGGGAATAAAATATAATTATTGGCAATGATCGCAACAAAGACCAACATAGTTATTGGCCTCCAATTACACGCCAAAAAACTCTGGCTCTTTGCCTCTGCCGTAATAATGTCACGCTGGTAAGAAACAAACTTCACTTCATCAGATAACAGTTGTGCCTTGATAGCGTGTTCAAGTTCATTGGCTTTGTCCTTATCCTCAACGAACTTGCCAACCAGATTCGTGACACCTGACACCATGCCAGTAAAATCAAACATCTACGCTTTTCTCCCATTCATAGGCATACAACCAAAATTTACCGTTGCAGGTATTTTTTTATTCATAGCCTTGGATTCTTTAAATATCCAATCAACCTTTGCTTTGCAATTCTGCTCACTCACAAACGTGCCAACCAGTTCGGTATGGACAACGTGCGGAGTTGGTGCAAACTGCAAATGAATCACTAAAAGTAACCACATATCAGCCTACCCACATTACGTTTTGAGGTTTTTGAGGATCGTTATCCACATGGATCCAGCCATTGTAAACACCGACACGCCTAAACATTCTCATGCAAAGAGCAACTAACTCCCATCGTTGGGTGGAATCAGTACAAACAATATCAGCAGCAAAGCCATAAAGATGGGCAGAGAATGTTTCTCCGCCTACCTCGGCATTGTGTTTTGTGCAACGTACGCCACTGGTAATTGTGATAGCTCTGCCATAAGCAGATCGGAGTCTTTGGAGGGTCTTGACAAATTGATTGTCAATGGTTGCAGAACCACAACAGGGACAAGCAAACTCATCCCTGTAAAAGTTATCTGTAAGTTGCTCTCTCTCTTTGACTTCTAAATCATTATCACCGTTCATAAGTTGATGATAACAATTAGAGCAAACTTACATAAGCCTAGGCCGTAGGGTGCTTTTTAGGGTGAAGAATATGAGGTGTAGGAATGTAAACTTTCTCCCCAGGCCTTGCAGAAAATAAACGATGCAGGAACACCGTGGGAGTAACCGGCTCGTTATCTCCCACCAATTCTTTCCACAAGTTGTCGTCTGCCAAGTGCTTAACGGTGAGCGTTACGGTAATACTGTTATCCATGAGGCCACTCCTTTACTTGAATACAGTTGAAACGGTAAACAGACTTATTGATCCTGCCAATGTTCAAACGTGTGCCGTCCAGATCGTTATAGATAATAGCCTTGGCACTATTGCAACTTGCCTCAGTACCGAATGGGCCTATCTTGTCGATATGCCTCAAATCACCCGCTAATATGAAAATGTATAAGATCCAAGTCATATTGATCCTCCTATTGCTACGGACAAAAGAAAGAGAAAAAACCACCATAATTGCCCACGCTCATTAAAATGTGTCATGCAAGCCGAAAACGCTAACACGAACCATAGACGCTCATTCATTGATTCCTCCGATCTTTGCAGTAAGGCACCGCTAACAACTCAATCTTTTTGACTATATAAGAATTGTTAAAATATTTCTGCCTAAAAATATGCGATCGCTCTGATCGCCTGTCTTTAGGTGCGCTTGGGAAACGCCTGTCTATCTTCACAGAAGACCAACCACGAATTTGAGGTTTAGGCAAATGCGGCTCCATTGCCTTGTGCAACGCTTTTGCAAAATCATCAAAGTTCATACCAACACCGCCTTTACATCACAATCATTCATAATCAAGTATTGAACGCCTTCATGCTCAATAGGCATACCAACTACCTGCCCAAAATAAACATGATCGCCAACCTCTAAACCGTTTGCCTGCTTACCTTTAGCTACAATCTCACCCCTTCCTGTTTGACTAGCAATCTCTTGATCGCAATCATTAATATCACTTGGATTAGGCAAGACAATGCCGCCCTCTGTTTTTTCTTCCATCTCATCCGGTAAAACCATCACTCTGTTTTTAACCATTCTTGGGAACATATTTTTCTCCTTTACCAAAACATTATTAAATTAGCCCCATCCCTAATGATGTGGCCTTGCAAAGTAATACGATAATCACCCTCAACATATTCCCGATAAGATGCAATACGATGCGGAGTCATACCATTGTGAATAAATAACTCGCCTGTATCATATGCGATGTATCTATTTGAATCCCCACCGTCTTTCATATCAATTCCACCGCCACCCGTAGGCAATTCAATGGCAACCGTAAAAGCATGATGATCTTGCTCACCTAATCCCAAGGTGGTGTGCGGAGTATCCAGATGCCAGTTGCCAGCAATGGTTAAAAGTTTAGGATCGGCAGGGAAAATATGGAAGCCTGGGAGTGCTAACTTCAGATTCGTAGTCACCTGCTCACCGAAAAACTTAGAGAGCCTCCCCTCAACTTCCCTATACATATCCTTGAACAAATAAAAAAGAATTGGATTGTACTCTTTCGCACCATAATAATATTTGTCCGTATTACCATCCAGATAAGCAGACTTGCCCAATGTAAAGAAAGGGAAGTCATTGCTTCTACTCTCTAAATAACATCTACCATGCCAAGATTTAATAATGCTGGCAATCCTGTCCGTGTTAATGTCCAAAGGGAATCTAGTCACCATTCTCCTTTCAGTTGTTTTCTCAAAGTGTCCCAATAAATAATCATCAATCCAACATCAACAAATAAAAACCCGTACTGTCCTGTATAAATCCACATCGACACCCAACACGCATTACCAAACAACGCAATGATCGGCCCTTTGCGATCTTTCAAGGTTAATAAACGAATTGCATAAATAGCCCATGCACTTAAAAAAGTTTCAATCCAGAACATTGAGCAACCTTATATTTTTAATGTTAGCTAAAGGAATATCCCCCCTAGCCGTTCCCATATTGTTTGAAGGGTCATAGTTGGCAAAGGTACGGAGTAGGGTGTTGTTATGCCCTGTGTAAAATCCTACCGTCTGCGCTGTTACAACTCTCCCCCCAATAGGCTCACTCACATCTTTCCACTCATCCGAACAATCATGCTCCGCATCTACCCAATCAACAAGGATCAGGGAAAGCGGAGCGAGTACTTTTAGTTTGTCCTTGATTTGTTTTTTGTTCATCTTGTTCCTCTAGTCTGCTTTCAGGTTTAAAAGTGCTTGGCGTGTTTTTTACCTTTGGTGTTTCTACCGCATGCCACGCACCAAGTTCTGCCCATGCCTCCGCCAAATCAAACTTATCAACATCCTTTTCTTGCTCACGTTTCTTTGTGTGATAACTTTTAAACATCATTCCAATAGCGGCCTTTGCTAAATGCAACTCAGAGCGATCACCACCCTCGAACAACCGATAATGTCTAATGGCATGGTTATCAATATCCCTGCCCTCATCATCAAAGCCACCTTTCCAATTATTCGGGCCATGACTCTTTGCGCCTTCCGCCATTACTCTTGCCATATCATCTATAAAATCCCAATCGAGCAAATCATATCTAATATCCTCAATGGCATTGCGTGTAGCCCCTGACTTAGATGTGTCTTTTGTGGTAAACTTGCCACCGAACTGCCCTGACCTTGGCAACGTGCAAGGGCAAGGGTTTTTAATAGCGTTATAAAATTTGTTACATTTTTCACACTTCATTCAATTATTCCTGTTAAGGTTTGCAATCTCTTTTATCCCTACAATTTCCCTGCCCACTTCCCCATAATCTTTATGATAATTAATCCTCACCATATCTCTGCCTGACCTGTAACCACTGGCATGATGCCAAGCATCTTTCCCCGCTAACGTCCTAAACGATTCGATCATGCACCCTGGGACTTCTTTTTTTGCCGTATGGTGAACATGGCCAATAAGCCAATATCTAAAATCAGTCTCGCCCCAATCTTTAGCCCGATCCGTTGCCATGATCTGCCCTAGCTTGTCGGGTTTGCATTGGTAGCCGTGAGTAACACCAATTAAAACTTTATGAAATTTGTAATAATGGAAAGTTGCGGGGGATAAGTCTACATCAACCCTTGGCTCATCTTTGTAATAAGATGCGAGTATCAAAGCTAAAACAAAAGAGGACTCATCATCATGGTTGCCGACTTCATTGATGATCGTCACATGATTATGCTTTTTTAATACCGTATTGATTAGATGGGTCATAATGCGAACGCCAATCATCAAAACCCGTTGCTGTCTACCATCAACATCTAATTGGTTGCCGCTTCGTGCCGTAACACCCGCTTGATTATCCGCATGGAAAAAATCGCCAAGGTTTACAATCAATGCTTTTTCAGTAGGCTTGGCATTATCAACCAAACGATTAATTGCTATCGCAAGATCACGCTCGGCAATCTCACAATCAAAACTCTCGCCAACTTCTCTATGCCAGGCAAGCATACCTATGTGCGGATCTCCTAACGGATACACCGTCAACAAATCATCAACGCAATGTTCAGGGGCTTCTCTAGGTGGGACAATCGGGATTGATAAAGATTCAACTATTTGCTCTGCGGTCTCCCGCATATCATCAACATAGTTTTGGGATTTAACCCATTGGGCTTTGACTTGCCCATCCTCGCCATAAAGTGTAGAGACACCTTTTGCAAAGTGGGTAGATGGTACAGGATGCACCATATCATTTTCAGGTGAGTAGCCTTGTCTTGCGGCTTTCTTCTTTGTGGCTTTTATTGCATTGTGGATAGTAGTTTTGCAAACGCCTAGCAAACTTGCCGCTTTACGCTCCGAACCTAAACTATTAACCGTATCAATATATTTAGATTGTGTTTCAGTTGCGTACTCTTTAAGCCCAACATCCAGCTTTGTCATTCATAATCCTTAATCCTCCTGTAAGATTAAAGTTAATGGGGAAAATGGCACCCGTTCCCCAACAGGATAGATAACTCAGCCACCTTGAGTACTACTGTTTGATTTTTAAAGACTAAAATAATTACCGCTATTAAACCCTATTGGCATTATTCACAAATTTAAGTATTGGCGTTATTGCCATGTGTTAGATACCGAACCTCACCGCACTGAGTCGTGTAAAGTTTAAAGTCTAGCCGGTATTCCAGACTGTGTTTACTTACCATTTCCCTGGCATCAGGAATATGGTCTAAATCGCTTATTTAAAAAGTTCGGGGCTGTGGCCTCCCTGCTTTCATGCGACTTGCCATAGTTTCAGGCGGACGATACTCGCAAGGCCAGCCCCTAGTTATTGAGGCTTCTCTCTCGCAAGTGCAAAAGACTATCCCCCTACACAAGCACAGCAACATCCGTCTTGCATAAGTTTTCAATAACATTCAAATTTAAGTTCGGGGCTGGTGGACTGATTTAAGTACCTACCCACCCTTTCGGCACAGCAGATAGCCCCTAGCCGTTTGCTCCGCAGTACATCTACATATTTGGAGCGTAAGACAAACGGCTTTCATTTCTAATTATCTCCTTCGCTTCAAGATATGCCTTGGCTATTGCTTTGTGGTAGTTTTTCTCGACAGATACCCAAGCGGTTCTTTTAAACTCATCATCGGAACATTGGAACCGTCCTGACCTTTCAGCCAAGCGAATATTATCTTCGATGCTGTGATTGTATCCTGTCAGCCAAAACCACCCTTTACGATCCATATCTTCGATCATCAAGCCGGTTGTTTGCCAACATTCCATATCTTGTTCACATCCCATTTCATCCGTTTCTTTACCTGTCATTTTTCACCTCCACAAATATTTTATTGTTCCATTCTTCAACCATCCTAGACTCATCAAATGAGCGTTTATGGTTACGCACCAACTCAACCTCTATCCGATCAACTACCAGTATTTTGTCAGGGTCTTCCCCCACATAAAGATTATCCTGCGGTTGGAATTTGGCAGGAGTAGCAAAAGCCATATCCTTCGCTCGTGCCCATATATGACTACCATCTACTGTAAAACTATATTCATAACCGTTAGGCGGCTGTGGCTCTATCGGTATGGATAAAACCCTATCCCTTAACGCTTGGTCGAATTGTTCTTGAGTTATTATGTGGTTAGTCATTTTCAAGCAACTTTTGCTTTGCGCTATCGCAATATTCCCTAGCTAAGCGCACACCTTCACAGCAAATATCAACTATATTATTATCAGGGTAATATGTAGCTTGCTGTCTTTTGATTTCCGCTTCACACTTAGAAATAAAATCATCTATAGAAGTGGTAAGCAATCTTCCCGCAACAATGTTTTCCTTCTTCATACCCCTTCTCCAAGATGAACACAAACATGACTGTTGATTTGCTCTCTCAACTTCTCGTTTTCTTCTTTGATTCTTCGTTTTCTTTTGCGTTTCTATTTGCACTGTCCTCAAAGAAGAACCAATTATGCTTGAAAACTTTTTTACATAATAGAGCATCATCCAGTTCCTTTGTGCGCTGGTCGATGGTGGCGAGGAGGCATTTAATTTTCTCTCTTGCCATTAGCGGGATGTGTAGGGCGTACTTTCCCTTAATCCATTCTTGATATTCTTCAATCTTATCATCACTCAATGGTTCATCGTTCATCTCACCGCCTCCGGCTTTTCAACAAAATCCACAACCTTGCAACGGAATAACCTGAATTTCCCGTCACTCGTTATAGGTATTGCAAGCCAATGTCCTTAGCCTAAACTCTACTTTGTAGGTATTTTATGATGCGATTGATAATTATTCAGACCACCAATCGTCATTATCCGCTCACGTCACACCCGCCACTCATCCAAAGCTCATGCGATTTTTATTAGCAGCGCAGATACCTCCACCGCTTGCTACCAACTCATACTTTAACCCCCCCATTATGGATGACCCTCAGCCATTTTCTAAAATTACACTTGTACGCATAAAGAGTTTCCAGGCTGGCTTATACAGCCAATGCAAAGGTTGCACTTGCTCAGCTATATATCCAGTGGCACCCCGCAA